>Ga0169931_10006438_pt1 | contig 17690 bp, 12 predicted proteins | sample Kivu_15m_20L_FD_129675 | JGI IMG/M metagenome (GOLD analysis project Ga0169931, IMG submission 129675) | Freshwater microbial communities from Lake Kivu, Western Province, Rwanda to study Microbial Dark Matter (Phase II) - Kivu_15m_20L... | ecosystem: Environmental > Aquatic > Freshwater > Lake...
CAGCGGAAGTGCTCTAGCTAATTAAAAACGCAATAAATAGAGAAAAATTCAGGAGTTGCTTATTCAGTTCTTGAAGGAAAATAAAGGTAAAAAGATTGAAATTGAAGAGATTCAGACTTAATATCGTAAGCACAATATCGATATTTCCAAAGATTAGATTCGAAAGTAATTTTTTATCTATTTAGATTGATCTAATTTTTAAGGCAGAAAAGTAGGTAAAGAAAATAGCAAACAGAGAAAGCGAAGTCTATCATGGGCGGTTCTGAAGCTGATTAATGATTGCCTTTCCTCATTTATAAGTGTAAATTAATAGTTTTTATTGCATTTTTGATAGAATGGATTGAAAAAATTAATAGGATTATAAGTAAAAGAGTCTTATCATAATTATTAATGAGAAGAGAACACTACTAAATTACAGGCCAAAATAAAAGCTGTGATAAAACATAAGAGCCTCGTTCGAATTAAGTTTAAAAAAGCAAAAAAGGAAGAAACTTTTCTTCTAGAAAGTAGTATAAAGTTTTTCTTTCGTAAACAAATCCAGATAAGTTTCCATCTAAACCTAAGGTTTTATTTGATATGCTAATGCAAAATTCATCTAAGTATTAATCAAATCCTGCTTAAACTGAAAAATATTTACAATAGTAAAAAGTGTTTACTAAACCTGAAAGATAACAATCACGTAGAGCTGACATGCTTTCTAAATTGAATAAATAATCAAGAAGTAAAATGGGATAAAAATTCAAATTTAATAAGATTTAATCTAAAAAGGGCATAGATATACTATCTTTTATAGAGAATCACTAATTGCATAGCAAACTATAGTAGATAAATTAAAAAATTAATCCTCTTTAATCCAAAGAAGAACCAAAATTAACTAAAATTTTTTCAGTTCAAGGATCTAGAATTTCAGAAGATTTGCCATCTACTATAAAAGAAACATAATAAATATAAGCTTTACCTATTCAAAAATATTATTCTGATCAAGAGAAAAAGAATGTAGAAGCTGACACAATTATTTCTTAGCTCTAGATGAAAAATAAGTATTTGAATGACAAACTTACATATTTTAGGCTTTAAGTATTAAAACTCTAACAATAAAACAAATAACTCAATGTAAAAATGCAAAAAATGTAAATATAAGCATAAGATCGTTTAAAATAAATACAACAACTTAAATAAGTTAATCGAAAGTATGAATAGTAGTCCCAAAAAAATATGTAAATTAGAAGATAAAAACTGATTCTATAAGCGCAGAAAAAACAATCTTTGGATAAGAAACCACAATAAAAATTGTATCAAGAAATATCGATATAGTGGAATAGTCTTATAATCAAAGATCGCTCTTTACCAGCCTTTATTCACTATACAATTTCTTAGTCTTCAAAGCGAAAATTGAAAGCAATTGAATTATTGTTCAAAAAAGATAATTTTTATCATAACTTTGGCAATTACATTTAAAATTAATATTTTCCTCTCATTTTTGTATTTTAAACAGACAAAGGAATAATTTTCGGCATTTATTCTTAAGGTTGTATCAATCTAAACAAAAGATAGCAAATTTAATCCACAGTTTCATAAGGATTTTTATTTAGAATGAATCCTGCAAAAATATTTAAAAAAAGAGCGAATACTCATTGCATACATAGTTTGTCTTACAATGGAAGCGATATGTATATAGGGAACGAAGAGATAGTAGTCAGAAACAAAGCAGTAGATCGTATAAAAGTTAGAATTAGCGCAATTGGACTTGACCACTATTTTGATTACTAAAATAGCAAAGAATTATTTGATAAAAAATAAGATCAACTTGTTATTAAAAAAATGGAACTTCATCGACTAGAATTTTAGTGATAAAAATGTGATCATACATAATTTTCATTTAAATAATTTTTATTTGTATATCATTTGAAACCTTACTAATCCTAAGGAATAAACGATCTGTTTTTGTAATTGACTTGATTATATCCTGATTCTTTTGAATTTATTTCGTATACAGATAGCATGTTAGCTATAAATTTTGTTATTTCTACTGCTATAAATACAAATTAATGCCTATTTTTAGGGTCGAAGTATTTATTAGCGATCAAAACGATGACCGGCATTGCTCCTATATACACTGCTCCGAGCAACATAAAACTTTTCATAAATTTCTTCAAACTATATCTAACTTACCTGTAAGTTTTTATCGCTCCGAAGATAAAAATCAACAAAATTATAATTCTTAATGTTATTAGAATACTGCCTCCCACGTTGTCGAAAACATGATGACGATCATGCTAATGACCAATTTTTGTTACAAGTGTTATCAAAACATTAGCAACGAACATGCATGCAACTTTATAATAAAAAACATACCTGCTGGGAGAAAAAGTTCAAATGTTTTGCCTGAATTGAAAGTCAATGTCCATCCGTAAGCTATAAGAGTAATAAGAGAGATCATCGCTGATTCTGAAGTCGAATGAAGCAGCAGATATACCAAGTGAAACAAAAAGTAATCTGATCCTGTCCAGTAATATATGACAAATCCGAAAGTTTTCCAGATAAGACTAGAGATTTGGGTGCAAACTCCAATAAAAAGTAATGATCTACACCAATCAAGTTATGCACGCATCATAGGTTACCTCATATAGTAAGAAATCAAAAAGGCACCAGCTCCAATAATAAAAGGCACGATGTACCAATGATCTTCCTACTAACCCATCTCTTTGTCGTTATTTAGCATATGTAAGTTAACATAAAGTGATAGATTTGTGTTGTTATAGTCGTTAAAATATCTTTTTTGGCAGTCTTTCAGGACAAAATAGTAAGTCGTGTACTCCTCTATCTCTATAGTAAAAGTTGAAAACGTTTTAGTTCCATCCAAAGTGACATCATGAACTGCTAAAGGCATTCTTATAGGTGCTCTACAACGATCAATCTACTACTACAGCCATCGATCCTAGGGCACTGCAGTGAGAAACATATTAGAATGTTGTCCATATGGTATGCCACTTGTATTCGTTTAAAATGTAATCTGAGCTTTACCAGGCGCAAAAGTCATCTTGTCAATAAACATCCATCCGTCATTACGGCCGAAAAGACTGAATTTAAAACTAGTTTCGAAGTGTCTGGCATGAGCTGTGATCACAGCCACGATGATCAAAATTGATTTAAATACGAGCATTATTATAATATGTGAATCTATCTGATTAACTATAAGCATATTTATGTGCGATCATTCTGAACTGTGGAAGTCGACACTGATTTCGATTCCGTTGGGAATAGTGATCGAGGTGACTTCTTTCATTTGTCCAGCAGTGCATTCAAGATCGATGTATCGCTTGTAGATGGTCATTTCCCAATGGTCCCAAGTCTTGGAGCCCTCACCGCAGGGAGATCTTCTGGTGGTGATTTTAAGGTGCTTGTTGGGAAGCTTGACGGGTCCACTGAGTTTGACTGCGAGATTTTTGGCGTTTCCTACGAGCTGGTTAGTCACCTGCTGCACTGCTGCAAGTTTGTTGCCACTGAAGGTAATTCTGGTCTTCTTGAGATCGGTGTCCTCGACGCCCTACTTGCCCTTCTTGGTGTCTACGTCAGCCATTGATCAATTTTATATAAATTAAATATTAAATAATAATTTATACACACCTTTTTCACTCTAAAAATACATTTTGTTTAACAAAATCATCAAATATAAGGAATCATTTGCCAACTGCATACCAGTCTCCTTCCAAATTACACCTAAAAATCTCAACTAATTTTTAGCCATTCAACTAAGAGTAAACACAGACTTCATCTTCGCTTTTTCCCCAGCTGGCTCTGCGATTGCTACCAGAAATATCCAGACCCAGGACATACTCAGCCTCATGTCCTGACTTATCCAAGGAATAAAATTTGATTTAGTTATTTGTAAGAATAACCAAATTTCCGTAAAATCTTTGTTTCGACATAATAAAGTCTTATATATACCCTGCTTATTTTATAACGGGAAATCTGAATACTTTTTAGTTTTCGTATTTAGAAGTTGTCAAGATGATTTTTTAGAGAATATTTGCATGAGAAATAAATGTATCTCCCTTATAGTCTGTGTCTATTTTGACTGAACTAGAATCAACTTCCAATACAATTTGTGTTTGTTTTGTTATAAGATTGAGTTTAAAAATACCGCCTTTATTTCCACCCAGAAGGACAGAATTCTGTTATATCCAGCAGATGTTTACTATGTTTTGCTTTAGGCTTATGAGATCTATCTGTGATTCGATTGCTATGAATTTTTCTTATACGACTCGACATATTTTAACATTATTGTTCAAGCCTACAAAGACTACTATGAGCTGTCCCGTTCGAATAGTATGATGATAGGCTATTACTGGACACTAAAAGCTATATTAGATTGATTTTACAGTTTCAAAGTCGAACGATGCTACCAGATCTAATCTGATTTGAAGTAATGCAAACTAGCTTATCCTTACATATCGATAAGTAAAGCAAGTTTTAGCTATTCTACTACCAAAACATGAGCCTATATGAGTGCTTTAATACTATAGGTTTTTTGTGAATCGATTCGATTATGTTCTTTTATTTTTTTCTAGTCAGCAGCGAGCCAATATTCATACCAATTATTATTATAATAATCAACAAGAATCCATTAATTAAAATTAAAGAAGACTAGTCAATTACCTGTATTTTTATGATGTAACTTATTATATAAATATGTCCAGATCTCAGCCATATAGAACAAAAATACCAGTTCACGTTATACAACTGCTAGACGTCGCTTCCCGCATCACTCTCTTTCTAGTAGGCCAAAGAGGTCCTCTAAGCTTTACCTTCAAAGATAGACTCGACAATCAGTATAAAACATCGATCGGACCGTAACTGAAATGTACCTGTGCTCCTGATCGCAATGACCACTGCATACACACCATATACATTCTGCTCAAAGTGTTCAAAGTCAGTGTAGACAATCCGATCATCTGGCAAGCTGCATACGCTGACAGCGAGCTCTCAGATCTTCTAGCTGGGAAACATACAGTTAATCAAGCGAGAAGATATAGACTCAACTTTTAGAATATGTTTGAGGACAGTCCTAACTAACTACCTAGTGAATTCATAAAAAAACATTAGCTAAAGAAAGAAACAAAAACACTAGTTTTAGTTAATCCTTTGAAACTCAACGAAGATTCAGTGTGTCCTATCTGTCAGTAAAACATGAATTAAAGCATGTGTCTAAGCTACTGTAAAGTAAAATGCGGCAATAATTATCATCTGTAGTGTCTCAAAGTATGGGCTACGCATAAAATGCAGTAAGGATCTTCTATTAATTGTCCAATGTGCAGATCGAAACTTCCTGAAACATTTTTGGCATAGCTGCAGCGTTAGTAAGAGCAATTTACTAAAAAGTAAAGCGAAAAAATGCAAATAGACTTTTCTTGTGCCAGTTGTGGTGTCAAAATACCCAACAATCCTCATAAATGTCTTTTATGTACAACTTACTAACTATGCTAGCCTTGTTATTCTAGCAAAAAACACATAAAACATCCTTTCATAGTCCGCGGCGAAGACGGCAGATGGCGTGGAGCAGCCTAGCGAAGATAGTAGTAACTTAAACTAGTCAACTACCTCGAAACTAAACGAAAGTAGACTTACAACTAATAAATCATAAAAAAACTAAGAAAGGTCGGTGAAGATCCTAATAAGCTGATAGATTTTATCGCATCTGCCTATCCATATGTATCGAAATACATAAGCGATAAGATAGATCCATACAAAAAACTAGATTTCAATCCTTCTGATGTAAGATGCTTCAAATGTGGTTCTACTAGAATGATTTTTCTCAGAAGACTTTCTTGCGGGCATTTTATCGACCATTAATGCCTTAAATAATGTATAGTCAAATAAAAATTTTATTGTGACTAAGACGGCACACAATTTCTGAAAGGATACTAAAATCTTATGTAAAAATAAAAAGTTTTAGCTCGCAAAAGAAATCAGTATGTAATAAATAATGTTTCACCGGAATTCAAAGTTGAGCATATCGAAGAAGATTAAAGCTACAATTTTGTAAGAGAAGGCTAAGAAATATAGGCACCTACTTTGAATCAAATTTTAAGCGGAAGATAGCAACATAGTCATCATCATCACAGGTAAGAAGAACATATAAGGAATAGACTGACCAGCAATATCATCAGATCAGTCAGAAACACAAGCAATACTAGTCAAAGGACTAATAGTAGATAAATAGCATTAAGACCACCTTTGCCACCTGCACAGCCTCAAAGAAATAGTATACCAAGAGCTCCTTAGATCAGAATTAGAAACATTAATGGTCCCGGCCGTGCTTAAGACCGAACTCTAAATAGGATAAGATAGCGATCCCAGATCAAAAACAAAAGATAAGAAATGGGTTTCATGATAGAAGCATTGATCGGTCGAAAACTCAAATGAGGCCTTTTACTTGATAATAATTATTTTTTTCAAGGTTAAAATGTAAATATAAAATAAGATCATTCACTACAGCACCAACAAAACCAGCTAAAATCACTTTCACTATACTACAAAACCTTGAGTTCTTGGATATTGTACCCAGCCTACTAAAAGACTTCCAAAGCATCATCCTTATACTATTAATAATAGATATATTTTATTATCGACTAGATCTGTTGAGCATCGTAAAGGACTTAGTTAGGCATATTGCGTACCTTTCAACTCGTGACATACATAAACTACTACCCTCAGATGCTATTTTATTATTTTTAACTTAGATCGCACTTAAGAGTCGTTCTAAGGATCCATACTGCGCTATCGCCACTATTTGTATTTCTGATATGTTTGACGTATCTTGCAAATTTGTATATTTTTCCATTACTGCACCTAGTCTTAATCGATTTAGTATAATTTTTTTGTAATTTTATTGACTTTTTTTTAGATCTATCTAATAGATATAAGTTCCATTTAAGTCTTGTGCCCGTTCATGCTTGATATACAAAAACTTACATATTAAGAAATTTCATATTAGAATCGCCTTTATCTTTTCTATAAAGTTTACTTTTTTCCATAGAATACATCTATTGACCTGGCATTAATGTTTCGGTTTGTATAAGAATAAGAATTATAAAATAATGAGCCTATCTATCACATAGCATCTTTGACCATCATTTCTTTTTTCTTCAGTTCAAACGCCTTGCCAAGGTTAGAAGCGTTAAGGGCTATCAGTTAATTGCAGATTGTTTTGTTGCGGTATATGATGAGAATGTTTTAGGTTTTTGTAAACTAAGTTATGAACCCTGTAAAGTTGCTTGTGCTTACTTCGATGTTTTCGATATTGGCGCCTACTTTACTGAATATGTTTAGAATTACTTGCAAGTCAGTTTGAACTGCTTGATTATGTTGGCAACTTTCTCACAAGTTATCAAATCTTGTTTTCCACCTTAGTGATGGTGACTTAAAATCAAAAAGGTCGATCTTTCGAACAAAACTGCTTCATTACACAGTGAAAAATCACATAAGTTTTTAAGAGTTTTTTGGATGAATGCCTGATTTGGGATGAGTTTCTGAACTATCTGAGACCAAGCTTGATATAGGGTCTAATCCCATATTGTGGTGGCAAAATACTGTTTTATATCTGTTTTTTCTCTTAAAGCTATCTACTCGATTTCCTTTCTCTTCTTTTCGAATTTCATCTGTCGCTATTCGAAAGGAACTTTATCGATTTTGTGAATCAGCACAAAGATAGTTGCGTTTTCGTTGAACTGTTTGATACTTCTCAAAGTCATTTCGAAATACTCCATACTTTTTTTAAGCCTTTAGCCGTGGTCCTAGATTTCAAACACATATATGAGAACCTATACGCCTCGGAAAATTGTTTATTTTTGAACGAGAAAATACTGCTCCATGAAGGTGTCTTGGCCTCCGCAGTCCCAGAGATTCAAAGTCAAGGTTCCCATGAATTTGAACCTGTGCTATTGTTTTTAGACTGTATAACCTATTTTTTCTGTGTTTTTAGCAGGGAAGTTAGCGAAAATGACAGAGTGCATGGAGGTCTTGCCGGCACCTGAATAGCCCATCAAAAGCATCTTCTTCATGGCTAATGATATCAAATTATGTATTAATGTCACTGTTAAAACATTAAAATTATCCAAAAATATAAAAGAAATTCCTAAAACACTCCTAAAAAATATCTCAATCATTCGGCATTTGTAGTAAAATTTTTAAATTACATCCGAGGGAAATCATATAAAAAGAATCAAAGTTATCAATTCATATATCACTGACAAATACACTTGTCCTTCTTTTTCTTAGAATCTACCGTTCCTGCATTCAAAAGCAAATCTTTTCTTTTTTGTTTTATATTATCCACGCTAGGCGTAGAACTAATCGAAGTTTCTTTAGGATATATTTTAGTCAGTATTTCACAAACATGACGAAACGCCTCACCTACTTCTTTACCGTTTTTGGCACTACATTACTTATAGGGAATCTTTTTGCCACTACAAAACCGTTAAGCATCTTCTTTGTTGACTTGTCTATGTTCTTAGTCATCGACCTTGTTCCCCAGTATTATCAGTTGTACCTCTGAACTTGCGTATTTATTGATCTGAATGTAAGATCAGGTACTTCTTATAGCCAAAAAGCCTAAATATCGCTAAAACTCTCAGGTTTAGTGATGTCAAATACGATGATGATGGCATGTGCACCTTTGTAATATGAGCCAGTAATAGTTCTAAATCGCTATTGACCTGCCGTATCCCAAATTTGCAGTTTCACGACCTCCCCTTTTACCGTTTCTGATCTGTATATAAGCATGCTTACTTGAACCTAAAATCGACTCCTATAGTCGCCAGGTAGCTCTACTGAAAAGAATCATCAGCAAATCTGCGAAGAATAGATGATTTTCCTACAGAACTGTTGCCTATTATCACTACTTTGAACAGATAGTCGTATTCTCTGATCATTTTAGACAATTATGATAAAGCTATTTATTATCAAATCTAATCTACTAAACAATAACCAAAGAATGATATTGGCAAAAACTAGTCTTTGAAAATCTAGCTTTGATGTAAAAATATAATCTTTATATATTTTTTTAGCTTAGCTTGGCCGTTTCTCTTTATTTAATCTTGATTATAACTTTTGAATGCAGGGTTCTTCCAGGCCTAACAACAGCCAAAAAGCCCCTTTTAGGGCCAAGACATCAAACAAAGACATAAAAGTTGTCTAAAAATAACCAATTAAACCCAAACAAGGCTTCACTTAGTTCCCCACCGCCAAACTCACATCCATCAAAACAGTCGATCCTTTCGCCGATAAAAAAGGAAACTCTTTCGCTCATCTCTACAGCTCAGGCGCGATTCCATGCAAGATTTAACACGGCAGTGTGAACATGCGACTGAAGTGGAACAGCAATGTGGTCATATCTCGTAAGTTTATCTATAGTAAGAACTTCCATACAATCCTCTGCTCGTTACTTGCTTCGATGGATTGATCTAGTAAAAACATCCCTACGGTTTTATAGCGTTCAACGTTTGCAAATAAATGGTCTAAGACTAAGTACTAACTCTTTAAAATAGTCATCAGCTCCTCACCTTATCGAGCTGCTAACCAAGCTAGTCTGGCCCCTTAGAACAGCCCTTAGCTCTGCTAACGAACAAATAGATCTAAACGCTCTTTTGATTCTGAAACTTCTTTCTAACAAGGTAGGATCACATCTGAATCCTCATGTTAAGAATCTAGTAACCCCTATCAAAAAGCATATGACTTCCAAAAAAATAAAAGAAAAGGCCATATAAACCCTGAGAAGCCTCGAGTAAAATGGAGGTCCGTAAGTCAGCAAAATCATAAAAGCTGCGATCCCGACATATTCAAGCGTGTGATCACCCCTACCTTATCCGGCAATAGACTAATTGCCTAAATCCTTTGTTTTCCTATTCTTTTTATCATCAAATACATATGCATGACCTAGTATTTCGATATAATGGACAATAAACTTTTTGTAGTAACGTTAATAATTCAAAATTGACATGATATTCGAACCTTCTCATTCATCGGCTTCCCTTCCTTCTCCTTCGGCCTTGTGCCGCTCCAACGATTCAATCGACCCTCAATTCCACGAGTAGTCCCCCCAGCTCTACGGGCACAAAATCAATATCGATAATTTGATTAACATTTGCTCCTCAAAACTCTAGCAAAATCCATATCATAAAAAAGCTCTATTCATTAGAGCCAGCTCTTTCATGAAGAAAAAAATGTTTTAGTAAGCAATTTAAGATTGTCATCGCATACTTAACATCGACAAGAGAAATGTAGGAGCGTACTATATCATCGGATGCGCCTACTAAAAACTCAACGAAACATAAATTGCGATTGAAAACTTTTCGATTGTTATTTAGCTGGACAATACTCATGTAAATGCGCTCTTAGCTCGAGGCGCATGTCTTAACAAGATAGGTCAGTATAAATAAGGACTAGACGACTATGATACAGCTCTGAGACTGGATTCTGAGAAATCGAAGTTAAAGAAAAATCGCAATTAATCCAGAAGAAAAATTCTCAATAGGGAGAACATCAATGAGTAGGACATACTCAAGCCTAACTAGAATAAATTTAAACTATTATAAGTTGATACCAGCCAGCTCGCCCAAGGACAAACTTAAGTGCTTCTACAGCGTTATGGCTCAAGCGCAAGCATTCAAAAACAAAGCAATAGCAACTCACTTCGTACTAACGACGAAAATTCTTTCAACGATATCAGTTTTTCACAGCATGATATTTCACGCTAGAGTATCAGACAAGCTGATATATACCATTCTTATGGCTGGTAAGCCCGCAAGAAAATGGAGTTCAAAAAAGCTATAGAATACTACAACAAAGCAATTTAGTTAAATCCTAGTCATTTTAAAGCTATCTTCAATCGAGGCTTTGCCTTTGATAAAATTGGCTAAGTAGATAGAGCTATCAAAGACTACAAGCAAGCTTTGCAGATATAGCCAAACAACGCTTTCTGCTATTACAATTTGGGCATCAGTCTTGACAAAAAAGGATTCCCTTAGGAAGCGGTAACTTTCATCATATTCAGGTTCGGAATTTCAGTGAAGCTATAAGAAGAGATGACACTAAAGCTGATTTTTACAGCAATAGAGGTTTTGCATATAAGAAACTAGGAAACTATTAAAAAGCGCTTTAAGACTATACATCAGCTATATAACTGAATCCGAGTAAGCCTTATTTTATCTAGAATATTTCAAAGCATACTATTATAGAGCACTCTGTCACTAAAAACTCGGAAATTTCGAATAGTAGTAATAAGATTACCTAAAATCTCTTTAGCTTAATCCTGCAAACATCAGCGCCCTATACCATATCGGCTTACTTTACTAAAGACAGTAAAAATATTCTCAGTCTCTTTAATACTTCGACGCTCTCATAAAAATAAATTCTTAGTTTCCACCTGTGTACAATGCTAAAGGTATGATATATGACAAAATTTAAGACTACAATTTGAGCTACATCGAATTTACCAAAGCAATAGAACTCGACAAGCAAAACTCAGTTTTCTATCACAATCGAGGATGTTGCCTTAAAAACATGGAAAAATACTAATAATCTATTAGTGATTTTATGCAGTCACTTAATCTCGATCCGGATAACCCGATCACTTATTCAAATATCGGACTTGTATACAGGAAAATGTAAAAATACCAAGAGGCTATCGATTATTTTACTAAATAGATAGAGCTTAATACAATCAACAGCAAAAGCTATCCTTACAGAGCTTATTGCTACGTCAGAATAGGTCTTTTTCAATAAGCAATAGCAGATTACACAATGGCCCTTAAATATGATCCGAAAAACCTTCAGTACCTACACAATCGTGGAGTCTGCTATTAACGTATCCACTAATATCAAAAGGCAGTCTAGGATTTTACAGAATAAATAAATCTTTCTAACTGTTCAGCTTCTTACTTCATCAGAAGCTACTGCTACGATTCAATGGGGGAGCTATAACTCGCTTTAAAAGATTATTCGGCTGCCCTACAAAAGTGATATTTTAATCTATATAACTTCTTTTTATTGTCACACGAGCTCAGGTATGAAAATTAGAAAACACCTTATATCGAGAACACAATTTTTCATTAGAAGCAGACATCACAAATCGACAGATGATTTTCACTAAAGTAAAGTGCTGCCTCATATCACCTAATAGTACGATTACCGGATTAACAATCGACTACTGGTCGAAAAAATAATCAATCCGCGTAGAGATAAAACTATTATTGATTCACTAACTAAGACTAAATTGCATTCTTCAGGTTCTTTTTCTAAAAATCAGCTCAAAAATAGCAGTCTGAAGAATCATAGAAGAAAAATTTTAAACTCAAAAACTCCATTTAAAGCTCATCAAAGCAATTAATAACGTGAGGGCATCATTTAGGATATCTCAGAGTCACAATATATTGAAAAAGACCCGCTAGATACTTTTAGAAGATTTAAGTTTGGTTAAAAAGAAGACGAATAAATAAAGGAATACTCAAAAAAATATTATTCATAAAACTTTTAAAGATAAACTTTAAATGATAACTTTGTAGGAAAAATAATCAAAAATGTAGTCAAACCTTCATCTAATTTCAGCTAATTTCAAGAAAATACTTTAATGAGATAAGGATCAGGCAGCATACGCAAACAATTTCGAAGGGATTAAAACAAAGTAACACTGAAAATCAAAAGAGTAACTAACAAAAGATATCAGCAAGTGTTTAATAAATAAAATGGGCGCTTTAGTCCAATTTAATGTCTGAATTGAAAAAAAAATTGTGAGAGCTATGTTTTCATTTATGATTTTATGTAGTTTTTACTTGATTATTGCGCTAAAAGCTTGGCTTTTTTCTTTGTAATTGTATGATGTTGAAAAGTCTTATATTTTCTGGCGTATAGCTGATAATAATCGTTAAGAATATTGAATATTTATAGTTGCGAGCTCATTTAAATAAATTAAATAGTTATTCAAATGACCTCAGAGACCCAAGCTAAGAAAGATAATGAAGCTCAACTCAGTTTATATCGACTCATGCGACTCTAAAATCGCTAAAACAACTTCGTGTTCAAGGATCAAGCGCAAGGGTAAAAATAAATTCATCAAAATCGCATATTCAGTTTTGAAAATGCCGATTTTGCTTCCTTTTTCTGTCTATATTGCTATTTAGAGTCCAGTTTAGGGTCAGCTATCAGCATTTTCCTTTGGAAACACTTCCACAGCACTAACTGCTCAAAACGTTTTGGAAACTTGTAACTACCCACTATTTTAAAAAAATCAACATCGATTAACAGTACCGTCTTGAATGCATTAAAAAAATATTTGCATCTAAAAACTCAATAAACAAAGTCCCTTCGATACTTAGCTCTTTTTCATCGAAATCTCGCATCTTTTGGAATCAAATGTCTGATGTTTTGAGCTCAGATTATCTCACAAAATTATCAAAAGATTTCGAATAAGATAGAGAAGACAGGATATGGATCAAAAGACTATTCCTTGAGTGTATGAATTCTGTTCTTATAATGCCCCAAAAATCTAAAAAAATATGCAAAACTAATGTAAAAATAAAATCAGGAGGTCAGAAAAAAAACAAAAAAAGATTAGTACAATAGTAAATCGAATAATAAAAGCAACTTGATCAATAATTATAGTATATTTCTTGTCAGAAATTTTTTTGCTCGTAATAGCAATCAAAAAAGTCAAAAGGCGGGCCTGACTGGGAAATATAATAGCTCTAAAGACAACTTTTATAGACCCAGAATGAAAATTAATAGTTACTAAATAAAATATAGTTAAATTATCAGTAATAAGACTCAGTTATAGTTGATTAGTAGGCCTAAAATAACGATCTAAAATGTCTTTAATGGCTTATACATAGTCTTTAATAAAAACAAATATCTGAGTCGATCAGCAAAATCACGAAATGTCAGAAATGGGGTGGATAGTATCGCTTCAATGTGCATTATTAATCCGCTATGAACCTATTGTCACAGTAGCTTACCTAGCAATAGTTGAAAAAGATCAATAATCAAAGAGAAATATCTCTTTTTAAATTTTACAAAACTGGGGTCAAATCCTTGTACTCCTACATATGTCATAATGTAACTCTATACTTATTAAGTTTGCCGGCCTAGCTTAGCTGTAATCAAATCGTATGTGTCTTACAAAAAACAAAGATAAAGATTATCTTCAGGTGATGAAAAAAAACATATACAACCAACCATCATTAACAGTTGAAATGTAGCACTATGATACTTGTCATCACTGCAAATGCATTTATCCGTAGTATATGCTCACAGGCTGTCGCTTTACTTCAGACCGACAGACCATGCCCAAAACCAACTAGGGATAGTCTTAGTTCAACTCATAAATATAGACTTGCAATAATCATTCTCGTACCTCGCAAAGACATATCACAAAAAATCGAAATTGTTTCAATGGCTATGCTAAAATCAATGACTAATACGTTTGCGGTAGAAAATATTGCAAAGGATGTATAAAGGACAATTATGGTAAAGATTGGTTTAAACTTAATCATGGAATTTGTCCTTTTTGTGAGGCTGTATGTAGTTGTACTCGTTGTCTGCGCAACTAAAAGATAAACAAGCTCAAATCGTTTTTTGTTTCTTTGGGTGGCAACATCAATCAACTTCAATAAGATTGTCTTCTATCTAAAATGATGGTTAAAAAAGATTAAATTCAACTAAAAATAAGACCAAGACAAAATCAAACACCAAGGTATCGAGAATCAGTCACACCTACTTCGAATTATAATCGCTATACTAAGAGCAAAATCATATGCAAGTAGGCTGAAAGAGGGAATCATAGACTGAGAAACTAAAACAAAGTGAGAAACCATTAATTGACCAGAAACAACTACAGCTCTAGGCCATTAAAAGTGCCAAAAAAGCATCATCACACTACAAGAGGAGACGCTGTTTATAATAATCATATAATTGAAGAATAAGTTGAGAAAACTTCAGCTTTGACTGGTTAAAAATAGCTGAATAGTCTTTTGCAAGGTCGCAGACAATCCAGAAGAATGCTTTCTGGACTCTATTGATTTAATCTCATATTGAAACTTGAAACTAATTATATATAATTTTATTGAAGATGAGTAGTCCAGCCTAGCTATTTTCTTGTGTCGACGCAGTCAACATTCTGAGATCACCTATCAACGACTCCACCGCCAAAAATCACTGGTCGTTCGCTAAAGACAATCGTTTCCGCAGACCCAAATCATAGTAAAAAAGTAACCACTCAGCTGCGATTCCTTTTATCAAATTCCTGGAATCAAATAAAATAAAAATCGCATGGCCGGATTCGGATACGGCAAGAAAACTGATCTCGACGTCGGCAAAGATCCTCATAATATTGCGCCCTCGCCCGATACTTACGATCTTGCCAGTTTTGTCAAGACGAATCAAGATCATCATGTAGGTTTCACTCCTCTCTTTTCCAGAGAAGTACTTGCGTCATATAAAGTAGGAAATCGCTCCGATGAGCTACATCGATCTATAAAAAGTAAAAATGCCAGGCGCGGGAACATACAACTAATACCGCTACAACTAGAGCCCCAAGTGGTCGATGCGGCCAAAAACCAGTCAGGATAGTAAAAATCCCATAAAAAAGTTTTCCCTAAGACATCAGTAGTGATTAACCCTGCTCCTTGCACTTACTAGAACACTGAAGCCATAGGCGCCAATCTAACAGGCAAGTACCATACCGGCAAACATCCTAACTCGAAATCGAAAGTATTCAACCCTCCCAGGTCAGCCAGATTCAGATCTTCTTGTATCATTTAAGTTACTCAGCAACCTTCGCTCCAGGTCCTGGTCGCTACCAGCCCAAAAATAATCTTTCGAATTAAGGAATCTACGTTCTTTCTGGAGTTAAGTCGTCAGGAAAGAGAACTTTCATGGACGGTAGGAGACAGTCTTTCACAGATTTAACTGCTAAAAGATCAACAAGTAATGTTCAAATTACTCAGCTCCTGGGCCTGGCAGCTATAGAAACCCATCTGATTTTGGACACTACGACAGCAGTAAGGAAAGATATGCCAGACTTTCTAAAAGTCAAATGATCAAAGGAGCGGCTTCTAAGATGGGTGATGGATCTGAAACTACCGGTATAACTGAAGGAAAATGATAGATATGATTACATCATCGTATATTTTACAAAATTCAAATAATTTTAAACAAAAATGATTTTGTTTAACAGAATTCAAAAAAAAGAGTCAAAATGCTTAAATGATGACTCATTTTTTACTTATCAAACCATTTTTTTAAATTTTTTGATAATATAAATATTGAAACTTATGACAAACTATCAAGAGATGGATCAAACAAATTGGGTCTGCTACTAATTCCCAGACAAATCATACTACTACGGCTAAGTTAGCTACGTTGACGAAAGCGGAGTAGTCACTTCCAAAGATAACGCATAAGCTGCTAATAATCCTAAAAATAAGCTTGTCAAACATGGCTTTGGAGTCTATATATACAAATCCGAAGAAGGCGCTCTTGCCAAGTATGAGGTAAATTTTTTAAAATACAGGGATCTTGGGATAGAGATAACAAGCAAGGTCAAGGCAAACTAACAATTACCGGACAGTATACATACTAAGGTACATTCAAAGATGGCTGCTACCATTAAATCGGTAAAATGACCTGGGAAAACGGTGACAGCTATGATGGAAATTGGAAGAAAAATCGCATGTAGGGTGGCGGTGTATTCAAACATCACAACGGATCTATACTCAAAGGATCTTTTCGAGCTAATTATTTCATCGATAACGATATTCTTCGAAACCCACAGATGAGCGATAAGTAGTATACAGCTTTTAAAAAATAAAGAAAATAGATTATCAAGCAAAAATAAAGGAATTAAAAGATTATTCATGGGTTTGTAGTCAAGATCAAAAATTAGGATTCAGCTAGTCTACTAGAGCATTGCTAAAAGAGTAATAAAAACAATCGAGTTCCTCTGATAGTCGCTTCTTAAAGGGCTAACTTCAACATCAGTTCATTACATGGAATTTTGGCACAAGCGAGACAGTGCCAATCTTTTGATCTGAGAAAGGCCTACGTTTTGCAGGGCTAGTAAAAATACAACTACAAGCAAGAGTTTGGATAAATGACAAGAAATACTTTAAAATAGGGAAGAGCACTGATGATTAATTTAGACTAATCATAAACAGTTTACTAATAGGCCTTCTACCCAGATCTAAAATAATTCTACGATAGCAAAGGATTCAACAGCACAACATGGAGCAGATAGCTCCTTCAACGCGAGTAAGTATGCAAAAAGCTACCAGGAGTGACTCAAATAAATGAAAACTATATACTCGCAGTCTGGTCGAAAGTGAAGTTGAGCGAAGATTTAAAATAGGACTCGATTAGATAAAAATTGCAACTACGATTTGCCACCATCTTGCCTTTTATCAAAATAGATATCATCTTTGTAACTTCTGCTGGCCCAGCTTGATCATATGCGATTAATTGTCTTTGATTTTGAATATCAAAATATTTTTTTTTTGTTAAATTGGATAAAAAGTTAATATACATGTTTTTCAATTGATATGTAATATTGCTTTGATCTATCAAATCACATGCCAGTTTGTCTGACTCTAGAGTTGCCACCACTGCTTTATTGTATTCTTGATTGCGAGACAGGTCTCGAC
>Ga0169931_10006439_pt1 | contig 17690 bp, 1 predicted proteins | sample Kivu_15m_20L_FD_129675 | JGI IMG/M metagenome (GOLD analysis project Ga0169931, IMG submission 129675) | Freshwater microbial communities from Lake Kivu, Western Province, Rwanda to study Microbial Dark Matter (Phase II) - Kivu_15m_20L... | ecosystem: Environmental > Aquatic > Freshwater > Lake ...
GGATTACTATCAGTGACAGCGCCCACGTCGAATTCGTCGACATCGGTCAAGCTAATCGTAAAGGTCTGCGTCGAGGAGCTACCGTCAGCGGACGTCGCGCGGATGGTGATGTTGTGGCTGGTTGCGGTTTCGTAATTGAGCAGCGAACCGTTGGCGACCGTGACGACGCCGGTTGAGCTATTGATCGCGAATCGTCCGCCTGCTGGGTCGTCCAGCGAGTAGGTGATGACGTTTGTCGTCGCATCGGCGTCGCTGGCCGAAGCTGTGATTCCTACACCGGTGCCATTAGCGACGTTCTCCGCTACGCTGTTAGCCACCACATTGCTGTCGGTGATCGTCCCAACGTCGAATTCGTCGACATCGGTCAAGCTGATCGTAAAGTTCTGATTCGAGAAACTGCCGTCGGTTGAAGTTGCACGGACCATGATGTTATGGCTGGTCGCAGCTTCGTAGTTCAGCAGCGAACCGTTGGCAACGGTGACCACGCCGGTAGAACTGTTGATTGCGAATCGCCCGCCGGCTGAATCGTCCAGCGAGAACGTGATTGTGTTGTTTGTGGCATCGGCGTCGCTGGCTGCGGCCGTGATACCGACGTTCGCGCCATTCGCGGCATTCTCTGCCAGACTGTTAGTGGCCGGATTACTATCAGTGACAGCGCCCACGTCGAATTCATCGACATCGGTCAAGCTGATCGTAAAGTTCTGCGTCGAGAAGCTACCATCGGCGGACGTCGCGCGGATGGTGATGTTGTGGCTGGTCGCGGTTTCGTAATTGAGCAGCGACCCGTTGGCGATCGTGACCACGCCGGTAGAGCTGTTGATCGCGAATCGCCCGCCGGCTGAGTCGTCCAGCGAGAACGTGATTGTGTTGTTTGTGGCATCGGCGTCGCTGGCACTGGCAGTAATTCCGACCAGCGATCCATTGACGCTGTTTTCCGCAATACTATTTGAAGCTATGTCCGAGTCGCTGATCACTCCGACGTCAAATTCATCGACATCGGTGATCGTTACCGTCATTACCTCGTCGTAAGTCGCCCCGGCAGTATCGGTAACGCGGATGGTAATGTTATGACTCGCGGCTGCTTCCCGATCTAGCAACGCTCCATTGGCGACAGTGACGACGCCGGTCGAACTGTTGATTGAAAATCGGCCACCCGCTGAATCGACCAGCGAGTAGGTCGCTCCGTCAGCTGTATCGACGTCGCTCCGTGTAATCGTGCCGACCGACGTTCCGTTGGCGGCGTTCTCGGCGACTGTCAGCCCTGTAGTCGCCAGGTCATGGGGAGCATCATTCGCACCCTGGATCGTGATGGTGATCTGGGTGGTGCTGGTTAACCCTCCGCCGTCCGTGACCGTGTAGGTAAATGTATCGAGCAGCGTGTTGGCACTCGTGCGGAGAGCCTGAACTGCGGCATTGCTGTTGTCGACGGTATAGGTATAAGCACCATTCGCGGCGATCGTGATCGACCCGTAGTTGCCTGGCACTGCGGTCGCCACATTTCCGCTTGCGCTCGAGATGACGCCAGCGACGACGCCGGTCACCGTCTTAGAGTCTACCGAGTCGGGGTCGGTGTCATTCGTCAGGACGTTCCCCGACGGGTTGCTCCCGGCGGTCGCGTTGTTGACTCCCCCCGCTTCTACAGCGACGGCCGTGTCGCTGACCGCGTTCGGAGCATCGTTAACGGCCGTGATGCTCATCGAAGCGGTGGCATTGCTGCTGGAGAAAGCCGTGGTTCCGCCGGAACTGGCGGTCGTCGCGTAGCTTGGGGTGGCGTTGGTTGAAGCGGTGCCGCTGGTCTGATCCCAAGCCTTGAAGTTGAACGTTGCCGTTTCAGCGTTTTGTGTGTTAGGTGTGTAGCGAACTTGCGTGCTGGAGGTAATCAGCACAGCGTTGGTGCTGGAGACCGCACCGAAGTTGGCCCACGTTGTTCCATCGGTGGAATATTGCCACGTGCCGCTGCCGGTGACTCCGGTGATGGCCAGGCCACTGAGGGCGCCGGTGTCGACATCGGCCCAGTTGACGCCGGTCAGGATTGCCGAGGCAAGCGTGCCGCTTGAGGTGGCGTCTTCGGTGGTCGAAGTCAGCGAATGTGTGGCTGCGTTCGTAATCGTCGGCGCGTCGTTGACGCTGGTGACGACGATTTGGCCAGTGGCGTTGCTGGTCGAGAAGGCCGTTGTGCCACCGGAGCTGGCGGTCGAGGCGTAGCTCGGGGTGGCGTTGGTCGAAGCCGTGCCGCTGGTCTGATCCCACGCCTTGTAGGTGAAGGTCGCCGTCTCGCTGTTTTGGCCGTTGGGGATGTAGCGAATTTGGCTGATCGAGTTAATCAGCAACGCATTGGTGCCGGAGACTGAGCCAAAGTTCGCCCAAGTCGCGCCGTCGGTCGAGTATTGCCATGTGCCAAGGCCCGTCACTGCGGTGATCGCCATCCCGCTGAGGGCACTCGTGTCGACGTCGGCCCTGCCGGCGCTGGTCAGAATGGTGCTGGCTAGTACGCCGGCCGAAGTGGTGTCTTCGTTGACCGAGGTGAAGGAATGGCTCGCGGCATTGGTGATCGTCGGGGCGTCATTGACGCTCGTGATGACGATTTGGCCCGTAGCGTTGCTGCTGGAGAAAGCTGTCGTCCCGCCGGCGCTGGCCGTCGATGCGTAGCTTGGGCTGGCGTTGGTCGAAGCAGAACCGCTGGTCTGGTCCCAAGCCTTGTAAGTAAAGGTTGCCGTTTCGCCGTTTTGGCTGTTGGGGATGTAGCGGATTTGCGTCGACGAGGTAACCAGCAGTGAATTGGTGCTGGAGACGCTACCGAAGTTGGCCCAAGTCGAGCCATCGGTTGAGTATTGCCAGGTTCCTAGACCCGTCACACCGGTGATCGCCATCCCGCTGAAGGCACCCGAGTCGACGTCAGCCCAGCTGACGCTGGTCAGAATCGTGCTGGCTAAAACTCCGGCCGAAATCGTGTCTTCATTGACCGAGGTGAAGGAGTAGGTCGAGGCGTTGGTAATCGTCGGAGCATCGTTGACGGCTGTTACGCTCATCGAAGCGGTGGCATTGCTGGTCGAGAAGGCTGTTGTACCACCGGAGCTGGCCGTGGTGGCATAGCTTGGTGTCGCATTGGTCGAAGCCGAGCCGCTGGTTTGATCCCAAGCCTTAAAGGTAAATGTCGCCGTCTCAGCGTTCTGCGTGTTCGGTGCGTAGCGAACTTGAGTCGTGGAGGTGATCAGCAGGGCGTTGGTGCTGGAGACCGCACCGAAGTTGGCCCAGGTCGCGCCGTCGGTCGAGTACTGCCACGTACCGCTACCAGTGACTCCGGTGATCGCCAGGCCGCTCAGTGCGCTGGTATCAATATCGGCCCAGCTGACGCCAGTCAGAATAGCTGAGGCGAGTGTGCCGCTGGAAGTGGAGTCTTCAGTCGTCGACGTCAGCGTGTGCGTTGCGGCATTTGTAATCGTCGGCGCATCATTGACACTGGTGACGACGATTTGGCCAGTCGCATTGTTGATTGAGAAGGCTGTGGTGCCGCCGGGAGTTGAAGTCGAGGCGTAATTAGCCGTTGTGTTGGTCGAAGCAGTACCGCTGGTTTGATCCCAGGCCTTATAGGTAAAGGTGGCCGTCTCACCATTCTGGCTGTTGGGGATGTAACGGATTTGGCTGGTCGAGTTCAGCAGCAGAGAATTGCTGCTCGAGACGCTACCAAAGTTGGCCCAAGTCGTACCGTCAGTCGAGTACTGCCAAGTGCCCAGTCCGGTTAAGCCGGTGATCGCCATGCCGCTGATCGCACCCGTATCGACATCAGCCCAGCTGGCGCTGGTCAGAATCGTGCTCGCCAGTACTCCAGCCGAAGTCGTATCTTCGTTAACCGAGGTGAAAGAGTAACTCGAGGCGTTGGTGATCGTCGGAGCGTCATTGAGTGCCGTGACGCTCATCGACGCCGTGGCATTGCTCGTTGAGAACGCCGTCGTTCCTCCAGTGGTCGCAGTAGACGCATAGCTCGCGGTCGTATTGGTTGAGGCCGTGCCGCTGGTCTGGTCCCAAGCCTTGAAGGTGAAAGTCGCCGTTTCGGAGTTTTGCGTGTTCGGCGAGTAGCGAACTTGCGTGCTTGAGGTAATCAGCAGGGCACTCGTGCTGGAAACGGAACCAAAATTCGCCCAGGTGGTGCCGTTGGTTGAATACTGCCAAGTGCCGCTGCCGGTGACGCCCGTGATCGCCAGGCCGCTCAGCGCTCCCGTGTCGACATCCCCCCAGCTGACACCGCTGAGAATCGCCGAGGTAAGCGTACCGCTGGACGCGGCATCTTCGGTGGTTGAACTCAATGTGTGAGTGGCTGAATTGGTGATCGTCGGAGCGTCGTTCACGGCTGTGACGCTCATCGAAGCGGTTGCATTGCTGGCCGAGAAGGCGGTTGTCAGGCCGGCACTGGCAACGCTCGTATAACTGGCGAGGGAATTGGTCGAAGCGGTTCCGCTGGTTTGATCCCAAGCCTTGAAAGTAAAGGTTGCCGTCTCGGCGTTTTGGGTGTTGGGAGTGTAGCGAACTCGCGTGCTCGAGGTAATCAGCAGGGCGTTGGTGCTCGAGACGGTGCCGAAGTCTGCCCAAGTGACTCCGTCAGTCGAGTACTGCCAGGTGCCGCTGCCCGTGACGCTGGTGATCGCTAGTCCGCTTACGGCTCCCGTGTCAACGTCTACCCGGCTGACACCGGTCAGAATGGCCGAGGCGAGCGTGCCGCTGGAGGTCGCGTCTTCATTGGTTGAAGCCAACGTGTGCGTTGCGTTATTGGTGATTGTCGGCGCATCGTTCACGGCCGTGACGCTCATCGAAGCTGTCGCATTGCTCGTTGAGTAAGCCGTGCTTCCGCCCGAACTCGCCGTGCTGGCGTAGCGCGCCGTGCCATTAATCGAGGCTGTGCCGGTCGTTCGATCCCAAGCCTTAAAGGTAAAGGTTGCCGTCTCGGCATTCTGCGTGTTCGGCGTGTAACGAACGTGGGTGGTCGAGGTGATTAAGAGCGCGTTCGTTCCGGAGACAGCTCCAAAGTTGGTCCACGTGGCGCCGTCGGTCGAGAACTGCCACGTACCGCTGCCGGTTGTACTCGTGATTGCCAAGCCATTCAGTGCGCTCGCATCGACATCAGCCCAGTTGACACCGCTCAGGATGACGGAGGCCAGTGTGCCGCTGGAAGGCATGTCCTCGTTGGTTGAAGTCAGGGTGTGCGTCGCGTTATTGGTGATTGTCGGCGCTTCGTTGACGTTGGTGACATTGATCGTGAAGCTCACCGTCGAGAAGCTGGAGTCGGCTGAAGTAGCACGAACGACAATCGTATGGCTGGTCGCCGTCTCGAAATCGAGCAGTGTGCCGTTGGCTACGGTAACCACACCTGTGGAGCTGTTGATCGTAAATCGCCCACCCGCGTTATCGTCAAGGCTATAGGTGATCGTATTGGTGGTGCCGTCAGCGTCGGTCGCGCGGGCGGTCAAGCCAACGGTTGCAGCGTTCGCTGAGTTTTCAGCAATACTGTTTGCCGCCCCGTTATGGTCGGTGACCGGGCCAACATCGAATTCGTCAACGTCTTGGACGGTAATCGTGTAGGAATGGGTCGCGAAACTGCCATCGCTGGCATCGGCGCGAACCGTAATCAGGTGGCTTGTTGCTGCTTCGTAATTCAAAGCGGAAATTAGGGTCACGACACCCGTTGAACTGTCGATTCCAAATCTTCCGCCGCCATCGTTCGTTAAGGAATAAGTGATCACCAACGCGTCTGGGTGGCTGGCAAATGCCGTAATCACCGAACTTCCCAAAAGGGCATTTTCTGCCATGGTGTCGGCTAATACATTTAGGTCGCTGATTCCGCTGATCTCATTGCCGCCGTTGAGGACGTTAATCGTAAACGTCTGGCTATTGAAGGTTCCGTCAGACGATGTCGCACGGACAGTAATGTTGTGCGAAGTGGCCTGCTCATAATTGACGCTCAGGCTTGTCAGTGTGACGACGCCCGTGTTGCTGTCGATGGTGAAGCGGCCTGACGCACTGTCGGTCAACGAGTAGGTGATCGTGTTGTTGCTGCCGTCGTTATCGACGGAGGAGGCCGTAATGCCAACGAGCGTACCAGCGGCGGAGTTTTCGACTACCTCGTTGACCGCCGGATTGTTGTCGACCGGCACCGTAGGGGCAAATTCATTAAAGTCCGTGACTGTAATCACGAAGTTGGCAGTGCTGGTACCGCCGTCGCTGGAGCTGGCTTGGACTGTGATGGTATGACTGGTTGCCGTTTCAAAGTCGAGAGCACTCGCCTTGGTGACGACCCCTGTCGAGGAATTGATCGCAAACCGTCCGCCGGCGCTGTCCAGAAGCGAATAGGTGATCGTTGTCAGGCTGTCACCGTCCGTGGCGCGAGCCGTGATCCCAACTGCAGTTCCGTTGGGCGCGTTTTCAATAATCGTATTCGCGGCGGCATTGTTGTCCGAAACGGCGCTGAGCGGAAACTCATTCACGTCCGTCAGGTTGATTGTCAGGTTTCGTTCGTGGAAGGCACTGCTCGAATCCGTCACGCGAATGGTGATCTGGTGACTGGTCGCAGCCTCGTAGTTCAGGAGGGTGCTGTTGGCGACCGTGATCTCGCCAGTGGAACTGTTGATTGCGAATCGCCCGCCGGCATTGTTGCTCAGCGAGAAGGTTGCCGTGTCTCCCGAGTCAACTTCCGTTGCCGAAGCCGTGGTGACGACCGTGCCGTTGGCGGAGTTTTCGGCGAGGCTCGGCGAGGAAAGCGCGTTCACCGTCGGCGTGTCGTTGGCCCCTTGAATCGTAATGGTGATTTGTGCGGTGCTGGTCAGGCCCGCTGTATCGCTCATCGTATAGGTAAAGGTTTCGGTCAGCGTGTTGCTGCTTGTGCGAAGAGCTTGGACCGCCGAATTGTTGTTATCGATGGTGTAGGTATAGGCCCCCGCCGAGGAAATGTTGATGCTGCCGTAAGTGCCGGTAACCGCAGTCCCGACATTGCCTGTAGCGGAAGCTTGCACTCCCGCCGCGACGCCGGTCACTGACTTGGTATCGCCGGAATCAGGGTCGGTATCGTTGGTCAGGACATTCCCGGTTGGATTGGTCCCGACGGTGCCGTTACTGACGCCACCAGCCTCGACGGCAGTAGCTGAATCAGCGGTCGCCGTAGGCGCATCGTTTTGTCCCGTGATCGTAATGGTCAGCGTGGCAGTAGAGACCATATTGCCGCTGTCACCGACCGTATAGGTAAAGGTCTCCGTCAAGGTGTTGGCAGCTGTCCGCAAGGCTTGTACGGAGGAGTTCAGCTGATCGAGTGAATAAGAGACGGTACCATCGGCTTGGAGCGTAAGCGTTCCGTAGCTCCCTACCAGCGGACTGCCGACATTGCTGGTTGAAATCCCGCCTGAACCTTGGATGACGCCAACGACGGCAAGCGTGTCACCCGGATCCGTGTCATTCGAAAGCACATTCAGTGGGGTCAGCACACCGAGGCTAGTATTGTTGTATCCGCCGGCCTCTGATACGGATGTCGAGTCGTTGACTCCAATGGGAATCGCGTTGCGAATGATGTTATGGCCAATATCGGTGGTATCGGAAGCCGAATTCCCAGACCAGACGACGACATAGTTCTCAAGGCTGGTTGCCGCCACCGACGCCAAGCCTTGTTTGCTGGTGGTGTAGTTGCCGTTGGCTAGGAACGTATAGGGAGTAGCCAGCCCCGTGGCGGTGTAAAGGCGATAGAAAACTCCGCCGTCGAGATCTCCCGTCTCTCGGCCTTCCCAAGTGATGATAAACTCGCCACTTCCAGAGCCATCGATCGAAGGAGCGAGTTGGTCGGTAGTGTCGTTTGTAAGGACTAGAGATTTGCTAATTAACGCGGTACCGTTGACCGCGTCTTTTTGAAAGTAAACATCCCAAAATCCCCCGGCGTGTTCCTGCCAAGTGCTGACGACCGTGCCATCGTGGTTGAGCAGAATATCGCCTCGGCGAGCTGTGCCGATAGCACTGACGGTCATTTCCGCCGCCGCGACCCCATTTTGGTCGAGACGGTTTCCGTTACTGTCAAATCGTTGGTAGCGGAAGCTGGTGTCATCGTTCCAGGCGACGACAAATGCGCCCGCCGAATTCATCGAAACTGTTGGATTCTCCTGGACGCCAGCCACCGTGCTGTTGACGAAAATTTGACTGCCCACGGCGTTGGCGTTCGCATCGAATCGCTGGGCATAGATTCCTTGGCTGTCTTCTGTCCCATTACCCTCCCAAGCGATCACAAACCTTCCGTCTTGAGCCATGCTCACGGAAGAGTTGTACTGAGCAGCTGGTCGATAAGTATTAACAATAAATTCGCCAGTCAACGCGGTACCATTCGCGGCGTACAAGCGAGCCAGAATGCCGTCATTGCCGTTGTCGATTCCAGTCCAAGTAATGATGAATCGACCGCTGGAGTCCATGTCAACCGAAGCGTAACGCTGGTCGCCATTTGTACTCTGATTAACTGTGAAGACGGATCCGTTTTGCGTTCCATCCGCATTGAACCGGCAGGCGAAGACGTCCCAGCCATTACCGCTAACCTGCTCCGACCAGACGATCACATAAGAGCCGTTTACATCGACCGCTACGGCGCTTGTGCTGCCGCGGTCAATCCCTGACAACTCCTGAACTCCGGACCGCAAGAACGTCTGGGGATCGAGGGTTCCTTCCCAGTGCAGCGAGTGGTCATCACTGAACAGCGATTCGCTGTTGAGCAGCCCGACCGAAAACTCGAGATCCCAATCCGCTCCGGGCGCATTGCCGGTTTGGTCGACACTAGCAGCCACGTCCGCGCCGCTGAACATCGCGAATTGGCTGACGAATTGCTCACCCACGGAGTCTGCGGCCAGTTGGCAACCATACAGGAAGACATCCGCGTCCAGTTGCAGTGCCCGCTGCCAAATGGCCGCCGAATCATCGTTGAACAAGTCATCAATTTGGAGCGACTGATTGCCGAGCAGCAATTGACCTGAGGCAGCGTGGGAAAAGAGATGGACCTGTTGGATCCCTTGGTGTTGGCTGAGGTACTGATTCAGTTGCAGCCAGCCGTCACCAGTCGAGTCGATTAGCAGCAGCGAATGCTGCTGGGGCAACTGGTTTTGAATATCGTGGAGCAGTGTCTGGTAATCCGCGATGCCTTGGTCGACGACAACCAAAATTGTCCCGCTTGCCTCCGAAGCCGCCGGCCCAATCGGTTCAATCGTCTCTGAATTCGCTCCTGGCTCAACCAGATCGGCCGCGGCTAGCAAGGCTGTCCAGTGGATTAGGTCATTGACCTGCTGTTCGAGGTTATTCGGCTCACATGGCTCATTCGGAGCCGCATCGGGAAGATCGATCGGAACCGCGCTATAGAGCACCCGATCCTCAAGAGCCAGCAACTCGAGCGGTTGGTTTGCCGATGCCTTTCGGGCTGGAGGCGGCGCAGACCGGGAGCGGGGGAGGAATGAACCTCCTGTTTGCCGCTCAAAAATAAAATCCGGCTCGCGCTGCATGAAAACTCTGTCAGTCGATGGAACCCTCAGCTAAAAAACTACTCAATCACGTGATAGGCGTCGGTTGGTGACGTTCGATTCCGGTGGTGCAAGCCTTTGACCAGCGAATGTCGGGTGCTTCGACACAATTCCATGATTCTTTCAGCCAGTTGGCTAAGCTGTTCGTACTCGGGCTCGGGCTTCGCCAGTTGTTGGTCGAGTGCCTCGACAATCGATTGAATCGTCTTGTTACCGGTCTCCCGGGCGATTCCTGTAATGCTGACGACCGAAGACTTGAGTTTGCTCAGGTCGCGAGTTGCAATTGAGATCGTGATGTCATCGACGAATGGGCTGAGTTTGATCGCGCATTCAACACTCGCATTTCGACAGCGATTCTCAACCATTTCCGTGTTGTGGGTGAGCAATTTCAGAGCACTTTCGATGACCGTTTCGTCGGCTTGGAGATCGGCTGCCGCCAAACGGGCTTGTAGATCGCGGAAGGTCAACCGCTGACCCGCATCGGTCGAGGCGACCAGGTCACAGGCGACTCCCAGAATGCGATGGCAGAGGTCAAGTCGCCGTGCGACTTGCGGTGCCTCCAGGCATTCGGCTTTGGCGGACTGACCACCGACCGAAATCCAAACTAACTCCTCGCTGCTGAAGGTATTTCGAAGGATGTCGGCCGTAAGCTGATTCCGCTCGGCAGGCGATAGTTCCTTTTGGGGGGTGCTTGCAGTCTGGTCGGCCAAGCAAGCGACGTTTCTCAGCAGGGCGCAGACCTCCATCCAGTACAGGGTGCGAGGGTCTAGCTGCTTCCGTCCCAGAGCGAGGCAAAGGTCGGCGATTCTCTGTGACTGGTTGGCGGTGTTCTTGTCGTGGTAAGTCAGAGCGGTAAACAGCGCCATGACGGACGCGTAAGAAATATGTTTCGGCGTCGTCTTCGGGGCGCTGTCTCGCGTCTTCTGCCGTCGCTCCAGCATCGCCGATTGATCGAACCGGACCATCTGGTTACGCCCATTGCGCTTGGCGGCATACAGACACTGGTCGGCTTGGTCGAGCAGATGCTGGGCGTCCATCGCCCGGAACTTTCGATTCGATAAGCCGACGCTACAGGTGACATTCAGGCCGCCAATTTTGCAGCGCTGGAAGGCGCGGTTGAAGGTGTTTGCGAATTTCGTCGCTCCCTCAAGGTTGACCTTGTAGAGCAAGACGGCAAACTCTTCACCACCGAACCGGCAGACGATTCCCTCGTCGCCCACCAAGTGCAGCAGCAGTGCTCCGGTTTCGCGAAGCACGTCGTCCCCCTTGGAGTGGCCGTGGTTGTCGTTGATCTGTTTGAAGAAGTCGATGTCCAGCATGACCACGCTGACCATGTCGCGATCGGTTGTCTCCCAAACCTTCTCAAACAACTCCCAGAATGTACGCCGGTTGTAGCATTTGGTGAGTGGATCGCGGGAAGCGAGGAACTGCAACTTGGCATTCTGTTCCTGAATTTCGTCGCGAGACTGCTCAAGCGTGGCTACCAGTTTCGCAAGGTCGTTCTTCTTTTGTTCCAGTTGGGTCACGTCGTCGAAGCTGATCAACACGCCGCGACAGTCATTCTTCGGCCCGGCGATCGGGTTCGTGTTGACTTTGTATTTGAAGGTCTCTTGCTCGTGTTTGGCTTCAATCAGTCGACCAACGATCGGTTCATGGGTTTCAATGCTGAGAATCCAGGGCGGCGTCGCGTCTTGGCCTTCGACCTCGAAATTCCAAGAAAAGTCGGCCAGTGATGAACCAACGAGCTCTTCGCAGTCGCGGAATACCATTTTCCCGAAGGCCTGATTGGCGTGCACGATCCGCTGGTCGCGATCAATCAGAACCAGACCTTCAGCCAGTGAGTCGAGTGCCGAGCGGACGCGGTTTGGCACGACCTTACTGGGGTCGAGGTAGCGGAAGGTTCGGGCGAGTGTGAACCACGAAAGTAAGCAGCTCGCGGCGCTGACATAGAGGATCAGGTCGAGCGGATAGCCCCACATTCCCGTGGGACCGCCGGTCGAGAGCGGCTTGAAGCGGAGCTCAATCGTGCCCCAGACTCGTCCCTTGGACTTGATCTCAATCGCGACCTGTTCAGCGCTCTTTTCGTCCTGCTTCCAGTTCTTGGAATGCTCGCCGAACATCATTCGATAACTGCCATCTCGCTTCCGAATGCCGAGCGAAACAAGGTCCTCGTTTCTGGCCAACAGTTGCTGGAGCACTTGTTCGAGATCGGTCAGGCGATTGTTTTCGGCGAGGCTGGCCGAGTTGATCGCGATCATCTCGGAAAACTGAACCCGTTTTTTAACGGCAGATTCCGTCATATCAGGAAGCAGCCCCATCATCATGGCCAGCGAGATATTGCTTGAAATGATCAGAGCCACGGTGATGGCCAAGCGAGCAGCAGATTTGATCTTGAACATGACTTTGCGTCCGTACGGATGGGTAGGTGCGCAATACTGCCCTCGAGGCAGGATTTTGCCACCATGCAAAAGTTACCTCCCTATCATCGGCAGATCGGAACAATTTTGCCGAGATTACCCGAGCGGTAGGGGCTGTGACGCTATGGACTGCCTAACCTGAGCAACTGGTTTGGACTAAAGAAAGCGGTACGTGAGTGCAACCGCTACAAGTAGCAGATTCGCTAATCTGACTTACTTGTCGAAGTAAGAGTTCATCTCGTCCGACTGGCCATCTTCCATGCCGCCGGAGTAACTATCCATGACGACCAGAGGGTCGATCATCTTCCAAGTCGGAACCTGGGTCATCAGTGTCGCCATCATGGCACCACCACGGAGGAACCAGAAGATGGTTCCCAGCGAAGCAGCCATCGTGAATGTACCGACATCCAAGCCGATTTCCTGCGTTTGGAAGCCGCTTCCGCCATTTTGCTGCTTGAGCGTTTGCTGGATGCTGGCGAATTGCTCCCAGACTTTGTTCATGTTGACCGCAACCTTGTAGGTCTGGCCGTTGAGTTCAAGTTTGGTATTCAAAACCGCTTGAGTCGCGTCATTGCCGTTCCAACGATTGAGTTGCTCACGCAGGTCCATCAGATTCGCCAAGACTTGACGCTCGTTCGCCAAGCGGTCGGCTCCACCTTCCGCTTCACCTGATGCTTGCTGAGCTTCTACCTCAGGCTCGGCCGTGGTTTCAGTGATCGTCTCTTCTGAGCCGCTTCCTTCGAGATTTTCGAACATCTCACCGCGGTCAACTTCTTGAGTCTGCCCGGTCCCTGATGCTGCGACCAAGCTGCCGTCTTGAGTGACGATCAACAAGTTTGAGTTCGAGTTGTTGCTGGTATCTTGCACGCTACCGACGTCGACAATGATCTCAACCGTTGTCACGACGCCGGTCGATTGGCCGTCGCTGGTGGTGTAGGTAAAGAGGTCAGTGCCGATGAAACCTCGGTCTGGTTCGTAAATGAATCGTCCGTCGGATTGGAATACAATTCGACCGTTTCGCGGACCCTCGACGAGGATTGCGATCATCGGCGTTCCCTCGCGGTCGAGGTCGTTAGACAGAACGCCTTGTCCGGTTACAAGCGACTTACCTTGAACGGCCTTGAACGTGTCGGTAGTGCTTTGTGGGATATCATTGGCACCCGTAATGGTGATTGCCAGTTGGGTTGTACTGTCAAATCCTCCCAGGTCGCGAATAGTGTAGGTAAAGGTGTCGGTGAGGGTGCTGCCACCCGCCTGAAGAGCCTCCACAGCGAGGTTGTCATTGTTGACTTGATAGTCGTAGGTGCCGTCGGCATTCAGCGTCAGGGTTCCATACATTCCAGTAATGCTTTGGCCGACTGAGCCATTTGCCAGGCTGGAGATGCCGGCGACGACCCCGGTGACCTGACGCTCGTCTCCGAAGTCGACATCGTAGTCATTATCGAGCACATTGCCGGTTGGGTTGATGCCCTCGACATCGTTCATCAGACCGCCGCGTTCTTGTGCGATCGCCGCATCGATGATTGCTACCGGGTTGTCGTTTTGGCTGTGAATCGTGATGACCAACTGGTTAGTGCTTTGCAGACCACCCGTATCCTGGATCGTGTAAGTGAAGGTGTCGGTGAGGCTTTCGTTGCTCAACCGCAAAGCTTGAACAGTCGGATTGTTGTTGTCGACAAGGTAGGTGTAGCTCCCGTTGGCGTTGATCACCAGCGAGCCATAGGTGCCGAATACCGTCGTTGCGACGGAGCCGCTGGAAGTGAGATGCGTTCCGTGCCGGACGCCAACGACAGTTTTGGTGTCACCCGCGTCGACATCAGTGTCGTTAGTTAGGACATTACCGCTGGGGTTGAGTCCGGGTGTTTGGTTAAAGACACCGCTACCTTCCGTAGCGTCCGCGGTGTCGGTATTGGTTACTGGGGTGTCATTGGCACCGCGAATGGTGATAACGAGTTGGTTGGTGCTTTCCAGTCCACCCGTATCCCGCATCGTATAGGTGAACGTCTCGGTCAGTGTCTGGCCGCTGATGCGCAGGGCCTGCACTGCGGTGTTGTCGTTATCGACGGTGTAGGTGTAGCTGCCATCGGAATTGATGACGACTGAACCGAAGGTTCCAACCACGGTTGAGGCAACTGAACCGCTGGTCGTTGCATGCGTGCCGTGTCGGACGCCGACAACGGTTTTGGTGTCGCCCGCATCGACGTCGGTGTCGTTGGTCAAGACATTCCCACTTGGCTGCGAGCCAGGGGTACCGTTGTAAAGTCCGCCGGCTTCATTGGCGATCGTTGTGTCAACGACCGTGATTGGCGTGTCATTTCTACCGGTGATGGTGATTGCGATTTGTGTGGTGCTTTGGAGTCCACCCGTATCGCGCATCGTGTAGGTGAACGTATCGACCAGCGTTTCGCCGGAGATTCTCAAGGCTTGGACGGCGGCGTTATTATTGTCGACGGTGTAAGTGTAAGTGCCATTGGCGTTGATGATGATTGAGCCAAAGGTGCCGACGACGGTGCTGGCGACTGAGCCGCTTGTGCTTGTCTGGATGCCGTGCTGGACGCCAACGACGGTCTTGGTGTCGCCCGCGTCAACATCGGTGTCGTTGGTTAGTACATTGCCGCTGGGGTTGAAGCCGGTAGTGGCATTATTCAATCCGCCAGATTCGATTGCAGTGTTCGAGTCGGAAATTGCCGTCGGGGTGTCATTCGCACCCTGAATCGTGACGACGACTTGGTTAGTGCTTTCCAGTCCACCCGTATCCCGCATTGTGTAGGTGAAGGTATCGGTCAGCGTCTCGCCGCTGATTCGAAGTGCTTGAACAGCCACGTTGCTGTTGTCGACGGTGTAGGTATAGCTGCCGTCCGCGTTGATCACGATTGAGCCATAAGTTCCGGTAACAGCTGCGGCGACGGAGCCAATAGTTGTCGTCTGGATTCCGTGCTGGACACCGACAACTGTCTTGGTGTCACCCGCGTCGACGTCGGTGTCGTTTGCCAAAACATTGCCGCTCGGATTCAGGCCCGCTGTGCCGTTGGTCAGGCCGCCAGCTTCGATTGCGGTCGTCGTGTCGATATTGGAAATTGGCGTGTCATTCGCCCCTTGAATCGTGATGACGACTTGGTTGGTGCTCTGGAGGCCACCCGTGTCTCGCATCGTGTAGGTGAAGGTGTCAGTGAGCGTTTGGCCGCTGATTCGCAGGGCCTGGACGTTCGGGTCGTTGTTGTCGACGGTGTAGCTATAGCCGCCGTTGGCACCGATCCAGAGCCAGCCGTAAAGGCCGCGCACACTGGTCGCGACGTTCGTCGACGTCGAGCTTTGTATTCCCGCCGCGACGCCAACCACCGTTTTGGTGTCACCCGCATCGACGTCAGTATCATTCGTCAGCACATTGCCAACGGGTGTCGTTCCGGTGGTGGCATTGAGCAGCCCGCCAGATTCGACTGCGATATTAGTGTCCTGTACGGAAACCGGGGTGTCATTCGCACCTTGGATGGTAATCGTGACTTGGGTTGTGCTTTCCAGTCCACCCGTATCGCGCATCGTGTAGGTGAAGGTGTCAGTTAGCGTCTGGCCACTGATTCGCAGAGCCTGAACCGCGACATTGTTGTTGTCGACCGTGTAGGTGTAGCTGCCGTCCGCGTTGATCACGATTGAGCCAAAGCTGCCGCTGACCGAAGTCGCAACCGAACCGCTAGTGGAAGCGGAAATGCCCGCCTGCACGCCGACAACCGTCTTGGTGTCGCCCGCATCGACGTCGGTATCATTGGTGAGGACGTTACCGCTGGGGTTGAGTCCGGTGGTTGCATTGCTCAGGCCGCCGGCTTCAATCGCCGTATTGGCATCGGAGATGGCAGTCGGCGTGTCGTTGGACCCTTGGATAGTCAGGGTGATCTGCGTCGTGCTTTCCAGCCCGCCAGTATCACGCATTGTGTAGGTGAAGGTATCGGTCAAGGTCTGACCGCTCAGCCGCAGGGCTTGGACTGCGCTATTGCTGTTATCGACATTGTAGGTATAGGTTCCATCGGAATTGATCACGATTGAACCATAAGTGCCGACGACTGTGCTGGCGACTGAGCCGCTGGAGGTGAGATGGGTGCCGTGTCGGACGCCGACGACCGTCTTGGTATCGCCCGCATCGACATCGGTATCGTTGGTGAGGACATTACCGCTGGGGTTCAAGCCAGCGGTGCCATTCAGCAAGCCGCCCGCTTCGATCGCCGTGTTTGCATCGGAGACGGCGGTTGGCGTATCATTGGCGCCTTGAATGGTGATGGTGACTTGCGTGGTGCTTTGCAAGCCGCCCGTGTCGCGCATCGTGTAAGTAAAGGTGTCGGTCAGCGTCTGGCCGCTGATTCGCAGAGCCTGAACCGCGGCGTTGCTGTTGTCGACCGTGTAGGTGTAGCTGCCGTTGGCGTTGATCACAATCGAGCCGAAGCTGCCGGCAACGCTGGTTGCAACCGAGCCACTGGTGCTCGCTTGAACGCCTGCCTGAACCCCGACGACGGTCTTGGTGTCGCCCGCATCCACATCGGTATCGTTTGTCAGGACGTTACCGCTGGGGTTTAAGCCAGCGGTGCCGTTGGTCAGTCCGCCAGCTTCAATCGCCGTATTGGAATCGGCAATCGCAGTTGGGGTATCGTTGGCGCCCTGAATGGTCAGCGTGATTTGCGTGGTACTTTCCAGCCCCCCGGTGTCCCGCATCGTGTAAGTAAAGGTGTCAGTCAGTGTCTGACCACTGAGCCGCAGAGCCTGGACGGCGACATTGCTGTTGTCGACCGTGTAGGTGTAGCTGCCGTCAGCATTGATCACGATCGAGCCGTAAGTGCCGGTTACCGAGGTCGCAACCGAGCCACTGGTCGAGCTTTGAGTTCCCGCTTGGACACCGACGACCGTCTTCGTATCACCAGCGTCGACATCGGTATCGTTGCTCAGCACGTTGCCGCTGGGGTTCAGCCCCGCAGTGCCATTGGTCAGTCCGCCCGCTTCGATCGCGGTGTTGGCATCAGCGACCGCGGTTGGCGTATCATTCGCCCCTTGGATAGTCAGAGTGATTTGCGTGGTGCTCTCCAGCCCACCCGTATCGCGCATCGTATAGGTGAACGTATCGGTCAGTGTCTGGTCGCTGAGGCGGAGAGCTTGAACGGCCGCGTTGCTGTTGTCGACCGTGTAGGTGTAACTGCCGTTGGAGTTGATGACGATCGAGCCGTAGGTACCGACAACGGTCGTCGCAACCGAGCCGCTGGTGGAAGCAGCCGTGCCAGCCTGAACGCCGACGACTGTTTTGGTATCTCCCGCATCGACATCGGTATCGTTTGTCAGGACGTTGCCGGTTGGATTTAGTCCTGCGGTGCCATTTGAAAGCCCGCCCGCTTCAACGGCGGTATTTGCGTCAGCAATCGCGGTCGGCGTGTCGTTGGCGCCTTGGATAGTCAGCGTGATTTGCGTGGTGCTTTCCAGCCCACCCGTATCGCGCAGCGTGTAGGTGAAGGTGTCGGTCAGCGTCTGGCCGCTGATGCGGAGAGCTTGGACGGCGACGTTGTTGTTGTCGACAGTGTAGGTGTAACTGCCGTCGGCGTTAATCACGATCGAGCCGTAAGTGCCGGTGACGGTGCTCGCCACTGAGCCGCTGGTTGAGCTTTGAACTCCAGCTTGGACTCCGACGACCGTCTTGGTATCGCCCGCGTCGACATCGGTGTCATTGGTCAGCACATTGCCGGAGGGATTCAAGCCGGCGGTCCCATTGGTCAGCCCGCCA
>Ga0169931_10006440_pt1 | contig 17688 bp, 8 predicted proteins | sample Kivu_15m_20L_FD_129675 | JGI IMG/M metagenome (GOLD analysis project Ga0169931, IMG submission 129675) | Freshwater microbial communities from Lake Kivu, Western Province, Rwanda to study Microbial Dark Matter (Phase II) - Kivu_15m_20L... | ecosystem: Environmental > Aquatic > Freshwater > Lake ...
ACTTACAAATGGCAACGTGGTTGTTTTGGATTTTATTGTGACAAACGGCGCAGATGCAAATGACATACTCAATCTTACATATGCAGACTCTATTGCAGGTGTAACCGGAATTACCTTTACTGCTTCAGATCCAGCGGCTGGCGGTAATGATCGTGAAACAATCTCAAGCATCAAGTTCAATGCACCAAAATCTTATGAAGCACAGAATCGTGCAGTAACCGCAGAAGATTACAAAACACTTCTTCTTCAACAAAGTTCAGTCGAATCTGTTCTTGTTTGGGGTGGAGAAGACAATGATCCTCCTGCATATGGAAAAGTATTTGCAGCCGTTAAACCAGTAAATGGTGAAGCACTTACTCCAACAGAAAAACTTAATTTAGTAAATACGGTAATTAAACCTAAAAAAGTTTTGACCGTTTCTGTAGATATTGTTGATCCAGAATATATCTATCTGTTGATTAACGTTGACGTAAAATACGATAGTGATTCTACCACGCTAACATCTGATGCAATCAAAGTATTGATTGATCAAACAATTCAAGCATACAACGATAATGAAATTAATGAATTCTCGAAGTACTTTAGATTTTCAAAACTTTCACGATTGATTGATCTTTCTGAAAGATCAATTTTAAACAACGATCTTGCAGTTCGAATGAGAAAAGAAACAAATGTTCAGTTGGGTGTTGGCACAAGATATGTAATTAATTTTTCAAATCCAATTGATAATGCTACTTTCGGAAGACCTGCAAGTCACCCATATGGTGCAGGCAATCAATTAACATCAAACGCATTTACATACTTGGGGTTTTCAAATTGTTTCATTGAAGACAACAATGGAATTGTTCGAATCTATCGATCTTTAAATGGAGAAAATATTGCAGTTCTTGCAAACGCAGGAACAGTAAACTATGCAACAGGTCAAGTTATTCTTACAAGTTTTTCTCCAAGTGCATTTGCTGATGGTGGAACATCACTTAAATTAACTGCGATACCAGCAGAAAAAGATATTTTACCACTAAGAAATCAAATTATTCGAATTCGTGATGCTGATATTACAATTACAATGATTGACGATAATACAATCAGTCTAGTTAATCGATAATGAATGACGCAAATTTCAAACCGTCTCTTCATGTAGACAAGTTCGTACCTGAAGACTATTCTTTAGACACGGAAAAATTTCTAGTCTTTCTTCGTGCTTACTATGAATGGCTTCAGACAACAAGAATTACTCTTACAGGAGTTTCTGGAACTTTTGTAAGAGATGAAACTGTTACTACATCTGGTGGTGGAATTGGTATAATTAAAGAAGTAGGAACTGGGTATCTTGTCATTAAGATGACATCCAGGCTCCCTTTCAATCGTGCTGAAACAATTACTGGCGGAACATCAAACGCAACTGCAACAATTCGCACAATTAAAGATAATGTAATTCGTGCATCTGGCAACATATCAAACTATAAAAATATAGAATTGTCGATTGACAACTATGTTTCTTATCTAAGAGAAGAACTTTACCCATCAATTCCAACAGAATATTTTGGAGATAAAAGATTTCTTGCTACAAAGTTTAAACAATACTTTGAATCAAAAAGTAATGAAGAATCGTATCGCTTTCTGTTCAAACTTCTATACAATGAAAACGTAGAATTCTATTATCCAGGTGAAGACATTCTTCGTGTCTCTGATGGTAATTTTGAAAGAGCGCAGATTGTTAGAGCAGAAATATCATCAAATTCATTTGAATTTATCAATAAAACAATTGTAGGGCAAACATCTGAAGCAATTGCAAATGTCGTTGATGTTAAAATTATTTTTATAGGATCTTTTCAAGTTGCTGAAATGACGCTTTCACTCGTAAGCGGAACATTTCAGGGTGGGGAAACGATTGTTGATCTGAATGATAATACATTAACTGCAACACTATATGGAATGATTACGGGGTTTGTCATTAATGATGGTGGCAGTGGGTATCGTGCCAATGATGTCATTCCAATTACAGGAGATGGTGAGGCAACAGAAGTAGTTGTTGGGTCAGTAAAAGAAACTTCAATTAGTGCAATTAAAGTCAATCAAATTGGACATGGGTATAGACTAAACACAAACGCAATCATTAACAATTCTGGAACTGGTGGGACAGGTCTTGCAATTAGAGTTACCGAACTTGCAAACACTTATTCATATACTGATGCAAACACATCAACGACATATACTTTAGGTGAAATTTCTAAAGTTCAAATTTTAAATCGTGGTTCTGGTTATCTCTCTTCTCCGTTAATTACTCTTCAAGACGTAACTATTGCATCGCTTGGTCTTTTGTCTGCTGAATTAGTTACAATTAATGATGGTGGTATAGATTACGGTGTAGGAAATACACTTGTCTTTACTGGTGGTTCTGGCGCAAATGCGGCTGGACAAGTAGCTTCCGTTGAAGAAAACATTACATACGATTTTCTTTTTGAAGACGGAATGCGTATGCTTTCTGAAGATAGTTACTATGACATCATCAAAAATGAAGACTGGAATGTTATTGGATCAATTGCAAGAGTTGAATTCACAAATTTTGGCGATGGCTACGAATCAGCAAATCTTCCATCAATCAGTATTACAACGACAACAGGTTCTGGAGCAAATGTTGTAGTAACAGACATTCAAGGCAAGTCTGCAAATGTCATAGTTGATGCCGCAAACAATATTGCTGGCATTGGAACAATACGATCTCTCACAATTAGAGATTTTGGTGTTAATTATACAACGGCAACCGCAGATGCTACTGGTGAAGGTGATGGGAATGCAAATCTAATCCCTATCATTTCGGGGCTTGGAATAAAAGAAGGATTTTGGGTTGATGATGATGGAAAATTAGATTACAAATTTATTCAAGATTCATTCTTCTATCAAGATTTTTCATATGTCATAAAAAGTGGACTTGCGTTTAGTGCATATTCATCAGCCGTCAAGAAAATTATTCATCCCGCAGGTCTGCAATTCTTTGGTGAAATTCTTATTTCTTCAATTTTAGATGTTTCGCCAACAATTCTCAGTTCAGATATTCTTTCTGAAATTCAACAATACATTGTTTACATTGAATCGTTCTTCAGTATGGGGATTACGGACTCAAGTTCAGTCATACTAAGAGAAATTCAGATTGAAAATGAAACGAGCGTAAGTTCGAATCTTCTTTCAGAAAAAGAATACACAATTATTCTTCCTCCAATTGCACAAGATATTTCAATTGGAGGGCAAGTATTTCAAGAATTTGAAGTTGAAGTCATATTTTCTGGAGATTCAATTTCATCTATTGAAATGCAAATTCTCAGTTCAGAGAATACCAGTGAAATTATTCAGTACATTGTATCATTCGCTGAAGCATTCCCAGCATACGGTATTAAATACGGCGATCTTAAAATTCGTGGTCGAGGCGTTTACGATGAAGATTGGACTTTCATACCAATCTCTGCACTTGAAAACACTCGCTTTGATGAATACTATCAAACATTTACTTCAACTCAACTACCAATTACAGTCATAAGAAGTACAGAGAGTGAAGTAATTACATCAATTGAAATTTCAATATTTAATGTTGAAATGGAAATTCAACTTGATATGTCCACAACAGTTATAGAACTTCCCGTTTCGTATTTGATCGAATCATTTAATACGTTTGACGACACAACAATTGAGTCACAAACGAATAAATATCAAGAAATTCAAGGAACAGTTTCGTCAAGTTCTGGTTCGCAGTACAAAGATTTGCTTCTATCAGACTTTGCTGGAGTTACTGTAGGTTCAGTTGGAAGTTCAACTTTCCTCACTTCTTTGCCATTAGTTATTGGTAATGGGACTGTTTTCTTGTCGGACTACTCGGTAAGCGATGTTTTTGTTGCAAATAATGAATACTTTACTGTCACAAATCTATTCAGTAACACATCTTTGGTAATTGATCGACAACCAGCATCCACATTTACGGATGTTGTTGCATATAAGATAGTTTAATTAGAATTTTTTTATAAATAAAAGAAACCAAACAGATTTAGGAGAAACTTCATGGGGTCAATCGTAACAAGCAAATTTAGAATTCACAATGCGGAGCAATTTGTTGAAGCATTTAGTGAGGCTGCCAATTCTATCATTTATTTGACAATTGGAAAAAATACTGCATTTCCAAACGATAACAGTCCACCAACTCCAGTCAATTCTACGGCTAATGTCGAGTACACTCCATGGAGAGACATGTACGCGGCTAAAAGAGTAAACTCTGCGGACGTTACTCATGCCGTTCCAAGATATGATTGGGTATCTGGCACAGTCTATGATCAGTATGATGATCAAGACACAAATTTGCTAGATGATGATTTTTATGTCGTTACGGACGATTACAATGTGTACAAATGTTTGTTTAATAATAATGGTGGAGCATCAACAACAAAACCATCAGGAATATTAAACAATCCATTTCAAACTGCCGACTCTTATATTTGGCAGTACATGTACACAATTTCAACTGCAAACGCACTTAAATTTTTGACAAACGACTATATTCCTGTTCAGACTTTGGCTTCTGATGATGGTTCTACACAGTGGGACGTTCAAACCGCAGCCGTTGATGGTTCTATCGATGTAATTCTTATAACAAATGCTGGATCAGGATATTTTAGCGGAAATACTACAGTTACAATTACTGGAGATGGAGTAGGAGCAACTGCAACCGTATCGACATCTGGAAATCCAGGAACAATTACTGGAATTACAGTTACAAACCCAGGATCTGGTTATACAATTGCAACAGTTGGAATTTCTGGTGCTGGAGCATCCGCTACAGGAAGAGCAATTATTTCTCCAAAAGGCGGACATGGTGCAGATGCTATCGAAGAACTTTGTGGAAAGTATGTAATGCTTAATGTTCGCTTAGACGGGAATGAGTCAAACACACACAGTACTGCAAATGAATTCAGACAAGTCACACTTGTTCGTGATCCTTATGAGTATGGGACATCTACAAGAGCATTGTCTTCAGTATATCGTCAGACATTTAGATATACAATAAGTTCTCCATCAGACGATTACACTCTTGATGAAACTGTATCCGATGGGGCAAATACTGCAAAAGTTGTTGAGTGGGACGATGTAAACAATTATCTCTTTGTTACACTTCCATTAAATCAAACATTTGCAAATGCCGCAACATTAACTGGAGCAAGTTCTAGCGCAACAGGAACTATTGTTGCCATTGCAAATTCAGGTCTACAGCCATACTCTGGTGAATTGCTCTACGTTGAGAACCGTGTCCCAATTGCAAGAGCAACCGACCAAATTGAGGATGTAAAACTAATCGTTCAATTCTAAGAGTTTTAATACATGGCAAATACAAATCCTGGTGGTGTTGATCTCAACATCAGTCCATACTTTGATGATTATGATGAAGATAAAAAGTTTGTAAGAGTTCTCTACGTTCCTGGACGTGCAGTTCAGGCTAGAGAACTTACACAAGCACAATCACTTCAGCAAGACCAAATTCGAAGATTCGCAGAATACTTCTTTAAATCTGGAGCAATTATTGAGGGCTGTGAGCAGTTTGTTGATCTAAGTATGAATTATGTTAAACTTCAAAGCACATATGATGGCTCTGAAGTTGATGTTGATGATTTTGAAGATCAGATTGTATTTGGTGCAAATACGGGCTTAAAAGCATTTTGTGGAATTGTGAGTGATGTTGATGGAACTGATCCAAAATCACTTTTTATTAATTATCTATCTTCTGGATCAATTGTTCTTACAGTAAACAATGCTTCATCAACTCTGACACCAGGAAATACAATTACGTTTTCAACTGGAAATACTGCAACCATTGAAGCATCGTACATTGATCCAATTTCTTCTACAAACAAAATTCTTGTTTCAAATGCAATAGGAACACTTACAACAACAACGGCAAACACTGTTTCAAATACAGGGACCGTTGTTACTGTTCTCGTATCTAACGTTTCTGATAAAAGAGCAAATACAACGTTTGATAATTCAGAAACAATTTTTACCGCAAATGTTGATACAAGAGCATACGCATTATCAGCAAGCACTAGAGCGACATCAACCATTGTTAATCAAGGTCTTGCTACAGAGAAAACATATACAAAAGGATCTAAAGTTACCGTTAAAGAAGGGATTCTTTACATAGCAGATCATTTTGTTAAGCATTCAACACAAACACTTATTCTTGACAAGTACACAAATGAACCTTCTTATGTTGTAGGTATAGTTCCATCAAAATCTTTTGTCGATTACATTGAAGACGGCTCACTTGTTGACAATGCACAAGGTACACCAAACTTTCAAGCACCTGGAGCAGATCGATTTAAAATTGACACCGTTCTTACAAAAGTTGGTCTTGGAGAAACAACTGACGAAACAGAATTTAATACACTTCTAGAAATTGAAGATGGAGTTATAAGAAAAAGAAAATATGCAACCCCAGAAAACAAACTAGAAGAAGTTCTTGCGAAAAGAACATTTGAAGAATCTGGAAACTATGTTATTTCAGATCCTAAAGTAATTGTTCGTGAGCATCTTACTATTGGTTCTAATGGAGGAAGATATTCTGCCGCTGAAGGCGGAAACACACAATTGCTTCTTCTTCAAGTTGACCCATTTACTGCATATGTTTCAGGCATTCGAAATGAAACTTTGGTTGATGCTTTAATTCCTATTAACAAAGGATTGACAACTGAATTTGATGAGCAAGTTAGTTTTGAAACAAACTATCAGCAATATGTAACAGTCAATGAACTTGTTGGATCTTGGGATTTTATGGAAGGCACAAAAGTAGACCTCTATGATACATCACAACAAACAATTACAAATAAAGGATATTCATCTCTCGCTTCTCCAGTAGGAACAAAAGTTGGTGAAGCAAGAGTTCGTGCGATTGAATACAATAGTGGGGCGCAAGGCACTGCGTCAGCAACATACAGATTATATTTGTATGAAATTGTAATGACTTCTGGAACATTCTCTCAAGTTCGATCAATCTATGATTCAGCTACAGTTAGAAGATACGCTGACATTGTTCTTGATGCAAATGGAAATGCAAAACTTGAAAGTCCGTCTTTCAATACGCTAGTCTTCAAACTTCCATATGATGCAATTCAAACTATTCGTGATGATCAAGGAAACATTGAAACTCAATTTAGATTCAAAAAAACATACGGTAGAGATACAACAATTACGTTCAACTCTGGAATTGCTACATTTTCTGCCGCAACAAATGAACAGTTTGTTGGTTCAATTGGGTTTTTAAATGACACACAAAAGAATGAAAACTTTATGGTCGTTGTTACAAACGGTGGAGCAAATGCAGAAACATCAACTCTATCTGGTACAGTTAGTGTTTCTTCAGCGTGTACAACCGTTGTTGGAACGTCAACTTCGTTTAATTCAGAGTTAAATGTTGGGGACATCATTAAAATTAATAATCAAGAGATTCAAATTGCATCAATCACAAATGATACTAATTTAGTTCTTGCTTCAGCACATAGCGCAGGAGCAGTTGCAAACACATATACAAAGATTTTGCCTGCTGGAATGCCACTTTCTCTTACTTCAAATGGTGGGGATGGGTCTAAAAGAACAGTAGAACTTCTTTCATTAGGAACAGTTCGTATTGATGTTAAAGAAGACGCAACATTCACTGCTGAAATCATTGCTACGACAGATCGCACAAATGCAAGAGAAAAAAGAAAGACGCTTGTTTTTCAAGCAACCGCAAACGTCAATCCAAGCACACACCCAAATGGACTTGCTGGACCTTTTGCATTGGGGTATGGTGATATCTATCGACTTCATGCAGTTTATCAATCCGCAAATTTTTCAACGCCAGCAACAACAAGCGATACAAATGTAACTTTAAATTATACACTTGACAATGGTCAACGTGATTATGCATATGAATACGGGACAATTACACCAAAAACTGGAGTAACACCAACTGGAAGACTTCTTGTTGTTTTTGATCATTTCACACATGATACCACACAAGGTGTTGGGTATTGCTCAGTTGATTCATACCCAGTAAATGATACAACAGTCGCAAATACAACAATTACAACCGCTCAAATTCCAACTTTTGTAAGTGAGTCAAGTGGTGAAAGATTTAGTCTTCGTGATTGTGTTGACTTTAGACCAATCAAAACTGCAAACACAGCACTGAATCCTATCGATGTTGGAACATATCAAATTCCTACGGGCGGTCTTCGATTCCCTAAACCAAATTCATCATTTATTGCCGATCTAATTTATTACAAAGGCAGAGTTTCAAGAATCTATGTAAACAGCCGTGGTTCTTTTGGAATCAATGAAGGTATTCCTACAACTTCAGAAAATTTAAGATCAAAGTTTTCTTCAAAAGTTCCAGAAACACTTGAACTTGCCGAGATCACAATCCCACCATATCCTTCTTTACCAGAAGATGTAAGAATCAAGATTCTAAAGAATCGTAGATTCACAATGAAAGATATTGGAAAACTTAATGATCGTGTAGAAAAATTAGAATATTTCACTGCACTCAGCTATCTAGAAAAAGAATCTACTAATAAAACAATCACTGATGCAGACGGAATAGAGAGATTTAAAAACGGAATTCTTGTTGATCCATTTACTGGATATTCCGTTGCTCGACCAGACAGTGATGTTGGTTATGCGGCATCAATTGATGAAACAAACAAATATGTTACCGCACAACAGTCTCATGCAGAGCATCGATTTGAGTATATTAGAGAAGGTGTCACATCATCAACAAAATGGAACACTGGTGGGAAAATTACTCTCCCATATACTGATGAAGCGCCTGCTAATTTAAGACAAGTTTTTGCATCTCGACAGTTAAGACTTGCAGAAGAGTTGAATTTTCTTTTCACAGGGAAAATGAACATCACTCCTCCTGTCGATACATTCCCAGAAATAACATATGAGAAAAGTAAAGAAATTGTTTATGATGATACTGGTGATGCAGACAACTGGAAAGCATTAGAAGAAGCATGGAACTCTGAAGTTTCTCCACTTACAAAACGATTTATTGGTGAAGAAGAAAGAGGAAACCTTACAGGAAATGAATTCCAAAGTGGGACTGCTGGTGGTCAAAGAATCTTTAGTCGAAGTAGAGAAATCATTCAACAGACGGCTCTAACAATCATTCAAGGTTCACAATCAACAACAGACGCACCAAAATCATCTGTTTCAGGAAATAGACTTGTAAGCGCAACGGCTGCGCTCAAGATGAGACAAAGAGATTTTGTCATTTCAGTAAGAGGAATGAAAAGAAATACAAGAGTGTACGCATTCTTTAATGGAGAAAGTGTAACTGCAAATTGTAGACAAATTACTCTTGCTTCTGGAATTACACCAGAAATTCTTGAAAATGAAAATATGAATGAGAATGATTTTCTACTTCAAGACCCAGATTCTAGTGGGACAAATGATTTTACAGTCATTAAAGATGGCAGCACAGATGAATTCTATACTGATGACAAAGGACAGATCAATCTTATATTCAGAGTGCCATCAGGAAGATTTTATACAGGTCAAAGAGAATTTAAACTTACAGATAGTTCTACAAACAATGCTGATTTAGAACTTACTTCAGCAAGACAATTTATTTTCTCAACTGGTGTAAGTGCAACAGAGAGTGCAATTACAATTAATTCTCGACCATATGATATATCTTTAGTTGGATCAAATACAATTCGACCACCACAATATGAAGTTGTTCGAACAGTAACAGAAGAAGTTCGAAGAGAAGCCATACCACCCCCACCACCTGAGCCAGATTGGGGAGACGGATGGGGAAATGACCCAGTATCACAAAGTTTCAGTGTTGATCAAAATACTTATCCATACGGATTCTATGTAACAAAGATCGATCTGTTCTTTAAAACAAAATCAAAATCCAAAAATGGCGTTAACGTATTTTTGCGTGAAATATCTAACGGGTTACCTTCACCATCCATTATTGGACTAAATGAAGAAGCCTTTGTAGAAGGTGATAACATTATTGCTTCAGATGATAACAACGGAGCATTTTTACCAACCACATTTACATTTAAAAATCCAATTTATCTTGCTAGTGGAAATGAATACTGTTTTGTGGTTCAACCCGTAAACAATGATCCAGATATAGCACTCTGGGTTGCTGAACTTGGAGCAACAGACCTAGTTGATCCAACCCAGAGCAAACGAATTGAATCAAGTGTTATGACAACCAGTGGTGTTGTCTTTACATCATCGAACAATCGTACATGGTCAGCAAGACAAAATCTTGATATTAAGTTTCAAATGCACATTGCAAACTTCGGAACTACAAGCAAAGAAGCATATTTTAGAAATGTGAACATTACAACTCCATTCTACTATGATAGATTTTTGGTAAATTTCCAAGAACAACAGATTAGTGGAACAAGCATCAACTATGAAGTTAAAACAATGAACGATGCATTTGTTGTTGATGAATCTTTCACACAAGTCAAAAATAGAAGAGAGTTTGTTCCTTCAGTTCGTAAGTATTATGCAAATACTGTACAAGAGTCTGCTCAATCTCCTCCTGTAAAATCGGTACAGATTAAAGCAACACTCTCAACAGTTAATCCGTATATTACTCCCTACATCGATGCCGCACAACCTCTCAGTGCAATGTATAGTCGAAATATAATCAACAATTCAGTAAGTACAGATGTTGCCGGCACAGTTACATTTACACCAGCAAGTAACGTTGTTGTTGGATTTGGTACAGATTTTGTATCTGATCTGAGTGAAGGTGAATATGTTCTTTTAGGTTCTGAATATAGAAGAATTAAAGAAATTACAAATCCAACAAATATGATTGTAGAAAATGATCTGACAACTTCAAATGCCGTAAATCAAATAATTACAATTAAAAATGAAGAGCATCCTGTTGGACCATACACATCACAATCACGATACATTACAAGAATTGTCACGCTCAATGATGGATTTGAAGCATCTGATCTTGCTGTTTATTTAAAAGTTAATCGTCCACCAGGGACAAACATTCGTGTATATGGTAAGTTTTTAAATGAAGTTGACACCGATCCATTTGATGATAAGTTCTACACACTTCTTTCGCTTGAAGGAAATGAATCTTTCTCTCTAAATGACAATAATTATAGCGAAGAGAAGTATGTTATCCCTGCCGCGCAAAAGACTGGTGGTGAAATTCTTTTAAATGGAACAATTCAAGTCTTCAGTGCAAACAATGTTGTTCTTGGGACTGCAACAAGATTTATTGAAGAATTAAAAATTGGAAACATAATTGGAATTGGTACTGCAAGAACAGAAAAAGTTGTTTCCACAATTGCAAACAATACATTTTTAACTGTAGACACTGCTTCTGGATCTCCAGCATCAGGACAAACTTTCTATAAGATTTTAAATAATGAGTTTACTTATGTGACTCCAGACAGTCGAACATTCAGTGGATTTAAACAGTTTGCAGTAAAAATTGTATTCTTGTCTCCTTCACCACATCTTTCACCAAAAGTGAAAGAATTAAGAGCGATAGCACTAGCATGATGGCGCATAAATTAAAAGTTGAAGACCCAATTTTAGGATTTACTGAGAGAGATTCGGACTCTAAAGCGATACTGAATACGGACATGAACTCTCTTCTTAAATATAAAATTCAGAAGAGAAAATTTTCTGAAATAAATAAAAGTACTACAGAAATTTCAAACATTAAGACTGAAGTTGAAGAAATTAAAAATGATCTTTCTGAGATAAAAAAACTTTTGTTTGAAATCACGCAGAAATCTCAATGAGATTATAAATAGTTAAAATCAATTATAAGTAAAGAAAACCATGCCTATAAATCAAGTTGCACTATCGAATACCTTTAACGAATTTAGAGAGACATTTAACGATGCCGCTAATACAGTTAATTCATTGCAAGCTGGTACTGGGAACTCAAACGTTAATTTTCTTACAGTTTCTGGTGGTGTTTCTTCAAATCTAATTCCTTCAGCAAACGTAACATATGATCTCGGGTCATCAACAAATAGATGGAACGATCTGTATTTAAGTGGAAATACAGTTTATCTTGGAGATGCTGAACTTAAAGTTGAGTCTGGAACATTTAAAGTTGTCATTGGTGCTGATGAAGTTTTTACCGCAGACAATAGCGGAGAATCTGTATCAAACACAATTGTCGCAAACAACGTCACAGTCAATGAAGATTTAACTGTAAGTGGTAATTTAATTGTAAATGGAATACAAACAATTCTGAATGTTGAAACACTCAACGTTGAAGATAAAAATATTCTGGTTGCGAATGGGGCCGCAAATGCTGCCGCAGCCAATGGTGCCGGACTAACAGTTGACGGGGCACAAGCATCGATCATATATAATAATACTGGTGACAGATTTCAGATCAATAAAAATCTTGATGTTGGTTCAAACACACTTACTGTAACAAACCCTCCAGCAGCCGCAAATCAAGTTTCAAACAAAGCATACACAGATTCAGCGGCAATTTTATATGCAGTAGTTTTGGGATAAATTTATAGGAGATTATATTTTGGGTAATTTAGAAAATGGAATGACTGATGTTAAAAACATAAAGAATGATGAAGCAATTGATGATGATGACTCTCAATTGGCTATGATTTTTCCTAAACCAGTATATCTAACCAAATTGAAAAGAAGTTTTACTGAAGAAGAACTTTCTTATATGAAAGAATTAGAAAATGAATGTAGGCCTAATGAAGGAAATAGAACCAGTGCAAATCATTATGTTTTACAAAAGCCTATAATGAAAGATATAAATAGAATTATTACAAAAGAAGTAAATAATTTTTTACAAAAAGTACATGCACCACTTTATAACGTAGAAGCATATATTACTCAATCTTGGTTAAATTACACAAAACCAGGACAGTTTCATCATAAACATAGTCATGCAAATAGTTTTATAAGTGGTGTTTTGTATATAAATGCTGACCCAGAAATGGATAAAATTTATATGTTTAATGATAGTATAAAATATATGTTTTCATTGCAAACAGAAAACTACAATGTTTTTAATTCACCTTCTTGGTGGTTCCCTGTAAGTACAGGAGATATTGTAATATTTTCATCAGATACAGTTCATATGGTACAGACGGTAGAAGCAAAAGAAACAAGAATTAGTTTAGCATTTAATACGTTTCTAAAAGGGACTATTGGGCACGAAGACAGTTTAACTGGATTACAATTGTAGAGGGAAAAAGATGGCACATTTTGCGGAATTAGATGAAGATAATATTGTGAAGCGTGTAATTGTTATTGATAATAGCGAATTACTGGATGCGTCTGGGGAAGAAATAGAAGAATTAGGCATTGCTTATTGTGAAAAAAATTTTGGAGGTAAGTGGGTTCAAACATCATACAATGCAAAATTTAGAAACTTTTATGCTGGAGTTAGATACTCTTATGATGAAGAACACGACAGATTTGTTCCACCACAACCATATCCATCTTGGACGCTTGATGAAACTTTTGGTTCTTGGGTTGCACCAGAACCTGAACCTAACCCATTTGCGGGGTCAGATGAAGATGGACCATTCACATATCAATGGAATGAAAACGAAACTAAATGGGAAAAAAAATATTCAATCCCTAAAAATGTCTAATAAAATTGGAGAAAATAAATGGCAGTTATTGCATACACCGAAAGAGCATTCTCACAAAATAATTGGGCTGTTATGTACAACGGCGAAAATGATTTTGCAATGACTTCTTTTTCTGCATTCAATATGCAAACGCTTACTCCGGTAGGTATTGCATTTGCAATCGGAGACGGTAGTTTTGTTAATGGATCAAATTCAGCATTTGATGCAAACTCAAACATTGTAACAGGAAATACTGAAAGTATTTTGCTCAATGATACATTAGAATACGCACAAGTAATTACATGGTCGGCAGATTCTGGTAAAGTGATTATCCCAGCAGGAAAACAACTGCTTGTAGCACTTACTGGGGGAAATGTCGAAATTAGTCTATTCGGATTGGAGTTATAAAACATGTCATTTACAAAAAGAACACTAACTCCCGTAGTTAATCTAATTGGGGATCCTCTTTTCAACTTTTCAAATCCATTCATTCAGAATGGTGTAATCTCAGGCATCTACTTCACAAATCAGCAGACATCTTATGGTTTGCCTAAGCCATCTTATCTGAGACTTACTGAGAATTCAAATACTGCAACTGTTGTTGGTACTCCTGCAGATCCACTTCGCATGATTTTTGCATATGGAATTCATGATGCAAATACTGGAGGACAAATTGGTGCATGGAGAACATTTACTGCATCAAGCACATCAAATGCGTCAGTCACAGTTACAGCCGCAAATACTTCTTGGATTTATGCTGAAGTCAATGAAAATGGTCAACCAAATAATCCAAACGTCTGGACAATCGACTTTGCTGCCGCAAACTCTCTCGGAAGAACATACACAACAGGGAATACAAGACCATCAAGTCCTGTAGGAAATGATGTCTGGTTTGATTTCCCAAATAACACATTGGAAGTTTATAACTCCGATGCAGTTGCCTGGCAAATTAAACGAAGAGTTTATCTTGGTCAAGTTTCAAAAGGTGGAGATGATTATCTCTATACAGTTGAAACTTGGTTCCCAGATTTAGAATACGCAAGATACCAAGATGAATACTATCCTCCATATTATCTGAACCCATGGAGACACTTTGATGGGGTTAGTTTCACAACGAACGGACAATACATTGCCGCTCAGGCAGCCAATTGGAATTCAAATGTCTCAATTGTAAATGCAGTTGTTGGAAATAAGATTGCAATGAATGCAGTTGCAAATAGTGTGGTAGGGAATCAAATTGCTGGAAACAGTAATATTTTCTTAAATGCAGCCGCAAATAGCACTGTCGCATTGAGTTCAATTGCAAATAGCGCCATTGCCGCAAATCTTTCACATCAACTTCTTGCAAATACTTACATCGCACTTTCAAACAATGTAGTTGTAAATTCAATTGCATCATTCACGAATGCAATTAATGGCCCAATTCTAGCGACTGGTGGAAACACTGTGACTGATATTGTTGAAGGTGATACAATTTATCGTGTTCACACATTTACAGGAAGTGGAACATTTACAGTTCATAGCGTAGGAACTGAAGCAAATACGATTGAATATCTCATTGTTGCTGGTGGAGGTGCGGGTGCAACTGGGCATCACAGTGGTGGTGGAGGTGCGGGTGGGTATTTAGAAGGAAAACAGTTCCCAGTAAGCATTGGTTCTTACCCAGTTATTGTTGGTGCTGGTGGTGTTGCTCGTACTTTAACAGCAGTTGCTCCAGCAGGCCCAACAGCGCCAGTATCATTCCCTCAAGTAGGAACCGCAGTATCTATGAGTGGGGCAAACTCTTCAGCGTTTGGGTTTGAAGCGATGGGTGGTGGAGGAGGAAGATTTGATGATGACACAGCATATTATGCAAACGTTGTTGCTGCTTTTGCAGTTGCACCAGCGAGCAACGATCCAAATGCTGTAAACGCTTCAAATACTGGAGCGTATTTTCTTGGTGGTTCTGGTGGTGGGCCGACCCACGTTTCTGGCGGTGGTACTGAACCTTGGGTGGCGGCTGGAAATGGAATTATAGGTCAAGGACACTCTGGTGGTGGATATAGAAGAACACCTTTCATACGCAGAGGAGTAAGAGTTAATGATACTCGAGGTTCTGTTGCACCAGCACAAGGTTTACACCCAAATAATTATCCAACTCCCTCTATGCCAGCACCGGTCAATCCTGGACCTCATGTATTTGGTGTACCAAATGCTGCTTTAAGACCACACCATGGTTCTTGGGGGCACACTGGGTTTAATGGGCCCATGGGCTATGGACACGGCGCAGGTGGAGGTGGCGGCGCAGGTGGAGACGGACACTACTCACTTAATGACCCAAATCATGGAGGAAAAAGAAACCCAAATGCATCTGGAAATGGTGGAAAAGGAAAATATTCAAGAATTACTGGAACATTAACTGGATATGCTGGTGGTGGTGGGGCTGGAGGAGCATGGGAATCTCAAGCATCTAATGGTCCAATCCACTCTTCAGTTCCTCCAACTGTAATGAATAAAAGTCTTGCAGACAATGCGGCAAATAATGGTATTGGAACAGAAGGCGGAGGAAGTGGGCTTCATTCACCAGGAAATGCAACACTTAATCCAACACTTACATTTCTAAAAGCTGGGAATGGCACTGAAAATCGTGGCGGTGGCGGCGGCGGTGGCGGTGGGTCATATTGGGGACCATTTGGAAACAACCCAACTGCAACATATGGTCCTGCAGGTCCTGTCTGGTACTCGCCGGGGGCGCAAACAAACGGAGGAAATGGTGGTTCCGGAATTGTTGTCATTCGTTACCCAATTGCAAAGAACGCAGATCGTTGGAATAAACCTCAAAAACTAGACGTTCAATATTTAATTGTTGCTGGAGGTGGTGGTGGGTCTTCTAACCATGGCGGTGGAGCTGGTGCTGGCGGATTCATCACAAATGTTCCCGGACAAACGAACGGAGGCGGGGCACCATTAGATCCAGGGTTCACTGCAATTGAAGGAGTTGTTTATCCAATTACTGTTGGTGCTGGAGGTACTGGTGGTTTTGATGATAATGCAGTAAATCGATCAACAGAAGGAAACGATTCTCAGTTTGCAGATAGAATTGCTATGGGTGGTGCTTATGCATTTTCGGGCTCACAAGCAAAAACTATAGGTGGATCTGGTGCAGGTTCTCGACATGCTTATCACGAACAACATCACTATGGACCATCTCATCAAGCACCAGCACCAACAGGTCACCATGGCACACCCGGAACACAATACGGTTCAGGTAACTATTATGGAAACACAAATAGAGCGGTTTCTGTTGGGGTTCAGGGATATAGGGGCGGACATGGTGGGACAAATTTGTCCATACCAGCACCAGCACCATCACCAGCAGCTCCAACAGGTTGGCCAACTCTTCTTCCAACTCAAGGCAATCCGTCAATGCATGCTCAAGGTGGTGGTGGAGGGGCAGGAAGCGTTGGAGGAAATGCGGGAAGTGACGCAAATGGAAGAGACATAGGATTTGGTGGAGCTGGACTTGCAAGTCCCATTACTGGCACACCTGTAGTTTATGCTGGCGGTGGTGGTGGTGGTTATCATTTTGGTGTTTTAGTTGCCGCAAATACTAATGCAAGCAGTCTAGGACAAAGAGGAATTGCAAGCCCAGTAGGTGGAGGCGGCGGAGATGGTGCATACAGTCAAAACGCAAACGTTCCAACTTCACCACATGCCGCGACAGGCTTATTTGGAGTGATTGCACAATCTGGTGTGACAAATCGCGGAGGTGGTGGTGGAGGTGGGTCGAATCAGCCAAGTGGAAACTGGGGCAATACACCAACTTCTGGATTAAACTCTCCTGCAATTGACGCACCGACAAGTCCATTAAGATTTTATGGAAGATATGGTGGAAATGGTGGATCTGGAATTGTTGTTCTAAGAATCCCAAGAGAATTCTCAGCAGTGTTTTCACCAGGATGTACTGTTGCAAATAGTGCTTCTGTTGCAGGGTTCTTTGTTTACTCTGTGACAGGAACATCAACAACATCTGAAACTGTAAAGTTTGTTAGAAATA
>Ga0169931_10006441_pt1 | contig 17687 bp, 13 predicted proteins | sample Kivu_15m_20L_FD_129675 | JGI IMG/M metagenome (GOLD analysis project Ga0169931, IMG submission 129675) | Freshwater microbial communities from Lake Kivu, Western Province, Rwanda to study Microbial Dark Matter (Phase II) - Kivu_15m_20L... | ecosystem: Environmental > Aquatic > Freshwater > Lake...
ACTTGCGCGAGAACGGCGGCGCGACCTACGCCGACATTCAGCGCTTGCGCCTCGAAGAAGATCCGCGCGCCCTAGCGCGTCACCTCTTCAACGCTCACCGCCGACAGGCGGGAGTGGCGATCGTGTGCGCGATGATCGCGATCCACTGACCGTCGCTCAGCCGACGTGCAGCGCGGTCGCGATCGGCGTGGCGTTGCTGAAAGCGTCGAAGATCGGGCAGTGGGCGTCGACGGCGCGCTGGAGCTCTTCGTAGCGCGCGCGCGGCTCGGGGCCGGAGATGCGCAGGTGCACGCGCACGGCGCCGAAGCCAGGTCGTACCTTGGGGTCGAGTCCGAACACGCCGCGGACGTCGAGGTCGCCCTCGACTTCGACGGAGAGCTTGTCGAAGCGGATCCCGAGGCGATCGGCCCACAGGCGGTAGGTGATCAGCTGGCACGAGCCGAGAGCGGCGAGCGCGTACTCGAGCGGCGTGGCGCCGGCGTTGCCGCCGCCGAGCGACTGCGGCTCGTCGACGACGACGCGATGGCCCGTGCCCGTCGTTCCGTGGCACTCCATCAGGCCCGCAAGCTGCTGCGAGACCTGGAACGTGGCCTTGGCGTTGTTGGCGTCCGCGGCGACCGCCGCACCTACTCCCTCGAAGACTGCGTTGAGCGACATGGCCGCAGTGGAACGCAGCTCGCCGTGTCGTGTCAACTTGGAACTAGCGCAGCTCGGCCAGCGCGTAGCGAGCGTGCACGGCCTCGGCAGCGAGTGCGCGCGCTGTGGCGACGAGGTCGAGCGCGCTGTCGGCGTGCACCTCGTCGCGGTGAATGCCGGAGGCGATGAACAGCGCGTCGAGCTGCTCGCGGTTGGCGCCGCGCATGTCGGTGCCGATGCCGTCGCCGATGGCGAGTACGCGCGTGCGGTCCACCGGGCGCCCGAGCAGCCCTTCGAGCTCGCGCAGGGCGAGCGCGTAGATCGGCGCGTGGGGCTTGCCGGCCATGATCACGCGCCCGCCGATGGCCTCGTAGTCGCGGGCGAGAACGCCGGCGCACCAGTGCAGGCGCTCGCCGAGGCGCACGACGATGTCGGGGTTGGCGCACACCATCTCGAGGTCGAGCTCGCGGGCGCGCGCGAGGCGCTCGCGGTAGTGCTCTGGCTCGTCGGCATCGAAGTCGTCGAGGCCGGTGACGCCGAGAAACGCGGCCGCCTCGAGCTCCGCTAGGCGCATGCCGAGACCGTCCCACAAGACGCTGTCGCTGCGCGGCCCGATCAGGTGCATCGGGCCGGGCGCGCGCGTCGCAAGCTCGCTGCGAATCGCGTCGCCGCTCGTCACGATGAGGTCCCACGCGTCGCGCGCGACGCCGATGCGGTCGAGCTGGCGCGGAATCGGCCCGCGTGGCTTGGGCACGTTGGTCAGCAGGATCACCCGGCCGCCGCTGGCGCGGAAATCCGAGAGCGCGCGCACGGCGCTTGCGAAGGGACGCTGGCCGTTGTGCACGACGCCCCACAGGTCGCACAGCACCGCGTCGTAGCGCTCGCGTAGGGAGAGCAGGCTCTCCGGAGCTTCCGGCTCGCATCCAGCTTCGTGTGGCGACATCGGTCGCGCATGGTACGTCGAGCCTGCAACTTCTTCCTGTTCGCGGGACGAGCTTCGTCCGCGCTCTCAGCACGGGAAGCGCGCTCTCCGAAGGGATATGCTCGCCCCGCCGATGCGCGTCCTCGTCACCTCGCCCATCTTCCCGCCCGATCTCGGCGGACCGGCCGTGTACGTGCCGAGTCTCGGCCGCTTCCTTGCGGAGCGCGGGCACGCTGTCACCGTGGTGGCGTTCTGCGCGGATCCGCAGCCGAAGGGCTATCCGTTCCGCGTGGTCGCGATCGAGCGCGGACCGCTGCCCGTGCGCTACCTGAAGGCAGCGTGGGCCACTTGGCGCGAGGCGCGCAAGGCGGACGTGGTGTACGTGAACGAACACCTCGCGCTTCTGCACGTCGCCGCGGCGCGGCTCGCCGGGCGCAAGGTGATGATTCGCCTGATGGTCGATGGCGCCTGGGAGATCAGCCATCGCAAGGGCTGGATCGACGGCGATGACATCGAGACCTTCGAGGGCAAGCAGTACGGGTGGAAGGTTGCGCTCGCGCGGCGCCTCCAGCGGCGCTGGTGGAGCTGGTGTCACCAGCTCATCGCGTGCAGCGACTTCCTGCGGCGCATTCCGATCGAGCGCTATGGCGTTCCCGAGCGCAAGGTCGAGCTCGTCTACAACGCGTACCACGGACCCAAGGCCTCCGATGTCGCCGGAGGTCGCGCGGGAGCGCGCGCTCGCCAAGGGCTCGATCCGAAGAAGCGCTACCTGCTCACGATCTGTCGCCTGATGGTGTGGAAGCGCGTCGACGGCATCTTGCGCGCGCTGCGGCAACTGCCGGACGACGTCGAGCTGCTCGTCGCAGGTGACGGCGACATGCTCGAGCCTTGGAAGCAGCTTGCGCGCGAGCTTGGAGTCGAGACGCGCGCGCACTTTCTCGGCAATGTGCCCTACGAGCGCATTCCCGACCTGATCTGCGCGGCGGATGTGTTCGTGCTGAACAGCGAGTACGAGGGGCTGTCGCACACGCTGCTCGAAGTCAGTGCGCTCGGCACTCCGATCGTGTGCACGCGCATCGGGGGCAACCCAGAGGTCGTCGAGCACGGCACCAACGGTTTCCTCGTGCCGCTGCGCGACGACGCGGCCCTTGCGAGCGCGGTCGCAAAGCTGCTCGACGACCCGCAGCTCGCGGGGCGCTTCGCGGCCGCGGGGCAGGAGCGCATGCAGCGCTTCGACCGCGAGCGCACCTTCGGCCGCATCGAGCAGCTGCTCGCTGGACTCGCCCGGCGCTGAGCGCCGCTGCTGGCGGCCTCGCCGGCCGATTCGACCGAGTCCGGGGCAACGCGGCGGCTACGGCGAACATGTCTGCGCACTCTCGCATCTTGCGCTGCGGCGTCCCGTCGGTTACTGAACAGTGTTCACAAACTGAACGCAGGTCACAAAAATGCCCCCTTCCGATCGCCGCGCCCGGCAACGCCAGCAAGTTCGCGAGCGCATCCTCACGGCCGCACGGAGGCTGTTTGCCCAGCATGGCTTCGAGGCCGTCACGCTGCGCAAGATCGCGGCCGCGATCGACTACGTGCCCGGTGCGATCTACTTGCACTTCAAGGACAAGGAGGAGCTGATCCGCACCCTGTGCCTGACGGATTTCGACGAGGTGACGCGCTCCGTGGCGCCGCTCGCCCGCGTCGCGGACCCGATCGAGCGCATTCGCCGCATGGGGCGCGCCTACATCGCCTTCGCTCTCAAGCACCCGCACAGCTATCGGCTGCTGTTCCTGCAGCGCTCGCCCTACGAACACGACGAGCGCGCGCTCGAGCGCCGCGGCGACCCGCGCCGCGACGCGCATGCCTTCTTGAAGTTTGCTGCGCAGGAGGCGATCGAACAGGGCCGCCTGCGCCGCGAGTTCCGCGACGCCGAGCTCGTGACCGAGACGTTCTGGGCCGCCGTGCACGGCGTCGCTTCGATCGAGATCAACTTCAGCGGCAATTCGTGGTTCCAGTGGCGGCCGGTGCGCCGGCGCACGGAGGCCATGATCGACGCCGTGCTGGCGGGCATGTGCGTCGAGCGCGGCGCGAAGCGGGGCGCGCGATGATCCGGATCGCTCTGCGGATGCTGGTCGGCGACCGTCTCAAGTACATCGGCCTCGTCGCGGGCCTCGCCTTCGCCACGCTGCTCATCACGCAGCAGGGCTCGATCTTCGCGGGCTTCACGCGCCGCTCCGGCTCGTGGATCCGCGACACGGGGCAGGCCGACTTGTGGATCATGGACCCGCAGGTCGAGTTCACCGAAGACCGCAAGGCCATGCAGGACAGCGCGCTGCTCAAGGTGCGCGGCGTCGAGGGCATCGAGTGGGCCGTGCCGCTCTACAAGTCCTACGTGCAGGCGCGCCTGCAGGACGGCACGCGCGTCGTAGTGCGCATGATTGGCCTCGATGACGCGACCCTGACGGGCGGGCCGCCGATCATGGAGCAGGGGACGCTCGAGCTGCTCAAGCAAGATCGCGCGATCCTCGTCGATGCGCGCGACATGGACGACGGGCTGCGCCTGCGTCGCGGTGTCGGCGACGAAGGGCCGCGCGAGCTGCGCGTCGGCGACCGCATCGATCTGAACGAGCACGAGACCGTAGTCGTCGGCTCGTTCCGTCGCACGCGCGAGTTCTTCTGGGATCCCGTGGTCTACACGACCTACACGCGCGCCCTGCGCATGGCGCCGCCGGAGCGCAAGTCGCTCGGCTACGTGCTCGCGCGCGTCAAGCCCGGCCTCGATCCGCGCGAGGTCGCGCGGCGAGTCGAGGAGACCACGCGCCTGCGCGCGGACACGAGTGACGACTACGAGGCGCGCTCGATGGACTTCATCCTCGCCAAGACCGGGATCTTGCCCAACTTCGGCATCACCATCGCGCTCGGCTTCGTGATCGGCGTCCTGATCTCGGGCCAGCTGCTCTACAACTTCATCCTCGAGAACCAGCGCGCGTTTGCGGCGATGAAGGCCATGGGGGCGAGCAACATGCTGCTCTTGCGCATGGTCTTTGCGCAGGTGATGTTCGCGGCGTTCATCGGTTTCGGCCTCGGCGTCGGCGTGACGGCGGTCGTCGGGCAGCTCCTGCACGACTCGAAGCTCGCCTTCCACATGGCGTGGCAGGTTCCCGTGTTCGGCGGACTTGCGATCCTCATTTGCTGTCTGATTGCGGCTGCGATCTCCATCCAGCGCGTGCTGCGGCTCGAGCCGGCCGTGGTGTTCAAGGGCTAGCGCGATGGACGTGACGACATCCATGCGCGTGGCCGTCTCGTGCCGCGGGGTGACCAAGACCTTCGGCAAAGGCGAAAACGCCGTGCAAGCCCTGCGCGGCGTCGACCTCGAGGTGCTGCTCGGCCAGATGACGATGCTGGTCGGACCCTCGGGCTGTGGCAAGACGACGCTGATCTCCGTGATCGCGGGAATTCTGGAACGTTCAGCGGGGGAGTGCACCGTGCTGGGCGAAGACACGAGCCGCCTGCCCGATCGCCAGCGCGCGGCGTGGCGCGGCCGCAACGTGGGCTTCGTGTTTCAAGCGCTCAACCTCGTGCCGACGCTGACGGCGGCCGAAAATGTCGCGATTCCGCTGCTGATCCTCGGCGTCGATCACAAGGCGGCGCTCGCGCGCGCGGGGTTGATGCTCGAGCGCGTCGGCCTCGCGTCGCGCACGCGCTCGCTGCCTCCTCAGCTCTCCGGCGGCCAGCAGCAGCGCATCGCCATCGCGCGGGCGCTCGTACACGAGCCGCGCCTGCTCGTGTGCGACGAGCCGACGAGCGCGCTCGACCACGAGACGGGCCACAAGGTGATGGAGCTGCTGCACGAAGTGGCTTCGAGTGACAACCGCGCCCTGATCGTCGTCACGCACGACTCCCGCATCTTTTCCTTTGCCGACCGTATCGCGCACATGGACGACGGGCGCGTCGAGCGCATCGAGACCTTCACCAAGACCTGAGTTCACCGCATGAACTTCCGAACCTACGCGCTTCCGGTCATGGCCGTGCTCGGCATGGGCGCCGCCGTCTACACAGTCCGCACGTCGGACCGCGACTTGGCCGCCGCACCTCCGATTGCCCCGCCCTCACCCTCGCCGTTCGAGCGCCAGATCGCCGGCGCGGGCATCATCGAGTCTCGCAGCGAGAACGTGGCGGTCGGTACGGCAGTGTCCGGACTGATCGTGGGCGTCGCCGTGCAGGAGGGGCAGAAAGTGCAGCGCGGCGACTTGCTGCTGCGCGTCGACGCGCGTTCGCTCGAAGCCGAACTGGGGCAGCGCCGTGCCGAGCTTGCGTCCGCCGAGGCGGAGGTCGCACGGTTGCGGGCACTGCCGCGTGCGGAGGACGTGCCGCCGCTCGAAGCGCGCGTCACCACCGCGCGCGTTGGACTCGAGGACGCGCGCGCCAAGCTCGCGCTTGCCGAGGCCGTCAGCGACAAGCGCGCGATCAGCGCCGAGGAGCTCGTGCGTCGGCAGTTCGCCGTGCGCGCGGCCGAGGCCGACGTTGTCGCATCGGAGGCCGAGCTCGCGAAGCTGCGCGCTGGAGCGTGGGCCGCGGACATTGCGCTGGCAGAAGCGCGCACGACGGCGGCGCGTGCAGCGAGCGAGCGCATCGCGGTCGAGATCGACCGGCTGTCCGTGCGTGCTCCGATCGATGGCACCTGCCTGCAGGTCAACGCACGCGCGGGCGAGTTTGCCGTCGCGGGCTCGAGCGCACCGCTCGTTCTGCTCGGTGATCTCTCGGTGCTCCACGTGCGCATCGACATCGACGAGAGCGACGCTTGGCGCTTCCGTCCGGGCAGCGGCGCACAGGGCTTCGTGCGCGGCAACTCGCAGCTCGCCTCGCCGCTCACCTTCGTGCGCGTCGATCCCTACGTGATGCCCAAGCGCTCGCTCACGGGCGACACGCTCGAGCGCATCGACACGCGCGTGCTGCAGGTGATCTACAGCTTCTCCGCGGATGCGCTTCCCGTATACGTCGGGCAGCAGATGGATGTGTTCATCGATTCCCCGAGCGGTCGAGGCAAGCAGTGAAGCGCGCGCTGTTGGCTGCGACCCTGCTGTGCGGCTGTCGCGTCGGACCTGACTACGAGCAGCCCGAGATCGCGGTTCCCGACAGCTTTTCCACGGCCGCCGCACCCGCGCTCGGAGCCGAAGACGAGCGCTGGTGGAGCCGGTTCTCCGATCCGACGCTCGATGAGCTCGTCGAGGTCGCGCTCGCCGGCAACCGCGACCTGCGCGCGGCCGCGCAGCGCGTGCGCGAGGCTCGCGCCGTGATCGACATCGAGGGTGATGCCAACTACCCGACCGTCGACGGTCGCGCTGGCATTACGCGGCGCAAGCCCAGCACCGCCGTCGCGTTCGGGCAGTTCTTGCCGCCGGATCCGAACACGGTCCACACCCTCGGCTTCGACGCACGCTGGGAGCTCGACCTGTTCGGCTACAACGCGCGCGCGATCGAGGCCGCCGAGGCGAGCTACGGCTCTGCGCTCGAAGACGCGCGCGGCGTCTTGCAGCGCTTAGTCGCCGAGGTGGCGCGCACCTACGTCGAGTTGCGCGGCGTCGAGCGCGAGCTCGCGGTGCTGCGCGAGAGCCTGGAGTCGCAGGAAAGCGCGGCGCGGCTCGTGGCGAGCCGCGTCGATGCGGGCCTCTCGAGCGAGCTCGACGCGACGCGCATCGCGGGCCTCGTGGCCAGCACGCGAGCTCAACTCGCGCCGCTCGAGCGCGCGCGCGCGAACCGCGTTCACGCGCTCGCGCTCCTGCTCGCCGAGGCGCCTTCCCGCTGCGCGGAGCGCATTCCGGTCGCGGGCCGCATCCCGGAGCCTCCCGCTGCGATTCCGGCCGGCATGCCCGCGGACCTCTTGCGCCGCCGTCCCGACGTGCGCCGCACCGAGCGCGACTTGGCGCGCGCTTCGGCCATGACCGCCTCGGCGATGACCGAGCTGTATCCGCGGCTCTCGATCGGCGCGATGTTCGGCTGGGAGAGCCAATACCTCGACAACATGTTTTCCGGCGACAGCCTCGCGTTCTCCGCGGGACCGAGCCTGACCGGACCGATCTTCCGCCGACGGATCATCGAGGCGGGCATCGAGGTCCGCACGGCGCAGCAGGAGCAAGCACTGCTCGCCCACGAGCAGGCCTTCGCGGTGGCGCTGCGCGATGTCGAAGACGCGCTCGTTGGGCTCGCGAGCGCGCGCACGCGCCAGCAGGCGCTCGAGGACTCGCTCTCAGCCGAACGCCGGGCCGAGCAGCTCGCCACCACGCTCTACGAGGGCGGGCTCGCGGACTTCCTCGCCGTGCTCGACGTGCAGCGCACGGTCCTCGCTGCCGAGAGTGAGCTCGCGCGCGCGCGCACCGACCGCGCCGTCGCTTCCATCGCTCTCTACAAGGCTCTCGGCGGCGGCTGGGGCATCGAGAGCGAAGTTCCGGCGCTCAACGCGGCGTCCGAGCCTGCGTCCGGCGACTAGGTCGCGCTGCGCAGGAATCCGCACGGGAGCGCCGCCGTGGCTGGCCCCACAATTCCCTTGGCACAGAGCCCTGCCAAGGAGGCCCGTCGTGATCGCGTAATTCGCATCGCTAGCCCTGCTGTCTCTCGCGCTCGTTCAGGAACCGGCAGCTGACCTGGCGGGTCGGCTGCAGAGCACCGCCCGGGCTGCCGTCGCGGAGTCCGGTCTACCCGGAGTGTCGGTGCGCATTGCGACGCGCGATGGAGTCCTGCTCTCTCGCGGGCTCGGCTATCTCGACGAAGAGCGCAAGCGCATCGAGAGCCCGCTCGCGCTGCGCGATGGCGAGCCGCTGGTCGAGCCCCTGATCGTCACGAGCCTGCTCGCACAGGTGGACGCCGGCAAGCTCGCGCTGGAAGCTCCGCTCACGGACTTCTTCCCCAAGCTGTCGTTGGGCGGCCAGCGCGTGCTGGTGATCCATCTCGTCGAGCAGGCCTCCGGTATCCCGGACTGCAGCGACTGGCTCGCGGTGCGTGAAGAGCCCGCGACGGCCGCGGATGTACTCGCGTGGCTCGAGCAACGCACGTTGGACGCAGACCCCGGCACGTGCACGGCGTACAGCGCGAGCAACGTCGTGCTCGCTGGCCTGCTGCTCGAGCGTGTCACCGGACATCCGCTGCGCGAGTACCTCAGCGAGCACGTGATCGAGCCTCTGGGACTCGAGGAAACACGCTTCGAAGAGCGCGTCGAGCCGCACGAGGCCTCCGCGACGCTGCGCGCGCGGGTCGAAATGCCTCGCGAGCTGCTCGGGCTGTCGCCGCTCACAACGCAGCTCGTCGATCTCGAACGCTTCGTTCGCGGCCTCGGCGCGGGCAAGCTCGTCGGAGCCGTGAGCTTGCGCGAGCTGCGCGTCGGAGCGCTCTCGCTGCCGCGACACGGTTCGCGCTGCGCCGGCTTCGCACGCTCGACCGTGGCGCGCAACGAGGCCCTGACTTTCGGCTCGAACGGTGCGCGCGGCTCGCTCCACGTCGCGTGGTATCCCGACCTCGAGCTCTCGATCACACTGGCGACCAGCGCGGACACCGAGGACCTGCCCGTGCTCGAGCGCCGCCTCACGCGCGCGATCCTCGATCTGCCCGAGCCGGGCATCGTCGACCTGCCCGTGACGCGCGACCAGCGCGAGGTGTACCTCGGCGGCTACTACATCGGCTGCACGCGCGTGACGATCGAGGAGCGCGGCGACACGCTCGAGTACCTCACGCCCTACGGCGATCGCCACCGCCTGCGCTACCAAGGCCACGATCGCTTCGTGTCCGCCGAGGATCCGGAAGTTTCCTTCGACTTCAGCGTGGAGCACGGCCGTGCCGTGGCATTCGTGCTCACGCAGCGCGGGATGCAGACGACGGCGCGGCGCCTCGAATGAGCGCGGCCGGTCAGGCCGAGACGACGGAGCGCGTGGAGAGGCTCCGTCGCTCGGCTTCGATCAGCTTGGTGTGCGCGACGGCGTCGCCCATGGTCGCGCCGAGGGAACGCGAGCCCGAGGCAATCGCGGCCAGCAGGTGGCGCACCTCGCCGTCGTAGCCGTTGAGTGCGCCGACATCGAGGGCCGTGCGCTGGCCATCCTTCACGAGCACGAGCTCCGGCGTGCGCGCGAACTCGTAGTCGAGCGTGGCGCGCTCGAACACGATCGTGAACGACATGCGGAAGGCCCAGCCGTCGCCATGGTCCCAGCCGCCCTCGGCGACAACGTGCGACGGTCCCGTCGGATAGTGGAACAGCGTCGTGACGTGATCGAGCGAGCCGGTGCTGACGAGCGTTGCGGGATCGCCAAAGCAGGCGCGCACGAAGTCGACGTCGTGGACGTGCAGGTCGAACAGCGCGCCGCCGCTCTTCTCGTAGTCGGCGTAGAAGCCGTTCCAGCCCGGACGGTTGCCGAGGCGGCGGAAGACCGCGCTGCGCGCCGCACCGAACTCACCGCTGCGAACGGCCGCGAGCGCACGCGCCCACGCGGGCCAGAAGCGAATGCACATCGCCGGCATGCACAGACCCTTCGAGCGCGCGGCCGCGTCGGCGAGGCGCTGCGCGGAGGCGCTGTCGAGCGCCACCGGCTTCTCGAGCAGCACGTGCTTGCCCGCGGCGAGTGCCGCGAGCGCGAGGTCGACGTGCGTCGTGGTGTGCGTGCAGATGCTGACGAGCTCGACGCGCGGATCCGCGAAGAGCTGCGCGGGCTCGGCGTATCCGGCGACCTTGGCCGGGTCGAACATGCGTTCGCTGCTCGCGCCCGTGTCGAGGTTGCCGCCGCTGCCCGCGAGGCCCGCGCGTCGCGCGGGATCCGAGTCGCACACGGCCACGAGCTCGTTCCTGAAACCAGCCGAGTCCGCGGCGGCGAACGCCGCGAGGTGCGTGCGGCCCATGAAGCCGAGGCCAACGACGCCGACACCGATCTTGCGCGCGCTCATGCGTTCCTCTTGAGCTGGACGTGTGCTTCGACGAGCTTGCGAGCGACGGCGATGTCGCCGGTGCGGTCCGAGCCGGCTTCGCGCTCGATCATCAGGTCGACGGAGAGCTTGCTCTCGGCGAGCACACCGAAGAAGGCCTTCCAGTCGACCTCGCCCGTTCCCACCGGCGCTTCTTCGCCCCACGTGCCGGCGACCTTCGCGCGCCGTGCATCCTTGATGTGCACTTGGCGGACGTGCGGCGCGAGCTTGCGCAGCGCCTCGACAGGCTCGCCCATGCCGTAGAGCAGCATGTTGGCGGGATCGAAGTTCACTCCGGCCGCGGGTCGCTGCAAGTCGGCGAGCGCGTGCAGCAGTGTGTCGGCCGTCTCCTGTCCGGTCTCGAAGGCGAGTCGCACGCCTTGGTCCGCGAACACGTCGACCACCTGTCGCAGTCGATCGAGCAGCACCGCGCGCTCGGGATCGTGCGCATCGTGGGGCAGGAAGCCCGCGTGGAAGGTCACGAGCCCGAGTCCGAGCGAGCGCGCCACGCGCGCGTCGCCCTTCGCGATCTCGAGGTTCGTCGTCCAGTGCGCGCTCGGGCGCAGGCCGCCGCTCACGCGGATCGTGTCGAGCGTCGAGTAGTCCTCGCCGTGCGGAGTCATCATTCCGGAGAGCACGGAAACGCCCGCGCCCCACAGGGCCTGGAGCGTCTCGCTCGCGTCCCACGAGCCGTCGCGCAGCGGGTCGAGGTGCAGCTGGCAGGCGCGCGCGCCGACCTTGGACAGCTTGCGAGCAAGGTCCGCCGGCGAGGTCGGCTGGAGCGACCAAGAGCAGACGCCGAGGCGATGGAGCGATTGCATGGGCCGGCCATAGCAACGCGGCGCCCGCGCCCCTGCAAGCGCGCGCCGACTGGTGATCGACGCAGCGATACGCACATAAGTATCTGCGAATAAGGGACTTGCACGGTTTCCGAAGGCTCCGGCGCCGCCTCCGAGAAGCTTCGACGGGCCTTCACGTGGCCTTCACGGGTCCCGCCGCCCCCTCGCCTAACTTCCTTCTCGACATCGAACCCGGGTCGAGGGGCAGTTTCCCCCGCGCCCCCTGACACCTCTCGCCAACACCCCCAGGACAACACCCATGAGAATCGCAGCCATCCTCGCCGCGTCCGTCGTGCTGACGGGCGCCGCCAGCGCCGCCGAAGTGCTGGTCACCACCAACATCTCGACCTCCACCACGTGGACGGCGAACAACGTCTACAACCTGCAGTCGCAGATCTATGTGCTGCCCGGCGCCACGCTGACGATCGAGGCCGGCACGGTCCTCGCGAGCACCACGGACCTCGGCGGCAGCCTCGCCGTCTGCAAGGGCGCGCAGATCTTCGTCAACGGCACCGCCGCGAACCCGGTCATCATGACCTCGAAGGCCGACACGGCCACGTGGACCGCCGGCAACCCGCACACCGGCACCTACCGCGAAGGCGCCAACGAGTGGGGCAACCTCACGATCATGGGCGCGGGCTACGTCTCGGAGAACGTGAACGGCACGGCGACGCCGAACGTCGCGACGCCGAACGCCGCGAACTTCGCTCAGATGGAAGGCCTCGTCGCGCAGTTCCCCGGCGACACCAAGGTGCTCTACGGTGGCGGCAACGACGACGACGACTCGGGTTCGATCAGCTACGTCTCGATCCGCTACGCCGGCAAGGTCGTCGGTCTCAACAACGAGCTCAACGGTCTCTCGATGGGCGGCATCGGCCGCAACACCGAAGTCCACCACGTCGAGATCCTGAACAACGTCGACGACGGCATTGAGATCTGGGGTGGCACGGTCAACCTCAAGTACTTCTCGATCTGGAACGTCGGTGACGACAGCCTCGACATCGACCAGGGCTGGCGCGGCAAGGCCCAGTTCGGCCTGATCGTGCAGGGCCACAGCGCCAACGCCGCGCAGGGCTCCGGGGTGGGCGACAACGCCATCGAGATGGACGGCGCCGAGAACTCGGACTGGCAGCCGGTCACGACCTCGACCCTCTACAACATGACCGTCATCGGCCAGCCGATCGACGGCGACCACGGCACGGCGTGGCGCGACGGCGCCCGCGTCCAGATCCGCAACAGCGTGTTCATGGACCTCGGCGAGCGCCTCGTCCAGAACGACAACATCGACGGTGACGGCGGCAGCGGCTACGGCTTCAACGGCACGACCACTTGGGCCAACCTGTGGACGACGCCGTACACGACGACCTCGACCGTGAACGCGCCCGCCAACCCGGCCGCGTTCTACTCGGTCCAGACCTCGGGCAATCTGATCGAGCTCTCGAACAGCGTGTTCTTCCGCAACCTGTTTGCCTCGGCCTACACCGAAGCGACCGCGCGCGGCGTGTTCAATGCGGCGAACAACAACGTCACCGCGACCGTGCAGCCGATCGTGTCGATCACGCGCGGCTCGCCGGTGGTCAAGGGCGGCAAGACAATGCTCCCCGTCCTCAGCCTCGATCCTCGCCCGGCCGCGGACGCTCTGAACAGCGTTGGCTCGGCTCCGAACGACGGCTTCTTCACCTCGGCCAACTACCGCGGCGCCTTCGCCCCGGGTCAGAACTGGCTCGACGGCTGGACGGCCACCTCGGCCTTCGGCCTGACCCCGGTCACGGCGACGGTCGCCTACTGCACCGGCGGCACGACCAGCAACGGCTGCAACGCCACGATGACGGCGATCGGCACGCCGAGCGCCTCGGCGACCTCGGGCTACACGCTGCTCGTTAGCAACGTCGAGGGCCAGAAGCAGGGCCTGATCTTCTACGGCTCGACGGGTCGTGCGGCGGTCGCTTGGGGCACGGGCACGAGCTTCCTGTGCGTCAAGGCCCCGACCCAGCGCATTGCGGCCCAGAACACGGGCGGCGCCGCTGGCTCCTGCAACGGCGAGCTGGTCGTCGACTGGAACGCGTTCATGGCGAACGCGCCCGCGGCGCTCGGCAACCCGCGCAGCGCGGGCCAGGTCTACCAGGCTCAGGGTTGGTTCCGCGATCCGCCGGCCCCGAAGACGACGCACCTCTCGAACGCACTCGAGTTCACGCTCCAGCCGTGATCGAAGGACTCCTGAACTCCTGACGTGACGAGCGCTCCGCATCCGCCGCAAGGTGGGTGCGGAGCGCGACTGCTTGGCACCGACCTCATGAAGCTCCTCATCTCCTCGCTCGCGCTGCTGCCGCTCCTCGCCCTTCCCACGCTTGCGTTCGCGCAGGCCGTCGTGCCCGCCGTTCCCTCGGCCGCGCCAACGCGCGAAGCGCTCGTCGAGCTCGCCTTCGAGGCCGTGAGCGCGATGCCCGAGGTGCCCCACGCACGCAACCGCTGCCGCGCGCAGGAGTCGATCGTGCAGACCGCGATCGAGTTGGATTTGTGCGCGCAGGCCGAGCGCATCGCGCTCGCCATCACGGACTGGCGCAAGACCCAAGCCTTGGCCGATATCTCGCTGCAGCACGCACGCAAGGGCCGCGTGGACGAAGCGAAGCGCGTGCTCGCACTGGCGGAGGCCTCGACGATTCCCGGCACGCAGGAGTGGCACGACGAGCGCGTGCGCTCGCACCTCGCGGCCGCGCACTACTGGCTCGGGGGCGACGCGGCGGTCGCGCGCCTGACGCAGGGCGTGAGCGAAGCCGAAATCGGCACCGTGCAAGTCGTTGTGGCCGCGCGCTCCTCGATCGAGCAGTTCGACGGACGACTCGAGCTCTTGCGCAGCACGCTGAAGAACGGTGGCTTCGACGCGCTCAAGTGCTCGCTGGAGACGGCGGTCGAGCTGCACCGCGTCGCAGGCGCGGACGCAACGCGCCGCGAGCAGGTCGAGACCTTGGTCAAGTCGAGCTGGGAGAAGCTCCCGCTGGACGTGCGCACCTCGCTGCTGCGGCGGCTGGCCGAGAACTGCCTAGCGACGGGCGACCGCGCGGGCGCTGTGCGCGAGCTCGACGAGGCGCAGGCGCTCGTCGACAACAACCGTTGGCTCCCCGAGGATCACATCGCGCAGGTCGCGGCCATCGCTCGCCTGCGCCATGCCGCTGGCGAAGCCGAGCGCGCCCGCCGCGACGTCGCCGGCGTGCTCGGGCTGTTCGAGCGCGAGCGCGACAAGATCGTCGACATCTATCGCGCCGGCGCGCTCCGCGCCGTGGCCGAGTCCCAGCAGGCGATGGGGGACAGCGCCGCGGCGCTCGCTACCTTCGCGCGCGCCGTGGAAGAAGGGGTTGCGAACCCCAACTCCCGTCCGCGGGCCGACGACCTCGCGGCGACCCTGTGCGCGCTCGCGCGCAGTGGTGCCAGCCCGGACGAAGCGCTCTTCGCGCGCCTGAAGCAGGTGCGGTCGGCGCTCAGCGACCCGTGGTAGCCCCAGAGCGGCCCGCTCACGGGGGCAGCCGCGAATTTATAGATGCTTGATCCACGCTCAGCCCTGCGGCTGCGGACTTCGGGGAGTCTCCGCAAGCGTCGACTGAGCCGCGTCCGCTTCATCCGGCGGTCACGCGGCGTTCACCGGAGCTTCATAAAGACGCCCGAACCTCCCGCCCCGCGTGAAGAACCTCTCTCCCATGCTCCTGAGCCGTGCCGCAGCGATCGTGATCGCGGCTGCCGCGGCGCATGCGCAAGATCGCGCCGGTTCGGTGCGCGGGGTCATTTTCGACAAGGACTTCGACGCACCGCTCGCCGGCGCGCAGGTCCTGATCGTCGAGACCGGACAGAAGCTCGTGGCGTCCGAGCAGGGCAACTACGTGTTCCCCGAGGTCGCGCCGGGCAAGTACACGCTGGTGTTCTCCAAAGACGGCTACGTTCGGCAGGTGAAGGCCGACGTGCTCGTGCTGCCGGGTCAGCTCGCGGATGTCGATGCCTACCTCTCGGGCGAGTTCACCGAGATGGAGGAGTTCGTCGTCGAGGACGTGCTCGAGATGGACACGGGCACGGAAGCTGGCCTGCTCGAGTTGCGCTTCGAGACTCCGGCGCTGATGGACTCGATCAGCGTGGGGCTCATGAACCGCGCGGGCGCGAGCGACGCGGCCAGCGCGCTGCGGCTCGTGTCGGGCGCCACCGTGCAAGATGGCAAGTTCGCGGTCATTCGCGGCCTGCCGGACCGCTACGTGAGCTCCCAGATGAACGGCGTGCGCCTGCCGTCCGCCGACGAGGACAAGCGCGCGGTGGAGCTCGACCAGTTCCCCACCACGGTCATCCAGAGCATTCAGGTCAGCAAGACCTTCACGCCCGACCAGCAGGGCGATGCCTCCGGCGGCGCCGTCGACGTGCGGCTGCGCGGAATCCCCGAGGAAACCACGCTCCAGATGAGCGGCCAGCTCGGCTACAACTCGAACGTCACCGGGCGCGGCGACTTCCTGTCGTACGACGGCGGCGGCATCGAGTTCCTCGGCTTCGACAACGGTGGCCGCGATCGCCAAGACGACCTCTTGGGCCAGAGCTGGAAGGGCGCGGTCGGCGTGCGCGAGGAAGACGCGCCGATCGACTCGAAGTGGACCATCTCCGGCGGCGGCATGCGCGAGCTCGCGAACGGCTGGCGCATGGGCAGCTTCGGCAGCTTGTTCTACGAGCGCGACAGCCAGTACATCGACGACGGCATCGACGACTCGTACTGGGTCACGCAGCCCGGCACGGGCATGACGCCGCAGACGTATCAAGGCACGCCGACCGACGGCGACTTCAAGACGGGTCTGTTCGACATCGACCAGAGCTCGCTCTCCGTGCGCTGGGGCGCGCTCGGTGTGTTCGGCGTCGAGAACGAATCGAACAAGCTCAGCCTCACGTATCTCTACACGCACGTCGCCGAGGACACGGCCACGCTCGCGATCGACACGCGCGGCAAGGAGTACTACTTCCCCGGCCACGATCCGAACGACCAGTCCAGTCCTGGCGCGGATCCCGGCAGCCTCGCGGCCGCCCCGTTCCTGCGCACGGAGACGCTCGAGTACACCGAACGCACGACGAGCACGCTTCAGCTGCGCGGCGAGCACACGCTGCCGAGTTTCGGAGCGGCCACGGCCTCGGCCAAGCAGCCCAAGCTCGACTGGACCGCGGCGTCGAGCGCGGCCTCGATGGACCAGCCCGACAAGCGCCAGTTCGGCGCGCTGTGGCAGCCCTCGTCGCTCAACCCGGGCTTCCCGCCGTTCATCCCGCCGTTCACGACGCCGGCCACGTGGTTGCCCTACAAGCCGGCCGCCAACTTCAACCTCGGCAACGTGCAGCGCATCTGGAAGAGCATCGAGGAAGACAGCTCGCAGTTCTCGTTGAACCTGAAGGTTCCGTTCGAGCAGTGGAGCGGCGAAGAGGGCTACGCCAAGGTCGGCGTGTTCAGCGACCGCGTGAAGCGCGAGTTCAACCAAGACACGTACACCAACAGCGGCGACTTCTCGACCTACGAGGGCGACTTCGACGATCCGTGGAGCGCGCAGTTCCCCGGCGAGAGCCACCCGATGTTCGAGTCGCTCGAGGACGTCGACTACGACGGCGAGCAGAACATCAGCGCGTGGTACGGCATGGTCGACTTGCCCTTCTCGCCGGTGCTGAAGACGGTCGCGGGTGCGCGCGTCGAGAGCACCGAGATCGGCATCGTGAACGACCCCGACGCGCTCGCTCTGTGGTATCCGCCGGGCGCGAGCGCGCCGACGCAGCTCAACCCCGGCGACGCTGACGTCGACTTCTCGCGGACGAACCTGCTGCCCTCGCTCGGACTCGAGTACAAGCTCTCGGACAAGTGGATCCTGCGCGGCGCGTGGAGCCAGACCATCGCGCGCCAGACGTTCAAGGAGCTCACTCCGATCATCCAGTCGGAGTTCCTCGGTGGCCCGATCTTCATCGGCAACCCCGATCTGCAGATGAGCGAGCTCGCCAACTACGACGTGCGCGTCGACTACACGCCGTACGAAGGCGGGCTCGTGTCGCTCTCTGGCTTCTACAAGGACCTCGACGATCCGATCGAGTACGTGCAGCGCATCGCGGGCTTCAACTACACGACCGCGGTCAACTATCCCGAGGGCCGCCTCGGTGGCGCGGAGCTCGAGGTGCGCCAAGACCTCGCGCAGTGGACCGACAAGCTGCGGGGCTTCTCGGTGGGCGCGAACGCCACGGTGATCGACTCGCAGGTCTCGCTCACGCAGGCGGAGATCGATCAGTTCAACCAGCCCAACATCGCGGCGCCGATGACCTCGCGCGACATGACCAACGCGCCCGAGCGGCTCTTCAACTTGTTCCTCACGTGG
>Ga0169931_10006443_pt1 | contig 17685 bp, 13 predicted proteins | sample Kivu_15m_20L_FD_129675 | JGI IMG/M metagenome (GOLD analysis project Ga0169931, IMG submission 129675) | Freshwater microbial communities from Lake Kivu, Western Province, Rwanda to study Microbial Dark Matter (Phase II) - Kivu_15m_20L... | ecosystem: Environmental > Aquatic > Freshwater > Lake...
ATCTGATCCTTGTTTCTTTGTGAGTAGATGATACGAAAGTATCGTCTACATGGAACCAAACATAGGTTCTAAGGTTTCTCTGACGATCAACCTTCACAAAGAGACAAGGATCAGATACAGTGCGTGTGTATCCATTTTCCTCTAGGTGACTAGTGTAAGCATTGTAATAGGCTAATCCAGCATCAGCTAATAGGTTCAAGAACAATGTAACATACCCCGCAGATTGAAACTTCTGAATGTACGAGACTACCGATCATCATCCAGCAAGCTTCCTCGGTCCTACGACATGATACTTCTAGCCCCAAGATCTGACTTCTAGCCCCGCCCTGTAACTTCTAGCCCCAAGTTTGACTTCTAGTCCCTCACTATAGTCGAACCACTGACATTAAAACATGAGAAGAATATCTGCACTCATTCTAAGCCGATACAAGATGTTCGATCGTTTCCGACCATTTCGACAACGAAAGAAAGCAATAATAAGCTAAACATCGCAGGTACTAGCAATGGTACTCTGAAAAGTATGAGGGACGACGAAATCAACATTTACGAAGTTCAAAAGCAGATACGACAGCAACAATTAACAAATACGCCATGAACGATGATGTGAATGAAAATCAAGTTTCAGCGTGTCAAACAATTTATTGTGCCAATTTCAGAAGTTCAAAAATAGATTGACCTATAAGAAAGTTATTCGCAAATTAATATTTGGGTGGTGCAGATTTAATCAATATGTCAAGAAGAGATCAATAAGATGTTGAGCAGCTTAGAAATCGATCGTTATGTTTTCTAGACCTTGAACTGAGCAATTAAGTCTCAAATCCTGGTGTTCAGGGTAAAGATAGAAGATCCAGAAGTAGCAGTATGTAGCAGTAGCTTCTGGTGTAATGAAAGAGATATGTAAAATGGTGCATATTAACCTTGTGTAAAAAGTCTGAATTTTTTAGTACAAAAGTCCACATACAGGGATTTTTTGCACAGTCGGCGAATAAGACAGAGGTGCAACCGTCTGGACTCTGGACTCGAGCTCCTGCTGGACTCTGGAATCCTATGTAGACTACGTACAGAAAGTATCAGAACCGACCAGACGCTGTTAATTTTTAAGTACAGTTTGAGATGATGGAAGTTGGGAGACGACCAATATATTATCGTTCCAATTGTATTTGGTTGTTGTCATTTCGCTCGGTCGTGTCTCGCGCTTAGTCCATATGAATCAGAAGTCGTTGATGAGTCGACTCAAGATTCTGCTGCTAGCTTTTGAACTGGCGTCTCGTTGCCAAAGGGTAATTTCCTTTACATCGGTAAATGAAATTTTTGTCCATCGGTATCCGTTTACATGTAAGCATCAATATCTACAACATGACTATCATAGAGAATCTAAGAAAACTATGCAAGTCACTCCTTCTTCATCTGTAGGGACAGAAGAAGAAGTAAGACAAACAACTGTGAGAGAAGTCGTAAAAATAGAAAAATATTCACGATTACCTATTTGGCCATTATGGAATGGTGTATTTATTTTTCTAATCTCCAAGATACCGTTTATATCATATGAAACTGTTGCATCGTTGGAAGATGCCATCGGTGGAAGAGTCTGTCCCATGTTTTTCCCACAAGATGATATTATGAGCGGTGGATCGTTTTACACGTCACCTTTTATTCTACTTGTTCATCACATGCATACCTTTCATCCTTGGGATCCGTTGAGATATATTCAACGATTCTTCTTTCCTGAAGGATTCCCGTCTCATCCACATCGGGGTTTTTGTACTCTCACTTATTGTTTGCATGGTGGAATGATCCATCGTGATTCCATCGGCACCAGACAGGATTATGGTGCTTCAAAAGATTATTCTACACAGTTTCTCGTTGCTGGTAGTGGAATCCTTCACGAAGAGATGTGGGATACCGAACGAGATTCGAAACAGGAGTTATTCCAGCTATGGCTAAACTTACCAGCAAAATATAAAATGATGCAGCCGTCAATTCAACTCTTGGCGGACCGACAAGATAGCATGCCTACAGTTGTCGATTATATCATACAAGGGCAAAACAGTTGTAAACAATCATCCACGCTTATAATTGCAGGCTCCTATGAAAGGCATCAATCAAACATGACCTTGTTTTCAAACGTTACTATTTTACATGTTAAACTTTTTCAGATACCTTCATCCTTCAGTTCCGATTCAAACGGAAAAGCTGCGCAAAAATCAATATGGAGATATAGCTTACCTGAGAATTACCGCACTGTCATTCTATATACACGTTCGGGATCAATAAATATTGCAGGAACCCATATACCTCCACATCATACCGTATTCATTTCTCAAAAAGGGGAAGATTTAATTGTTTCGCTTGACCTTCGTTCTTCTCATACAGTTTTTTCATACCCAGCACAAGTCCACGAGCCAAAAATTGGTGCTGATTTTATTGTCCTGGCGGGGGAACCGTTGATAAATGAACCCGTTGTTGCCCAGGGTTCTTTTGTTATGAATTCATATGAAGAAATTACGCAAGCTTTCCAAGATTATGAGAAAGGCCTTTTTGGTGTACCGTGGAAAGAAACATTATCCGATGATGAATGGCGTTTGCACGTAGATACATATACATCAAAGGGTCGAAAGCACTACTGATGATATACTTTCCCAACCCAATAGTAACGACATATTAAACATCTGAGGAGAAAATATCCTACAAAAGAAAGTCATGAGTAGGATAAAGCTGTTGTGGACAGTAAAAATGAGTGCCTTCTTGTTATATATGCTCATCATCTAAAATCCGACTCGGAATATCTTTTAAGGGAAAATAGCCTGTTTATTTAGGTACATGAGAAGCTATTTCCTTTGGGGCAATTATTTATTTTGATTGAATGGCCCGTGAATTAACGATTGAGCGCTGCTCTAAAAATTAATTATTTCCATTACGTATCCTTTACTTCAGCCCTTTTCAGACGCTTCTTTTCCCTTTGTAAAGCTCCACGACTTCTTTTCTTCACATCATTCGTTTCCTTGCTGATGTTTCTAGTATCATCTACAGATCTCTGCTTGCTTTTATTTGCAAGCTGAAGTGACCTTCTTTCAGCTTGTTTCTTAGCCATTACCTTATTCTCAACAGTAAATTCTACGATCAAGCGAGGAATCCGGACAACTCCATCGTCGCCGACAATGTCAGAGTATTCATCCCCCTTTGACGATTGTTTTCTCCCACCCTTTTCTCTGGACAAGCGCCGTTTTAAATCAACGGCTTTTCTCCCTCCAGAAACGTACTCTGCGGAATAAGAAGGATTGTTATTCAGCTCCCTCAAACAAGCTAAGGCATGAGCATGGTGGGTAAATTCTACAAACCCAAATCCTCGACTTGGAGCGTCTTTCTTGGATCCTTTTGTGGATTCGAAATCACGATCGATGTACACAGATGGTACAAACGCCTTGATTCCTATTTTCTCAAGGAAGGGTGGGATTAATGGATCTACGTTATCCTCTGATTTGTCTTTTGCATTCAGTTCAGCATCAGATATCTTCTTCATGATATCTCTTAATGTCATTTCACCACCCGCTCTCCAATGAGCAATCAAATCAGTTCGGGTAACAAGATGATTCTCAAGTCCTCTTGTTATGCCTAAGACAATAAGCTTTCTTAATCCTGCCTCATCGACATGTTTGGATAGGTTACGTATGGAGAGACGAAAGGGATTGACAAAAAACAGTGGTGAGCGCAGTTTCACACTTTTATCTTGGTGAGCTCTTCCTCGTTTCTCTTGATCCGTTCGTGGTAAAATTTCCCATACATTTTCAGAATTATCCGTTTTTGCTCCTTCTTGTACTCTTCCTTCATTCTTTAAATATAAGTTACGCCTGTCTTTACCAATTTTCTTTCCAATTAGTTTACCATCCTCGTCTCTTTCAACCTTGAAAGATTCTGCTGTTGATCGATCTATAGCCTTGTCTACAAGAATTCTTCGTCCATTCAAGTACAACCCAGTACCATACACGTTGGAATTCGCCTCTCCAGTAATTATCTTTTTGGAACTCACAAATGCAGCGTCAGGTGTTGAATCCACACCATCTAATTTACCTGCTGCAAGAGCTTGAAGAAACGATGATTCATCTCGAAAATGAACAAACGCTGAACCTTTACCTAGCCCTGTATCTTTATCTTTTACAAGATAAATACTATCAATATGACCAAACCTTTTGAACAGGTCGAATATGTCATGTCTTGTAGAATCAAAAGGTATATTTCTTAGGAAAAGTGAATTTTTCGTAGACATTTCACGTGGTTGTTGTTGCTGCTGTTGTTGTTGAAGTAAGTTAATGTCTTGTTCATCTTCGTTATCATTAACTTCTACTTCTTCGTTATCATGGTCAATATCATCATCATCTCCTTCTTCTCTATTTTCATCATCATAACTATTGTCAGCTTCTTGATCTTCATCGTGATTTTTAGATGCAGAAGAAGAAACGTCAATATCTTCTTCATTCATCACTTCATCGTTCTTTGATACATCGTTGTTACTTTCCAACGCTTTCTCAGTAATATCAGAACGCTTACGTTTCCCGATTAAATGTTGAACTTTGGATAGACTAAATGAAATTTCAAGTGCTCGCTTTTTTAATATAACTGGTTCCTTATTTTGTTCTACAGCCTTTCGAGCTGATTGAGCATCAGAAAAGGTTACGAAAGCAAAACCTCTATGTCCTGGTTGTTGCTGATGTTTCGTTTTCTGAACATCTTCTTCATGTTCATCTAGATTGGGTACCAAGGGTAAATTGACCTCTAAGACTTTACCAAATCGTTCCTCCATAATCTTACGAATGTTTTTCTCGGTAGCATAAAAGGAAACGTTTCTTAAGATGACTCTGCATGATTTCTTTCGTCTTTGAAGATCTGACTCCTCCTCGTCATGGATATGTCGATCAGGAGCTTGTATATCCACTTTCAATGTAGATTCTATTGGTTGTTGATTCACATGAATGGATGATGTAGGGGTATGACGATTCTGTGTAGGAGCGTGACGAGCTTGGACTGCATCTGAAGCTAATTCAACCCATAGCTTCAAAGACGTATTATCCACGTTCAATGTAACGCCATTATAGTTCTTGGCTGCAGTAACGGCATCATTTTGAGAGAGATACTTAATGAAACCGAAACCCCTATTTTCGGACACGCCATCCGTGCCAACACTGTTGTTGCCTTGCCTTTTCGAGGAACGAATGAGGGAGCATTTTTTGACAGGACCCACTTCTGAAAAATAAGATTCAAAGTATCGATGATCGACACTGGGTATATTACATGGTGAGTATCGAAAAAAGATGGTGTTTTCAGTCTGTTTGGTTTGTTTCTTCATATCGTATTGAGTTGCATTGATGGTGGAGGCTCAAGAATACAGAGTATAATTACAATAGAGCGACGGAATCCCAAGTTTTGTTTGGGCGGATTGCTTTTTTACCCGAGATATATTTTTGACTGGACGGCTGTATTAAAACACGTTATCAGCACGAGTCAGATGTTCTTTGTCGAACATATCACGACGACGATAAAACGATAAAGCGTATATTTACAACTCGGTTTATTCAATCATAAGAAATGGGGACATGACCATCATCCCTGTTTTCCTATTCGGAATTTCATACATGTTCCTTTTGATATTTAGTCGAGATATTAGGATATGTAAACTTGGTCAATTCCTTGCTGCGAATACAGATGAGTTGATACGTAATCAAGCCGTTCGCTACGGCCGCCGATCATCATGTGTGCGAATGATAAATATAGTTGCTGCCGGAAAAGGGTCCACGATAGCCCATCCAACAATCATGCGGAATATAATTTCCTTGTGTGGGAAAAGGCATCCAAATATCGTTTATCTAGGAACTCCATCCAAAGATTCCATAGAGAATTGGGTTACAACAGGTTTACCGTATGTTAACAGTGGTTATTCCGTAACACAAATTCATCTTTGGAATCAGACCCACGAAGATAAGGAAAATCAAAACGTTAAAGAAATATTATTAAATGCTGATATTATATTAGTTAGTGGTGGTAGCTCGAAGGAATGTATCCTGAAATGGAGAGAACATGGTGTAGATGAACTACTGCTGTCTCTTGTAAGGAAGAAAAAAAGTCCCATACTTGCTGGAGGATCTGCTGGGGCTCTTTGTTGGTTCGGGGGTGGTTATGGCCTTGGATTAATCCCTGCTTTATTCGTTCCTCATTTTGATATAAACTATGTGGAGCGCGGTATAATACCTCCGGATCAAAAGCTTCAGCGCTTTCCCGAATACTATTCATGTATCTGTATGGATGAAAATGCTGCTATAGTCATTTCCTCGGACAAACTCTTGTTACGAGAATCTGTTGTTTCACGTTTTAAAGATGTTGTAGTTCCTACTCATCCTATAAATTCTATCGACTTTCCCGATGTAGAATTTACTATCATTTCTACAGATGGAAAGGCTAAAGGTTATGTTATGAGAAGGTTATCGATCCCAAAGTTAGAAACACTTGAAATAGGAAAAATAAAACGATTCCAGGATCTGTTCCTTACAACCTTATGATCCTTCATCGCTTTTGCGTTGTAGGAGTTGCGATGTTTTCATGACGGCCTATACTATACCCATGAAGCAATAGTCGAAACTTATTCCTATTTTGTTTATCCAATATTAGTAGTCATATTCCATCCGATGTAAGTTACGGCTGTCTTGACTAAGATGCAGCCCTTTGCTCGTAATCGTATTGTTGAGATATGCAATAAGATGATAGATAATGGTAATACTGTAGAAACGAACCATGGCGAGATGTATATAATAATAAATACACCGAGAGAAGATGCGCTTAACACTGTCCATAGTTACATTATAATATTAAAATTGAGGAACATGAATCAGAATCACGTGTACTAGGTACGTCATGTAAGTATTATTTCGAGCATTAAGTCCTACAGTAGTGCAAGAAACGTCAAGAAAAAAAGGAACCGTCACTTCTTATTGCAAAGTCTTGTCCGTTATGATGATTGGTAAATACATTCTCGACTGAGAAGATAAGCCTCTGTACGAAGTCTCTACTATGTAATATGATATGTGCAACGATATCTCTACAACAGCGAGTTAAACTGAAGGGGTCACTTTATTTGGCGAGGAACAGTGAGGGAGCCTATTGACTCATCGCCACCATAATTCGTTAAGATAGATGTCACGTATTGCTTTGATTAAAGGAATCGTTGTACGAGTATGAGAGTCCGAAAGTGTCGGTCTTAATTTTGCATATCTGCATATTAAAATAAAACATCATTGTATTAGTCAGACGATGAGTAAAACCCGCAAGTTTGCTTCATTTTCCATATCCCTTCAATGAACGCCAGGAGAGTTGACTGGAAAGAAAACGCTTTATGAGGCTTTTCTAATTGTCTGACTGACACAATCAAATAAGCACCGCACATGGCTGACTCTACTGGACCCTGCACTTGCAAGATTGTACCGAGTCGTAGCAGTGCGTGTGGAATATCATAGTTGTTCGCAGCAATTTTGAAATCAAATATTGATTCTTTCACACCCACATTATTAGTTAATGCGACGAGAGTATCATCTATCCATATCCAACATATGGTCCGTATATTTAGCTCGACCAAGAAAGTCAAAATTTCACCTCGCATTCTTCCGTGTTGATCTTCCTGATATGCCTTCATAGCTACAGCAGTGAGATATCACAAAGCTAGTTTTTTTCCGCGCCTAACCAAAGGGAAGAGGATTTTTGGCGTACTGGGCAAGGCTTCCTATCAGGCGATCCCAACGATTTCATATGGTTGCATCACATGATATTTATGAGGCTTTTTGTCACGCCAATCAATTTATAAATATTTTTCGCACCTTATTAAGGGCGAGACCTACACGTAGTTCATCGGCTGAACAATCACTTTGTCCTTGGACGACGATCGAGGGTTCGCTTCCCTCTATGCAGGATGTCCTACTCCATTTTGATAATGGAGGATCATTATTCCTGATTCATTTCGATGATAAAAGATCAAAACTAATAAGCTATTTATTGCTTGTGAAAATTTGCTACACTCTGAGGTAAAATAAAAAAGCCGGATTATAATGCAACACTACTTTTTGGTCAAGTTCCTCTACCACCTCTCAGCTGGACTCCTGATGTTGCCTTGAGAGCAGTGCTAGCTCATCTGAAACTATCTTTATATCTTACAGTTTGGTATACAACCAGTCTCTGCGCTAGCACTGAGAACAAGAACTCAAGGTGAAATGTTTTCTTGGTGGAGCTAAATATACGATTGAGTAAGAAGGGTATATTCGACGATACCCTGAACGGTATTATAGTTATGCATTGAGTGATGATAGCTGATTATAGCTGATGATGGACGATCAAACGTGATTTATGTGATTTGGGATTTCGTACGTACAGTGGTAGTACATGAAGCAAGGTTGCGTACATACGTATGTAGGATTCGGTTTTCCGCGACGAGCACGTCGTGCTTTGTGACACTCTCGGTGCTGACACGACAGTCTGCAGTACTAAATCTACATACGAACGCTAAGTCATCAGCGATGCCGCGGGCGGCGGAGAAAAAAGAATCAATTTTTTTGTTCCTTCGAAATCAAAAGATTACAAAGGTAGAGATGAACCCAAGAAAGTGGTTTTCATCAAGGAGAAACTATCCCACGTATTGTTCAACTATTATTACATATCGAAGGGCCTGAAACGGGAGAAAAATACATGGTTAAGATTGTTGCCGCTGGAAGAGGAGAAACAGTTGGTATGTGGCCACCCGAAGCAAGATTTGTGATTTGTGAATTTGTACTCTCAAGAATACTAAACAATAACTGTAAACATTTCCTTCTTCCACGGAACGTTCTTCTAGCTGAGCCAACGATTATGCAATTTGTTATTGCTATTACAGGAAAATTATCACCGAAAGTTTTGTACCTAGGAACGTTACATGAAGATGATGAAGATACGTGGAAGGCCACTGGACTCCCATACGAACTCTATGGATGTTCAGTCACAAAGCTAAATCTATGGAATACACCTGAAGAATATAAGACATCAATTATCGATGTATTTGAACGTAAAATGTATGAAACGGACATTTTATTATTGAGTGGAGGGCACTCGATTCCTGGTATTGCCAAATGGTCGAGTCTTGGTTTGGTAGACATCCTATTGAATGCGGCAAGGAAACGTCAAGACCTTGTAATAGCGGGTGGTTCCGCTGGTGCTTTGTGTTGGTTTGCTGGGACGGGGTTAAACTTAATCCCCGCATTGATAATACCACATTATGATACAGGTGCCTATTATACACCAAGTTGGTTATTGGCGAAATGGCAAAATACTCCCACCTGTATTTGTGTCGATGAAAATGCAGGCTTCGTTGTGATTGATGATACGGCCACTGTTATATCCGCGGATGGACATTCCAAATGCTATGTCGTCACTCGTAAATCTGCACCGACAGCTATCCCGATGGAAGTCAATGAAGTAAAGCGTTTGGCGGAATTGGACATCATAATGCCAACAAATTATTCTGTGAAATTATGAAGATTGTAAATGGCTTTTAGATGTAACATCTAGCCGTATATGGGGAAGGGGGTTTTATGCGTTGCTATGCATATATATATATATATTGATATTCTGCTATTTACTAAAAAGTAACGAATATGTACGATTTAAATCAATCTTTCGAAAGTATAGTATCTCTTTTTTATTGATATGCTCAGAATATCTAAGAATATGCCCATATCTTGAAAGAAAAATGTCCCCCAAAACGCCATGGCTTGCAGCGTGACAAGTGAAGTGCAAAAAAAAAAAATCGGAACGGAAAGTAGGTTGATTCAACGTACTTATTTGCATCATCTTCCTTTTCATCCCAACTTGTACTAATAGAGGTAGGGACCTTCTTCTACAAGTACTTCAGGTTCAACGAAAGATAAGACAAATACTTCATCCTCTGATCGTCTCAATTACTGTACAATAAGGTATAATAAGGTGCGGATATAAAGTCGGTCTTTAAAAAGGGTACTAATGCACGACTGACTGCTGCATTTTCTGGGAAAGAGTCTTTTTTCTTTTTGTTTGATTCATCCTAAATGCCAATGAGCATATTACGTACGATGCATTAATTATTGACGAAATGACTTTAAAAGCATAGTAAAGATAAAGGAATAAATGGTAACTCGACAGGAGGCGATTCAAAATCTTTTTCGATGGATTCAAAGCAAGTATGGTAATGTAGACAAGTTGATGGATACATCTCTCCACGTACAAGTTCGACACGACGGACAAATTATCACACACGATCTTGAACGGTTGTTCCGACATGAAATTCTCGCACTTCATATCAAAAATTATCTAGATCCTACCTATGCTCAACATCTGGGTAAAGAGCTAGCTGATATGTTCGTAGCAGCCAAGAAGAAAGATATAAACTCTACACAAGCCAAGGCACTGTTACCTCAAGCTCGGAATTGGACGACTTCTCATCTTCGGGGATATCCTGAACTGAGTGATGTGTATACACTCGGTCATCATGTTCCATATAATGTCGCCATATCGGATCCCTTGCATGACAAGGCCAAGACTGAATATTATCATGGGGTCTTGAGGGAATTACGGCAACGTAAACGATGTATGCGAACTGTTGCAGTTGACTCGTCACCAATGGATTCTTCTTCTTCTTCGTCGTCGTCGTCGTCAACGTGGAATATACCTCAACTTCACCCAATGGATCAATTGCGACTCGACTTGGATGAAACATGGCCAGCTGGAGCAGGTCTTTACAAGGAAAAAATAGAATATTCCTCTACCACTAATAGTGCCAATAGCAACAGACAGAATAATTATAGCCCGTCATCATCTCCTTCTTCGTCCTATTCTCCCATGGGTGCTGGATTACCACGAATCATGATTGGACCGACACGTTGGAGACAAGGATTCATTCATGTAGATGAATTAAATCCTCTTAATATCCATCGAGGTTTATTTAGTGCTAATATTTTCCTACAATTACCTCCCAAAGTCCAAACAAACGATGGAAACTTATTGATATGGCCTTTAAATGTACGGAATAAAGTTGATTGGTATCGTAATGCACATTTACTTTCCAAATTAGTTTCTAGTGATGTGATGGATCAATATGAACTACGAAAAGCATTACAACATCCAGTACAATTACATTTAGACCCAGGTGATTTAGTTCTTTTATGTGTTCAACGCCCACATGCAGCCATGGGATTTGAACAAGGGATACGAGTGAGCTATCAAAGCTTCTTACAATATACAGGATCTGATTCACGAATTTTATTGGAAATTTAAGCAAACAAAATAAACTCGTTCAATTATGGAATAATTAAGAGCATCCACTGAGTTTGGAATCATTCATACATTGACTATAATTAAATAATCACGAAATTTGTACTACGAATCCCTCTTTCCCAGTCATTATTACGGATGCTTTGAATATAATGTCCGAACATGTCGTAATCATATGATATTGCAACAGACGTAATGTGATGTGATGGTGGCTTTCGTTTATCTCCTGTGTATTCTCGTAATCGTGTGATCGTAAAGAGCTTGATGATTCTTGCCCTGAAAGTCTGCGAAACCAGAGTATTCTAATCGCAAATGTAATCTTCATCTTATTGTAAACAGCTTTTATCTCATTCTCGCTGTCTCTGTCTCTATCCATATGTATGTTTGAGACAAAATGAGGACTGAGAAGATCAGTGCATACCCTCTATCGATATATCTCAAAATATCAGCGTCTATTTTGTCCATGCTTCATGAAATCTTTATCAATCACATGAAGCATGGACGCAATAGACGATAATAGTTTGCATTTTGTCTCGCGTGACATTTTCCGCGTACACCCAACATGTACATAGGTACTCTATGTACCGTACCCGCCGTAACCCCGTTCCCTGGATGCCCCCATAGATAACAACTTCAACTGTAAAAACGAGTGTTGTTTAGTCGTTATGGACTACGGTGATGTCTTATCTCTTCCCCAACACCAACATCTGAGGTATCTACAAACTGTTGATGAGCATCCCTTTTACATGGTACCATGAGACTGCTACTGCGGCTTTGGTTACTTTTATTGACGGCTGCTACACGAATTACTTTAGCTTTCGTCGTACATGTATCAAATGTGCCTACAATAAATCACTGCAATATCAGGAGGAGACTACTGCAACAAAGGGATCATAGGTCTATACGTCTTCTTGTTGGAGTGAGTGACGGTGGTGCTGCAACTGAAAAGGATCAACTTACATTTGTGAGCCAAGCCAATAATTTTCTAGCCTCTGCCTTTGCTGCACTGGATGAAAAAGATAAATATGATACTGTGCTAATGGGTCTATGTGCAAAAGTTCTCGATGGAACTGCCTCTGTTCCATCAACAACAACAACAACAACAGATCCTGCAGAAAAGATAGCTAAAGACTCAGTGATGACACCAACACAAAGGGCATATGAGACTTTGAAAGATCCTATCGCTTTAGTCAAGGAGATGAATTCAAGAAAAGTACGAGCGAAAGGACGTAGTTTGATTGCTTTGGTAGATGTACGTTCATTTTTGATTGATAACGTCATCTGCTCTAGATGCGTAACCTCAATTTCTCTTTACGATTATGTAGGCTGCGAGTATGACACAAGATGTTCGAGCCATGGCAACGATTCTTTCATTAACTATACAAAATGGTAGTGCATCGTTTTATGGTTCGAAACAAGCTTTGATAACACCCATGCCATCATCGGTGATAGCATTTGATCCAGCTCCACGTTTAGGTCAATCGTATAAGAATACTCAAACTAGAACAGAACGATTACAAAAATTACCTGATATTCCTACCGATGAAAGAAGCGAAGAAATATTCGCGGCCTTATCAAGTATGGGGATTATGGGACTTTGTCTCCTTACACAAGGGATAGGAAATGCCATGTATTGGGATGATATTATCCCATATACCAACTTTATACTTGGAGGATTTACAACCTTGCTTATTTTGGATAATTTTTATGATGCTATACAGTTTATCGGATCAACTATTGTAAAACTCAATTCAGAACGATTACCAGATGCGGTGAAATCAATACAAATGCCTGAAAAAGAAAAGAATCCGTTAGGATTAGGAACGGGGAAAATAACGGGAAAGATTATTCGCGGATTTACTCGTCTCATTACTGTAGATACAGAACGAGAATGTCAATGTGAGGCAGCAGCATTTTTTGCTGCATATAGTCTTGGATTGCCTTGTTTTGCATTCCGACCTAACGCTTTTGAGGGGGCTCTATTAATGATTGAATCCGCAAAAAGAGGAGATAAAGAGACAACGACGAATGGATGGGATGATCAAATACTAAATCCACTTCTTTCAGAATCAGGCTTACTGAAAATGTTAATATGGCTTCTAGCTCCAGTGGCGATGGAAACTAGTTTACATCCACAACTGATTGTGTCGGATCCTAGAGAAGCTCAGGGGTTGATTCGGCGGCTGGTAGAAAAAGTGAGAGGCTCTGGCTTGGAACAGGAGTTGGGAAATATTTTACCCTTACAAAATGTTACACTTGACGAAAACGAGGTCAAGGACTTGCTTAAATGGGCGTACGCTGAAGCAGACTTATTACTAAGAAATAATAGGGCCACTGTCACTGCGTTAACTGAAAGGCTGATTGGGGGTGCTGCGACTGTTGGAGACTGTGTCTCTATCCTTGAAGGTTGGGAGTAGTAGAATATTAAATGTTAGGATATTATCAAAAATGAAAAAAGTTCTTCCAATATATATCGTAAGTAGAAGAATACCCTTCGTATATTTTTGATAATTATGCATGTCGTTATCAACGCGACGAGTCAAATTTATCATGTACTTTAGATAAATGCCAGAGTTTTCTATCTACATCGAAAAAATCAAGCATCCGAATCAGGAACCGGGCTCGATGGAGCTCCGGAAGTAGTTACTCCTAGCGTGGTAGGCTCACTTGTTCTCTGTTTCTTGTGAAGAGGCTCAGGGATCAATGTTGAACACGCTCTCAAAACCGGAATGCACAGGTGAGGATGATTTTTCATTTCCTCTTGGAATGTAACATTACCCGCAACCTCACGAATATTTTCCATGATAAATTCAATACAAGCTTTAGAGAGACGCTTGGCATTGTAGTCCTCCGTGGCGCAATACATTCGAGCAACAGTATTAACATCCATATGTGACCGAATAAGCTCGTGCTCCACAAGTCTCTTACAATCTCGGAGTAACCAGAAATCAGACAGATGAAGCAAGGAAAGCAAATCATCTGTGGAAACCGAAGACAGTCCTAAAATGCGGTTGGTGTAAATAAATTCCAGTATCAACCGGACTACACGCGGAGAGAAATGTGGTTCGACATGAATGACGCAGTCATTGGATTCTTTAAAAGCTACATGCCCATCGGTCGTACCCCCATTTGACTGATATTTACGAAACTCGGCTTTAAAGTACTCAGCCCTAGCAGTAAGGATGCATTTATGCGCCCGGATTTCGGTGAATTCAGACATTGTATCATCGACTTCAGATTCTGGGTCAGATGCAATCTTCACCGCGACTGTAAATGATGATGATGTACTCTCCTCCGGCTTGGTTGTGGCAACCAAATCACCCGTCACATCACGTTTCTTTCTCAAATTGGTATGCGATGCATATTGTGCATGCTTTTCCGCAGGATTTTTCTTTAGAGGAGCTAAAGGAACCACGAATCTAACATCCATATGCTCCTCATCATCAAGTAATTCCCTCATATCCTTCACGAATTCCGAGTCGTCCGATGCAGCTTCAGGCGGCGCCGGTCTTCGTCTCTTTCGAACCATGATGGTGTCCCCTCTTTGAAGTTGTACAGATTCGGGGGTGTCCTCATTTTCAAGAGGATTTACAAAGTAGTATTCAAGATCATCCTTCCTCAAGCCATGATACTTAGCGTAATGTCGGAATAGAGACGAGAAACGCTGAGTTTTAAGCATTAGACAGGAATAGTTCGTCTCAGCTGTAACCCTTCGAATTGTGTTTTCGGATCCAGTAAGATACAAATCCTCTTCGGCCTTAATACAAGTATACATATAAGTAGACATACGGTTTAAAATGACGACTCTTGATTTCAAATCAAGCACAATTCACAAGTATGCCTACCTTGACAGTGAATTCAACATGCTCAGTATTGCTCACTCCACCAGCTCCACCTTGTCTTCCGGGATTGTTGGCCATGGATATTAATTAAATAGGTTATTGTCTAGATGCCGATGTGACCTTGAAACATCGATATTTGAGTAAAGAGGTGATCCGATTTCGCTTTTGTTTTGTATTGGTTACATATATCTATAGAAACAAGAGACAACGGTCGGGCGCTCGGGCGTCCGCGTAACGTATGTACTAGTATAGGTATAGCACACGTACAAACTGCACACAGTACGGTTACTGTCTAAAGATCAAATTTGTCAGAGCTAACCTTGCTAACAACAAATACTTCAATGCTTTTAAACAACGAAACGAAATACTAGTTAAGCTGCTTCATATCCACCCATCGATGCTCGTTATGCGTAGTTCTAGATCGAAATTACACAAAAAAACGAATCGGTTTGACGCATCTAATACAAAGTTGGAAGAAGGAATTAGTATTCAGGGGAAAAGGGAAAGCGATCCAATGGTACATGCATAGCTACATTAATTAAATGCTAGATTTTTATTCTTTAAGGATCATAGTTGGATACTTTTAAACTTACAAAGTATCCACCAGGGGCATTTTGTTTAATAATAAGCATATCCCGATCGAGATACGTTACATCAAAGAATCCAGGAGCGGTCTTTGCATTAACTCCAGGCAAGTCTTGAATATTAACACGGGGTAAATCTATTTTCAGTGGTGGTAGGCTGTCAGCATTGAATCCAAATACTTCCACGGGTTTTAATTGTACCGATTCAAATATCAAACCTACACGGTTGACATCTCGTATCGAGGCTCGAGTTTGAACTTTTGCCCGAATTACAGTAGAGGGAAATCCCACGGGTAACAAGGCTTGAGCTCTCGGAGTAAAATCAATAATATTAGTGGCTATCGGTGGATCAATCACTTGATATATTCCCGCTGGAACGAGAGTTGGAGATGCTCCTAAATTTAAGACATCCAATGCAGTTGTCCATATCATTCTCCACGCTCCCTTCAGTGGTACATCTTCTTCTCCTCCTCCTTCCTGATGATTCTTTCCATCTACACCTCGAGCAGCATCTGAAGTCATGGGATTGATAGTTTCTAATTGCCGTATCAGTTCTTCGACTTCTTTTCTAATTCTAGGTGTCGATCCAAATCCTCTATCAAAAGATGCACACAGGCGTATGAGAGATTGTTTCAGTTCATTTCTACGTTGATCTTCTGTCGTAGACAAAGATGATTGAGAGATAGTAGCACTTGGATCAGATTGAATTGAACTTTGTAACAATGATGTTATGGATGATGAAAATGAGGTTTTGTCATGTGTCCTTGGATCATTCATTATAAAACCGAACGAAGTTCTGTTCGATACTATGAGAATTATTAGTAATAGAGAGAAGAGTGACATTTTATCAATAGTGGTATTCCTATGATATAACACTGTGCCCATTTCTCAAATACTCCTTGTAAATATGTCCCTGCTGTAAAACATGGGAGAAACGAAAAATAAAAAATACTGCATTACAGTATGTACGGCCGCAAGGAATCGTATGTACAGTCACGAAAAGTACTGTATGTACGCCAAAATTGGGGCCATCTGGTACATACAGTACGACATACTCCCTCTGCTATCACGCCTTCCCGCGCGAACAAAATAGTGCAAAGGTTTATGTACAAGAAGCTCGCACAGGGCGCAGCGCTGACGACGGTGTGTACGTAGTACGTACACACCGTCGTCTCGACCTGTGTTCTGCGTGTTATTTGTTGCGGATGTATTGTGAACCACACAGGTCAGGCTGGGGTCCGCCCGTGAGCTGAGGAAATCGAGTAAGAGCCACTCCGTGGTAGAGCATCCGTTGAGGGCTGTTAACTGCGTCGGTGCGAAGAAGCTGTTGTTAACATAAACCGGTTGAACGCATCATTGGAAGATTTGCATTTGATACAATTTAACCAGTGAAGTGCCCATCATTCTCATTCGAGGTCTCGGTTTCATCTTCTACTAGGATTTCATATGGCCTAAATTGCCTGGAGTCTCCGACACATTGTTGTCGGCTACAAGAGCGATTCATGGCGTGGCGTTTTGAGTAATTTATTGGGGCTTGTCCATCTTGGAACATATATTATCCAAGCTATCTGCATCATCATCTTAACTGTCTTCGAGTGGGAAGTCATTCGGAGCAAGGCGATATAGTTTGGAACGTGTGGGATAATCAAAATACAAATTTTGCATTTTAAATGAAATTACCTAGTGATAAGGTTAATTTTTGTAAAGAAAGAGTTCATTACATTTATACTCTATTCATGTCTGAATATTTTTTATTAGATACTGGAATATTTTGAAAGTATTGGTAGAATTGGCTGGCGCCACCCTCTCGCTGTCGGGCGGACCCCAGCCGATTTATCTCCTTCACTGAAGCTTGAACAAAGCTCGATATAATCAAATGGTATAAATAACCGAATATCAATTAGATAAAAATTAAAAAGTGAGAGTCTATAACTAAAAATATCATCCTC
>Ga0169931_10006444_pt1 | contig 17684 bp, 15 predicted proteins | sample Kivu_15m_20L_FD_129675 | JGI IMG/M metagenome (GOLD analysis project Ga0169931, IMG submission 129675) | Freshwater microbial communities from Lake Kivu, Western Province, Rwanda to study Microbial Dark Matter (Phase II) - Kivu_15m_20L... | ecosystem: Environmental > Aquatic > Freshwater > Lake...
GCCAAAGAAGCACCCGTGATGGATGGGGCAAGGGTATTGGAAAATAAATAGGGTCGAGAACGCTGACGAAGTAACTCGATGATTTCCTTTTTTCCCGAAGTAAATCCACCAGAAGCTCCCCCCAAGGCTTTACCTAGCGTACCAGTAATGATATCCATCTTGCCCATCACACCTCGATGCTCATGCACACCCCGGCCCGTTTTACCCATAAATCCCGTAGAATGACATTCATCCGTCATCACCAAGGCTTGGTATTTTTCGGCCAAGGCCACGATTTTATCCAACTGTGCGATGGTGCCGTCCATAGAGAAAACCCCGTCCGTGACTATGATTTTTTGCTGTGCTCCAGCCGCCACAGCATCTTGAAGTTGCTTCTCCAAATCTTCCATGTTGTTATGCTCGTAGCGGTAACGCATGGCTTTGCAGAGTCGGACCCCATCAATGATGGAGGCATGATTTAAGGCATCTGAAATGATGGCATCCTCAGCCCCAAACAAGGGCTCAAAGACTCCTCCATTCGCATCAAAAGCGGCTGCATACAATATCGTATCCTCTGTACCTAAAAATTCTGACAGCTTACGTTCTAATTCTTTATGGATATCCTGTGTTCCGCAAATAAATCGAACAGAAGACAACCCGAAGCCATGTGAATCGATAGCATCTTTTGCTGCTTGAATTACGCGCGGATGCGAGGAAAGTCCAAGGTAATTGTTTGCACAAAAATTCAGCACCTTTTTCCCTCCGGCAATGGTGATTTCGGCTGCCTGAGGAGAGGTAATGATGCGCTCTCTTTTAAACAAACCGGCTTCTTCGATGGACTTTAATTCTTGTTCTAATTTGGGTTTAAACTGCTCGTACATGATCGATTGATTGAAATTTAATCTTGGCAAAAATTCAGGTTTCACAGATCAAAAATCCACTAGTAACGGGTGAATTTTATTATTTTTGCGCAAGTGAACCCAAATATAAAACAAAAACCCTCATCGCAATTACGGGTTTTTTGAAAAACCACCCTATGGACAAAATCCTTGTTATTGGAGCCGCTGGGCAACTTGGCTCAGAATTAACCCGAGCTTTAGCAAATCAATTTGGCAATGACCAAGTAATTGCTACTGACCTCAGAGCCACTGCTAGCACGCTTTTCCCTTACTGTAGATTTGAAGTTTTGGATGTGATGAACAAGGAGGCTTTGGAAACTTTGGTAAAAAAAGAACGGATCACCCAAATTTACCACCTTGCGGCAGTGCTATCTGCCACGGGCGAAAAAAACCCAAAATTTGCCTGGCAACTCAATATGGACAGCCTACTTCATGTGTTGGAACTCGCCAAAGAATATGGACTAGAAAAGATTTATTGGCCTTCTTCCATTGCCGTATTTGGACCCAGTACCCCAAAAGTCAATACCCCACAATTTTGTGAAAAAGACCCAAATACAGTCTATGGCATCAGCAAACTTGCAGGCGAGGGATGGTGCAACTACTACTTCGAGAAATTTGGAGTAGATGTACGAAGCCTGCGCTATCCGGGCCTTATTGGATACAAATCCCGTCCAGGTGGAGGCACCACAGACTATGCGGTAGACATTTATCATAAGGCAATTGCAAACCAGGCCTTTACCTGTTTCTTGAGCGAGGACACCTACCTCCCCATGATGTACATGCCGGATGCCATCAAGGCTACCTTAGATTTGATGAATGCTCCAAAAGAAGCAATCCAAATCCGTTCGAGTTACAACCTTGCCGGGATGAGTTTTTCTCCGAAGGAGATTTTTGCAAGCATCAAAAAAGTAATCCCAAGTTTTGAAATCAATTACCAAGTGGATTTTCGTCAATCCATTGCGGACTCTTGGCCGGATAGCATTGACGACAGCAGAGCCAGAGCCGATTGGGGATGGAAGCCTTCCTATGACCTGGATAGCATGAGTCAGGATATCTTGAAGCATTTGCCTGCATTTTTCCCTCCACAATCCTAGTTCTTGAGAAAGAAGTAAACTGGATAAAAGAAATTCTTTTACTTTAGTTTTACAGCAATCTGATCGGACACAAATCCCAAGGTGATACTTCCGTCCGCATATTCAATCAAAGGTCTTTTGATCATGCTAGGTTGAGCCATTAAAATTGGAAGCGCAGTGGACTCCTGCAATACCGCTTTTTTCTGTGCCTCCTCCAACTTCTTGAAAGTAGTCCCCTGCCGATTGATCAAGTTTTCCAAACTGGTCTTAGTCAGAAATCGTTTGAGCAATTCTACGCTCGGGGCTTGTTTTTTGTAATCTATAAATTCGTAGGAAATGCCTTTATCCTCCAGGAAGGCAAAGGTTTTCTTCATCGTATCGCAATTTTTTATGCCGTAAACTTTCACTGCCTCTTCCCTTTTTAATGAATTTCTTTCATGCTCTCTTCGTGCGCTTGAAGGACCTTAACTATCAGTTCGTCCGTCAAGGCCGTCGATAAAAAGAGGCTTTCAAACTGCGAAGGAGCCAAATAAACCCCTCGCTTCAACATGCTTTGGAAATAGCGGCCAAAAAGTTGGGTGTCCGAATTTTTTGCCGATTCAAAGTCTGTAACTGGTTTTGAAGTAAAGAACAAAGAATACATGCTCCCCAATTGATTGAGGGTATAGTCTAATCCCAATTTGGCATTTATCCCTTTAATCCCATTGCAAAGTTGATTTCCGATACTTTCCAACCGATCATACACCTCAGGATGAGTAGCTAGGTGTCGAAGCATGGCCAATCCCGCTGCCATCGCAATGGGGTTGCCCGAAAGTGTTCCTGCTTGGTAAACAGGTCCTGCTGGCGAAACAAAGTCCATGATCTCCTTTTTACCACCATAGGCACCCACTGGCATTCCACCACCAATTACCTTCCCAAGGGTAGTCAAATCTGGAATCACTCCAAAGCGTTCTTGCGCACCCCCTTTGGCCAATCGGAAACCGGTCATCACCTCATCGAAAATCAAGACGATTCCTTCACGGGTACAGATTTCACGTAAGTCCTTCAGGTAGCCCTCTTGGGGCAAAGTCAATCCCATATTCCCAGGAACGGGTTCTAAAATCAAGGCTGCAATTTGACCCTTATTGGCGTCCACTAAGGATTCTATTGCCGCTAAATCATTGAAAGGAGCCAGAAGTGTGTCCTTGGCTGTCCCTAAGGTGACTCCAGGAGAATCAGGGTGTCCCATCGTAATCGCACCAGAACCTGCGGCGATAAGAAAAGAATCCCCATGTCCGTGGTAATGCCCTTCCATCTTGATGAATTTAGCTCTTCCGGTGTATCCTCTCGCCACTCGAATTGCAGACATGGTGGCCTCAGTACCTGAATTGACCATGCGCACTTTTTCGAGGGAAGGCACCATTCCGACCAAGAGTTCCGCCATTTCCACCTCTCTAGCCGTCGGTGCTCCGAAGGAGGTTCCACCTTCCATAGCTCGAATCACTGCCTCTCGGATCAGGGGAGAATTGTGTCCCAAAAGCATAGGGCCCCAACTGTTGATTAATTCAATGAAAGAATTACCATCCTCATCATAAATAAATGCTCCATCCGCTTTTTTGATAAAGATGGGTTCGCCACCTACAGCGCGGAAGGCACGGACAGGGGAATTCACTCCCCCGGGAATAAAATTTTTAGCATGGGCAAATAGCCTTTTGCTTTCAGAAATTTGCATGAGTTAGTGTAATGGGATCAGTTCTCCAGATTCTAGTTTAAAAACAGGAGAATAGCTGTTGTTGTTCACTTTTTGGAAATTAAATCCCCAAGAAAGACGTCCTGGCTGATACCCTTTCTGATCTAAACTAGGGCGGAGATCAAAATCATTCGCGAATTCCGCATTGGAATGGATCCAATGCACCAATTCAGCACCCAAGAGGGAGTTGATCGAGGGGAATTGCAAGTGTTTTTCGTAAAACAATTCTCGGAATGCATCCATCTCTTCAGAATGGTACTTGGGAGTATTATTTGAAATGAAATAAAAATTAGCGTATTCAAGCATCTCGTAATTCGAAAAATTAAATCCAAGCCAAGAATCCAAAACTAGCAGAGGAACTTTGGTGGAAATACTTTCCATCAAGGAAAAAACAGGCTGGGCAAGTCCTGGGTCATCGGAAAGCAAAATTACTTGATCCACAGCAGGTTGATTTCCTCTACGTACTCCTAAGCCTTGTAGAAAGGTGCTCGCAGTTTTGGAATCTACTTTTTGAACTTTGGCAAGGTTGAATCCTTCTTTTTGCAATTGGCTTTGCAGAAGTAGCCCCAATTGCTCATCTCGTGAACTACCACTGTAGCCTATCGCAACTGTTTTGCCCCAGGCTTGGGATTTCAGAGCCTCCAATACCCCATTTGCTAGGGAATTTAAAGAAGGCCGAAACAAATAACTAAATAGTTTTCCCCCAAATCGATCCCCAAGATTGGAAAGTGGGTGAACAAATGGGATTTTTTGCGACTCAGCGAAAGCGCTGATTAATTCACTTTCCTCAGGATAAATAGGACCCACGATTACGTCTGCAGCAAGGACTGTGGGGTCTTTGACCAGCGAACTGAGGTAATTGAGATCCCGTTTGGAATCGAAAGTATGCAATTGAATAGCAATTCCTTTGGATCTGATTGTTTCTACTTCCAAGGCAATCCCTTGGTAAAGTTCCAGCAGAAAGTTGTTTGACTCCAAAGCGGAGAGCTCCTGATCGGAACTACTGGTAAATGGGAGAATAACCACCAGATCCAATACCTTGTCTTTTAAGGCCGCTTGTACCCCTGACTGAATAAGTTGGTTCAAAATACTGCGTTCAGGACCAGACATAATGGCCTTTTGTTGGAGCACATGCGCCATTGCAGCAGTAAACCCCTGGTTCTCCTTAAAATCTTCCAAATGGGTCATCAAAAAACTTGAAGAAGCCGTTTGTAAATATTCAAAAGAGGCACGGTAACCTTTACCTAGCCATGGTTCATGAGTAAGGACTTTGATTGCTTGAAGCCCTTCCAGAAGTTGGTTGTTTTGGAAATAGGCCATGGCGAGTAGATAGGTAACCTCCTCGGATTTGCTCCAAGACTTGCCCTTCAATGTCGTCAGCAGTTCGATGGCCTGCGGTGCTTGTCCAAGTTGGAGTGCCGCTTCTGCGCTATGAAAGGCTGCATAATGCGAAAGAACTCCATAGGTGGACTCATTGAGAAAAGGAGTAAATCCAATCTTTGCTTGTGCATATTCTTTGGCTTCCAAATCTGCTTTGGCTTTGAGGTAGGCCGCAGGTGGCTGCTGAGCCACTGCAAATGCAGCATTAAAAATAAAGGAAAGCACAAGTAGAACTTTTCGCATAAGCGCTGATTGGGAGTTCGCAGAAAAATCCATCAAAAATAAGTCATTTTTTTAAATCTGAAACGTGGGAATTCCTCCACTTGAAATCAATATCGAGCAGCAAGTAGCAATTGCAGCTCTTTGTGGCTAAGTCCAAATTTCTTGGCCAAAAAGGCATTGGTCAAACTACCTCGGTAGGTGTAGACTCCTTTGAGAAACCATTTATAAGTAAAAATCATCTCTTCAGCCCCACCCAGGTCGTTCATATGCAAGAGTATGGGGGTAAAAATATTACTCAAGGAATAGGAGGCCGTACGTGCCACCCGAGAGGCAATATTGGGCACACCATAATGAATCACCTCATGCGTTCGGTAAACAGGATTTTCGTGTGTAGTCATGCGCGCAGTCTCGATGCAGCCTCCTTGATCGATGCCTACATCAATGACCACACTTCCCGGTATCATTTTGGAGACCATTTCTTCTGTGACTACAATTTTATTCCTTCCTTTTTCAGCACGCAGGGCTCCAATCACCACATCTGCTTCTGCAAGCGCTTGGGATAGACTAGCATTGTCTATGGTGCTAGTCGCAATCTGCTGCCCAAGCAACTGTTTGATCCGTCGTAACTTGTACAGGTGGTTGTCAAAAACCTTGATGTTTGCTCCCAATCCAAGCGCAGTTCGCGCTGCATATTCAGCTACCGTTCCCGCTCCGATGATCACGACTTGGGTAGGCGGAACACCCGTAATTCCTCCCAAAATCAATCCTTTGCCTTCGTTCACACTGGATAGGTATTCAGAGGCAATCAACATCACCGTACTCCCAGCTATTTCTGACATGGCTCGAACTACGGGCATCCCTCCTACCTTATCTTCAAGGTATTCAAAAGCCAGCGCAGTAATCTTTTTCGCATTGAGGGCTTGAATGTAACTGGACTCCTGCTTTTCAAGTTGCAAAGCTGAAATCAAACAAGCACCCGAACTCATATTCGCGATTTCTTCTTCCGTAGGGGCGTTTACTTTGACCACCACATCGACAGCCAAAACTTCTTTGGAAGAGTAGGCTATTTTTGCACCTGCATCGGAAAACTGTTGGTCGGAAAACTTGGCTCGTTCTCCAGCTTGAGTTTCCACAAGCACCTCAATGCCATTTTGACTCAAAATGCGAACTGCCTCAGGGCTGAGTACCACCCGCTTTTCTTCAGTCGAAGTCTCTTTAGGTATTCCTAAAGTAATGGGCTTCCCTCCTTTTTTTAGTTGAGCGGGAGATTCTTTTGGGATCAATCCCACAGCGGCAATTCCAGACAATTCAGTGGCCATCTTGGTGGTGGTGAAGGGTTAACAATCTTCCAGTTTGGGAGGCTAAGGTTAGTTCGATGAGCAAAAATCGCTCAGGCAAAAAGGCTGCAATATTTTCTGCCCATTCGAGCCAACAATAGTTTCCACTATAAAAATACTCTTCTATTCCGATATCCAAGGCTTCCATAGGATCATCCAAGCGATAAAAATCAAAATGAAAGATCAAGCCTTTGGATTGGGTTTGGTACTCATTTACGATCCCAAACGAAGGGCTGCTGACCGGATCTTCCACCTGCAAGGCTTTTGCGAGTGATTTGATTAAAGTAGTCTTGCCGGCCCCCATCTGACCCTTGAAAACCCACACCTTTTCCTCGCCTGCTTCTTGAAGTAAGCGATGGGCCACTTCGTCTAATTGGTTCAAGGTGTAGGAAAAAGAGTGCAAAAGAATCAAGATTTGGAACGCAAATGTACGATAGGAATGATCATTTCCTCAAGGGAGATGCCTCCGTGCTGAAAAGTATCCTTGTAATGGCTCACGTAGTAATTGTAATTGTTGGGGTAAGCAAAGAAGTAATCCTCCACAGCAAAAACATAGGTAGAGGACACATTCAAGCGGGGTAGTTTAGCATCTTCAGGGCGACGCACTTCAAAAACTTTTCCAGATTCAAAATTCAAGTTTCTACCCTGTTTGTAACGCAAATTGGTCGTTACATGCTTGTCCCCCACAATCTTGTAAGGTCGGTGCACTCTTTTGGTGCCGTGGTCCGTGGTCAAGATCACTTCCCCTCCCACCTGTTGTATCTTTTTCATCAGCTCAAACAAAGAAGAATGTTCAAACCAACTGCGGGTGAGCGAGCGATAGGCAGACTCGTCGGGGGCCAATTCCCGAATCATTTTCATGTCGGTTCGCGCATGGGAAATCATGTCCACAAAATTGTAAACCAACACATTGAATTCGTTTTGAAGTAAGGTATGGAATTGATCCAAGACCACTTTCCCCTCCTGCATTTGTAAAATTTTGTGGTAAGAGAACTTTACCGGTAGCCTATTTTTTTCGAGGTTTATCTTGAGCCATGCCTCCTCTTTTTTATTTTTTCCTTCCTCCGAGTCTTCATCTTCCCAAAGCCGAGGAAAGCGACTCGCCATTTCCAAAGGCATCATTCCAGAAAATAGCGAATTTCGAGCAAATGCGGTGGTGGTGGGTAGAATGCTGTAGTAGGTAGACTTTTCCTCTACATGAAAATAAGGATTCAGAAGCGGTTCAATCTCCTCCCATTGATCCAGTCGGAGATTGTCAATCAAAATGAAAAATACAGGTCGCTTTTTTTTGAGTAATGGAAATACCCACTCTCGAAGTACTTGTGGTGAAAGTAAAGGAGCATCCTGTTCTGGCTGGGCAATCCAATCCAGGTAATTCGCTTTCACAAATCGACCAAAGGAATGATTGGCTTCGATTTTTTGAGCTTCCAGCACTTCCAGCATATTTTTGTTTTCTGTGCGATCAATTTCCATCTCCCAAAAAGTAAGTTTTTTGTAGAGATCAGCCCATTCCAGAGGGGTGGAAGCCTCTTCCAAGGCCTGTCCAATTTGCCTGAATTCTTGTTGGTAATTTTGGGTCGTTTTGGATTCTACCAATTGCTTTTTTTGAAGAATCCGTTTTACCGACAGCCAAATCTGGCTGGGATTGAGTGGTTTGATCAAGTAATCCGCGATTTTACCTCCAATAGCCTCATCCATCAATTGCTCCTCTTCGCTCTTGGTAATCATGACCACTGGGATCTGTGGCTTGAGTTGTTTGATTTGTTGGAGGGTTTCCAAACCTGTCATTCCTGGCATCATTTCATCCAGAAACACTACGTCGAAATTGGACTTTTCCACTTCTTCAATGGCATCTACTCCCGAATTGACAGTGGTAATCACACAACCTTTCCCTTCCAAAAACAAAAGGTGTGGTTTGAGTAGGTCAATTTCATCGTCTGCCCACAGGACCTGGAATTTTTGAGACATCTTTCTTCCCTTTTCTTCTAAAATTATAATTACTTTTGAGTCAATCAAATCCGTGCTGATTGAAAAGCCAGAAAATACTCAATGATCCCGTTTATGGTTTTATCACCATACCTAGCGAGTTAATTTTTGCCATCATTGACCATCCTTACTTTCAGAGATTACGCCGAATTAGGCAATTGGGTTTAACTGATTTTGTGTATCCCGGAGCACTCCATACCCGATTCCACCATGCCCTAGGTGCCATGCACCTGATGAGCATTACTTTGGACAATTTACGCAATAAAGGTACCGAAATCACAGAAGAAGAATACGAGGCTGCACTTTTGGCCATCCTCCTGCATGACATTGGACATGGACCTTTTTCTCATGCCCTGGAATACAGTTTATTGGAAGGAATTCCCCATGAAGAATTGTCAATGCTCACCATAGAACTCCTCAATGAAGAATTTGGAGGAAAATTGACTTTGACACTTCAGATCTTCAAGAATCAGTATCCTAAAAAATTTCTCCACCAACTTGTTTCTAGCCAGTTAGACATCGATCGATTGGACTACCTGCAGCGGGATTGCTTTTTTACAGGCGTTTCAGAAGGCACCATTGGTGCGGATCGAATCATCAAAATGATGGCCGTAAAAGACGATCAACTCGTCATTGAGGAGAAAGGAATTTATTCCATTGAGAATTTTTTGAGTGCACGCCGGCTCATGTATTGGCAGGTCTACCTGCACAAAACTACGGTAAGTGCAGAGAAAATGCTGATTAACCTGATTCAGCGAGCTAAAAAACTAGCACAATCGGGTAGGAAATTCCATGTAACCCAAGAAATGACCTACTTTATGGACAAGCAAGTAAGCCTTACTGATTTTAAAGCAGATAAGGATTTGCTAAAAAAGTTTTTGCAGTTGGATGATTTTGACATTTGGGGAGCGATCAAACTCTGGAAAAACGATTCGGACTACGTGCTTCAGAATATTTCACACATGTTTTTGACCCGAAGACTTTTCAAAATTAACCTAGTAAACGAACCCTTTTCCACTCAGGAGATGGAACAGTTGCGCAGCAAGGCATTGAAAAAACTTCAAGTTCCAGAAGAGGATTTGGGATACTTTTTCGCTACGGGTACAATTAGCAATTACGGGTACTTGGAAAAGGACCGCATTTCTATTTTAACTAAGAAAGGAGAAGTGGTCGATGTTGCCACTGCTGCCGATTTACCAAACATCAAGATTATGAGTAAGATGGTGGAAAAACATTACGTATGCGTAGCAAAAAGTTTAATTTTGCCTTACTAAACCACGTAACTACCGATGGAATTTTCTTTGGAACAACTTGCTAGTATTTTGGGAGGAACTGTAGAAGGGGATCCCACCCAGAAAGTTCATCGCCTGGATAAAATCCAAGAGGGTCAACCTGGGAGCATTGCCTTTTTGGCGAATACCAAGTACGAGGCTTTCCTATACGAAACTGCTGCCACTGCGGTGATTGTATCCCAAGATTTTGTAGCCAGCAAACCCCACCAAACCAACTTGATTCGGGTAAAAGACGCCTACACAGGATTCACTACCCTACTTGAAGCTTACCAGCAACTCAACCAGGCTACTTTGGTCGGAGTGGAGGAACCCAGTTACCTAGGAGAAAGTAGCAGCATGGGAGAGCATGGGTACAGAGGGGCTTTTTCCTACATCGGAAAAAATTGCCTACTGGGGAAAGGTGTAAAGATCCACGGGCACGCCTATCTGGGTGATCGCGTCCACATTGGAGATGGAACAGTCATCCATGCGGGAGCTAAAATATATTCAGACACCCGAATTGGAAAAAACTGCGTGATCCATTCTGGAGCCGTCATCGGATCCGATGGATTCGGATTTGCTCCTCAGTCGGACGGGTCCTATAAAGACATCCCCCAGATTGGCAATGTGGTACTCGAAGACCAGGTCAGCATTGGTGCTAATACCACCATCGATCGCGCGACTATGGGTACTACCCTGATCCAAAAAGGAGTAAAAATTGACAATCAAGTGCACATTGCCCACAATGTGATTGTAGGCGAACATACCGTCATCGCTGCTCAAACAGGTATTTCAGGTTCCACAGAAATAGGAAAGTATTGCGTCCTCGCAGGCAAAGTAGGAATTGTAGGTCACATCAAAATCGCTGACCATACCACTATTGGTGCAAATACAGGGATCAGTAAGACGATAAAAGAGTCAGGAAAGTCCCTTTTTGGCTTCATGGCCATGGATTTGAAAGACTTCCTCCGCTCTTATGCCGTATTTAGAAATCTGGATGACCTCCAGAAACGAATTCAACAACTAGAAAAAAAGGGGTAATTTTGTGACCCAAATCACGTTTTAGCGTACAGACATGAAAGTTAAACAGCACACCATCCAAAAGCAGGTAGAATTGTCCGGGGTAGGACTGCATACGGGCGTGGTATCCAACATGACCTTTTTGCCAGTACCACCAAACCACGGGATCAAATTCCAACGCATCGATCTGGAAGGTCGCCCAACAGTGGATGCCGACTGCGACTTGGTAGTGGATGTGTCTCGTGGCACCACCTTAGAGCAAAATGGCGCTAGGGTCTACACAGTAGAACACGTATTGGCTGCATTGGTGAGCATGGAAATTGACAATGTCTTGATTCAGTTAGACGGCCCTGAACCACCAATCATGGATGGATCCTCCATTCAGTTTATTGAGGTGTTGGAAAATGCAGGACTAGAAGAACAAAATGCCTTGAGACGATTTTTTGAGGTTCAAGAAACCATACAGTACAAAGACCCTTCACGTGAAGTAGAGATGGTAGCCCTTCCAGCTAGCAATTACCGTGTCACGGTAATGGTCGATTACAATTCACCTGTTCTGGGCAGTCAACACGCCTCGATTACCGATATCAGTCAGTTTAGATCTGAAATTGCCTCTTGCCGAACCTTCTGCTTCTTACATGAATTGGAGATGCTGTATAAATCCAACCTCATCAAGGGAGGAGATTTGAACAATGCCATCGTAGTGGTGGATCGAATTGTCGAAAAAGAAGAATTGGCACACCTTGCCAAAATGTTCAATAAAGAATCGGTAGAAGTAAAAAAAGAGGGAATCCTCAATAATGTAGACCTTCGCTACAAAAACGAGCCCGCACGCCATAAACTATTGGATGTGGTAGGTGATTTGGCACTAGTAGGTAGACCATTGAAAGCGCAAATCCTTGCAGCTAGACCTGGGCATGCTGCCAATGTGGCTTTTGCCAAAAAATTGAAGCGAGCTATGGAGAAAATGGGGTCCACCCACATTCCCTACTATGATTCAAAGCTCCCTCCAGTGATGGACATCAATCAGATTAGCAATATTTTACCTCACCGCTACCCTTTCCAGTTGATTGATAAAATCATTTACTTGGATGATACGGTGGTAGCTGGGGTCAAAAATGTAACCATGAATGAACCCTTCTTCATGGGACACTTCCCTGGAAATCCGGTGATGCCTGGCGTGATGCAAGTGGAGGCTATGGCACAAACTGGAGGTATTTTGGTGCTCAGCTCGGTAGAAGATCCTGAAAACTACTGGACGTATTTCCTAGGCATTGAAAGTTGCAAGTTTAGAAAAATGGTCTTACCTGGTGACACCATCATTTTTAAGTGTGAGCTCCTCGCACCTATTCGTCGAGGAATAGCAAAAATGAAGGGAGAGGCATACGTGGGCAATACGCTCGTGTGCGAAGCAATTATGACTGCAAGCATTACCCGAAAAGATATATGATAAGTCCAATGTCTTCCATCCATCCTGATGCAACCTTAGGCTCAGGCGTACATGTTGATCCGTTCACCATGATCCACGAAGATGTGATCATTGGCGACAATACCTGGATCGGATCCAATGTAACCATTTATCCCGGAGCCCGAATTGGCAAAAATTGCAAAATTTTTCCTGGGGCAGTTATTGCAGGGATTCCGCAAGATTTGAAATTTCAAGGTGAGGAATCTACCGTAATTATTGGGGACAACACCACCATCCGAGAGTGTGTGACCATATCCCGCGGGACAGTAGACAAACAAACGACAGTGGTGGGTAGCCATTGTTTGCTGATGGCTTATGTGCACGTAGCGCACGATTGCGTCATTGGCAATCATGTCATTGTGGCAAATTCAGTTCAAATCGCAGGCCACGTGGTCATTGAAGATTGGGCGATCATTGGAGGCTCCAGCGCCATCCACCAATTTGTGAAAGTGGGCATGCATGCCATGATTTCGGGTGGTTCTTTGGTAAGAAAAGATGTGCCTCCCTTCACCAAAGCAGCAAGGGAGCCACTCACCTATGCGGGTGTCAATTCCTTAGGATTGCGTAGAAGAGGGTTTTCTAGCGAGACCATCGCACACATTCAGGAAGTATACCGTTACCTATTCTTGAATAGCCTCAACAATAGCAGAGCCCTCGAAGAAATTGAAATCAACCTACCAGCCACCAAAGAACGTGATGAAATCTTGAATTTTATTCGATCCTCAGAGCGTGGTGTCATGAAGGGCTACATCAACTAACATGCTCAGCCTCCAGGTTCAAAACGCATCCAAGCGCTTTCATCGCGAATGGATTTTTAAAAATCTTGACTTGGAACTTTTTGCAGGTGATGCGATTGCCATTACGGGCGGAAATGGATCTGGCAAATCCACCTTGCTAAAATGCCTTTCGGGAGCTATTCCTCTAAGTCAAGGGTGCATCGAATACCGCATGGGTACCACCCTCCTCGCTGAGGAATCTTGGTTTCGATCCCTAGCCATTGCCACCCCCTATTTGGAATTGCCAGAAGAATTCAAGTTAAAGGAGGTGCTTACTTTTCATTTTCAATTCAAAAAGGCCTTAAATCAACTTACCACCCAAGAAATCTTAGCAATTTTAGGTTTAGAGAAACACCAATCCAAATCCATTTCTGAGTTTTCATCTGGCATGAAGCAACGCGTCAAACTGGCATTAGCCATTTTTTCTGAGGTTCCGCTACTCTTTTTAGATGAACCTACGACCAACTTGGATAAGCAAGGTGTAAACTGGTATTTGGAATTGCTTCAGCAGTACGCACAAAATAGAATTTTGGTGATTTGCTCCAACGAACCGCGAGAGTATGAGTTTTGTGAAAAAAAAATAAGCCTAGAAGATTACAAGTAACGGATTTGTAATTATTCTTGTCCTTTCTCAATTCGAAAAATAAAATTCAAATGAATACTCGTTTTTTACAATTTGTTGTCTTTGCTCTAATCTTTACGCTTGTAATCTCCTGCAAAGAAAAGGGAGAAAAGCCAGACACCAAGAAAACCCCTGAACAAATCGCAACAGAGGCACTTACCGGAACAGGTACGGCGCAATGGACTGTAGCCGGCGGCGGATCTGTTACACGAGATGGACAAACTGTGACGAATACTTACGCAACATTTGAACTCTTTCTCAATGCAGGAACTTCCAAAACCTATTCCACAAGAAATGCCGCCGAGTTGTTTGATGCCAATGGGAATTGGAGTTTTGCAGGGTCAAACTTTGACAAGTTTATTTTGACAGGAAGTAAGCCTGCCGCAACCCGCGAGATTTCCTTTACGCAAACAGGCACTAACCTGAGGTTGGAGTTCAGAATTCCAGCTCCTGGAGCAAGGGTGGATGGCACGGCATCCCTCTCTGGGAATTACACCTTCAATCTGGTTAAAAAATAGCGGGTAACCTTAATTGAGGGTAATCAAAGTTACCCCTGCACCGCCGCGATCAGCATGCTCGTCTTCCAATTTCCCTACCTGAGACATGGTTCGTAGCAGATTACGAGTTACCTCCCGTAAAATCCCATCTCCCTTTCCATGAACAATGCGTAAATTTTTAATTCCTAGCATGAAGCCCTCATCGATAAATGTTTGGATTAACGGGAGCACCTCTTCTCCCCTACGTCCACGCAAATCTAAGTTGGGCGAGTAGTCCATCATCTTGGAAGTAGTCTGGTAACTTCCTCGCTTCTCCATAGATTTCAACTCCTTCTTTGCGGTGGATTTAGCAATCTTCTCCAATCGGGAAACTTTCACGGTAGATTTGAGGTCACCAATAAGCAATTCCGCAGCCTTACTTTTCAGAAGCAGCACTTCGCCTATGGCCCCATTGTCTTTGAGTCGCACCCAATCTCCAGCCTGAATTTGGCCTTCGACTACTTGGATCTCAGTGTCTTGAACAATTACTTTTTCAGGACTGACCTCCTCTTTAAATACATCCAACTCCTTTCGAAGTGATTTAGTCACTTCTTTCTCTGCTTTTCCTTCCTTGATCTCCCGAATCACAGATTCGATTTTCTTATTGGCTTGATCTAACAACGACTTGGCTTCCACCTTCGCTTCCTGGAGGTATTGTTTTTTGGTTTGCTCCAAGGCATCCTTCAACTGTCCATACTCCTTGAGTTTGATCTCCAGTAACCTATCCTTTTCTTTTACTTCCCTAAGCAAATGGGTATATTGATTTTTTTCATTCTCTAAGCGAGTTAGGAGCCGATCATAGCGTACACGCTCCTCTCCAATCTGCTCCTTGGCATAAGCCACAATTTCTTTGGATAGCCCTATTTTAGAAGCAATTTCAAGCGCAAAAGAGGATCCTGGTTTACCAATTTCCAATTGATAGCGGGGTTCCAATTTTTCCACATCGTAACGCATGGCACCATTTACCAAGCCCTGCTGCTTTTCTGCAAGTTGCTTTAAGTTCCCATAATGAGTGGTGATTACTCCATAAGCCCCTAGTTTGGCAAGAACCAATAAGATTGATTCTGCAATCGCTCCTCCAAATTGTGGTTCTGTACCGGTTCCAAACTCATCGATAAAGAGGATGGTCTTTTTGTTGGCAAATTGAGTAAAGTGCTTCATACTCATCAGGTGAGATGAGTAGGTACTGAGGTCATTCTCCAAACTTTGTTCGTCCCCAATATCAATGAATAAGTGATCGAATAAAGAACTTTTTGAATCTGGGTGTACAGGCAATAATAGTCCACATTGGAGCATGTATTGGAGTAGGGCTACTGTTTTCAGCGCGACAGATTTACCACCTGCATTGGGCCCAGAAATAAGTAGCAATCGCTTCTGATGATCTAGTTTTAGGTTTAGTGGAACTACCTGTTTCCCTTGAGCCTTTAAGGAAATCTCCAAGATAGGATGCCTCGCCTGAGACCATTGTAGTGTTCTTTCTTGGGTAAGAATGGGTTTATGGCTTTCTGTTTTTAATGCAAATCTTGCCTTTGCCCGTACAAAATCAAGAATCCCCAAGAAATTGGTAGCCTTTCGAAGCGCAGGGATATTGGGACGTAGATGATCGGTAAGTCGTGTGAGGATTCGAATGATTTCGCGTTTTTCCATGTACTCCAAATCACGAATCTCATTATTGATGTCCAAGGCTTCTTCAGGCTCCATGAAGACAGTTTGCCCAGTGGCAGATTCGTCATGGATAAAGCCTCGTAATTTGCGCTTATTCTCTGCAGCGATAGGAATCACCATTCTACCTCCCCGAATGGTCATGGCTGCATCCTCTGGCATGAGACCTTTTGCCCGAGCCTCTTTAAATATTCGCTCCATCACTTTTCGCAAGCGGCCTTCTTCGTAGAGTAGTTGGGAACGAATCAGTTGAAGTTCTTTGGAAGCATTGCTTCTCAGTTTACCCTTTTGGTCCAATACCTGATCGATCACCTGAAGCAGTTTCAAATCTAGGTCCATCAATAGGCCCAGCAAGGATTTGAGACTGGGATAGGGATCTCCAAACTTTTGAAAAAAGGTAATGCAGGACTTGAGGGTTTGCAGTGCTAATTTGACTTCCTGAAATTCTCCTTGCTCCAGGAATGCTCCTTCCAACTTTGCTTTTTCAAGGTAGGGATTCAAGTTGGTGAAGTGCGAGGTAGGAAAGGATTCCCCTGCGATCAGGAGTTGGCGAAACTCTTCGGTTTGATCCAAAAGTCGCTGTACCAAAGAAAAATCCGTAGAAAAAGACATGGATTCCACGTACCCTTGCCCTAAAGAAGAGGTACACTCTGCTTTGAGCAGTTCCTTGATCTTTACAAAGTTGATTTTTTGCTCAAGATTGGCTGGGTAAAGCATTCGTGTTACTTCGTTGGCTTAGGGTTGTTTTCGAGTACCACTAAGGAATCGATGACTCGTGCATACATGCGATCCATCTTTTCGGCATCCTCTAGGTAATACTCCATACTTGCAATGAAAACAGAATCGCTGATCCCATGTTTCGAAAAAATATCTTTTTCTAATAAAGCATACAAAACTTGGGAAGAGTCATAACTTACTGGAAGGGAACTTACTTTACCTTCTGCAAGTTGAATATCAACGAGTATGGAAACCATCAAATCCTCGTCCAGGATCCCTGAAGGTGAGGAATTATTGGCACAAGCGAAACTAAGCACCAAAAACAGAAGTGGGATTATTCGATTGATCACGGGTCAAAATTAGGTTTTTTTAACGGATAAAAACCACTGCAGTCATGCCTCTCAAATTTTAATTTTCGCTTCAAGACTTTAACTTAGCCAATTCAAATCCTTCGCATGGATCAGCTATTTGGCAAACTTAGAAAATACGAGATTATGATCCGGAAAGTGGCTAACAACCACCTTCAGGGAGAATACCAATCTCTTTTCAAGGGATCTGGCTTAGAGTTTGATGACCTCAGACCCTATCAGTACGGGGACGATGTGCGCACCATCGAATGGAAAGTGTCTGCCAAAGGCCACGGCACTTTCGTCAAGACCTTTAAAGAAGAAAAAGACCAATCTGTCTACTTCTTACTAGACATTTCTGGTAGCCAGGACATAGGCCAACAAGGTCAGAAAAAAATAGACCAAGGCAAATTGATCGCTGGTGTACTAACTCTGGCTGCTGTTTACGATGGAAGCCAGGTGGGGTTAATCACTTATTCGGACCAACAAGAAAAATTAATCCTTCCTACCAAAGGAAATAAGCAAGGTGTTAAAATTGTAAGGGGCATATTTGAACACGAGAATAAGAGTTTGAAAACCAATTTGAATGGGCTGTTCACCTTTGCGCTAAATCTAATTAAGAAAAGAAGTATACTTATTGTCATATCGGACTTTATTGAC
>Ga0169931_10006445_pt1 | contig 17684 bp, 16 predicted proteins | sample Kivu_15m_20L_FD_129675 | JGI IMG/M metagenome (GOLD analysis project Ga0169931, IMG submission 129675) | Freshwater microbial communities from Lake Kivu, Western Province, Rwanda to study Microbial Dark Matter (Phase II) - Kivu_15m_20L... | ecosystem: Environmental > Aquatic > Freshwater > Lake...
CGCGATTCGAGGAATACTCGCAAGTTCACTTTCCCCGCTCAAACTCATGCCGATTCTCGGAGGTGTCTTCTCGATGCTTTCATTCCTTGGCGCCGCCATCATCTCAATTCGCGCATTCGTGTTCGGCGTTCCATTCCCGGGATGGGGAACCCTCGTCTGTCTCAATTTGCTTCTCTTCGGTTTTCTCTTCTTGGGTCTAAGTATCGTCGCAGAATACGTCGGAATGACCTTCGGTGAAGTTCGAGGGCGACCTGCGTTTATAGAGCGATCTAGTCGGATAGCGATCCCCTCCGACGAGGCTGCCAAAGTTCAGAAAGATTGATGGACGCATGACATGAGAAGACCGTTTGAGATCGTCAAAGTTGTCGGGTGTTTGGGGGATCGGGCACTTAGAGTGCGCGACCACTATCCGGAATTCGAAAAGGTTCTCGCCAAGACAGGAATCGAAACTGTTTATTCCGCAAGTGTTGATGCCGCAGAGCTGGCCGGCAGAGCCGCAAGCAATCTGCTGGACCAAACCACGATCAACCGAAATGCGATTACCGCACTGTTGGTAGTCAGCCAGTCCCCTCGGTATTTTCTGCCTGGTATTAGTTCGCTCGTGCACGCTGAAATCGGACTCAGTTCAAGCTGTATTGCGTTTGATATCAATCAAGGTTGTTCGGGCTTTGTGCAGGGCCTGATAGTCGCGAACAGTTTTGTGGAACACGGTCAATACGTCCTCTTGGTATGTACGGATACATATCGTCAGAAGACGCGGCCGGGAGACCGGTCAACACAGACCGTTTTCAGCGATGGTGCAACTGCGACGCTGATCTCGGCCGAGCCCAAAGTGATGATCGCAGCAGAGGAGCATTTCTCCGACGGTTCCGGGCGACGCCATCTTTATCAGAAAGTCGATGAATCAGAAAACGACGGGTTTCTTCACATGGCTGGAAGCGACGTCTACGTATTCACCAAACGTATCGTTGAATCGCAGATCCGATCGGCCGTCGCCAAGGCTGGATTGTTGCCGAGTGACATTCAGTCAGTATTCCCGCACCAAGCGAGTCGCCTTGTCCTCAATGAACTCTCAGCCAAACTTCACGACTTTCGTGAGGTAGTGGTTGATGTTGAGCACACCGGCAATCTCGTGTCCTCATCTATTCCGTACCTCCTTACTCGGCGCTTGGATGACCTCTACCAAGGCGCCAATGTACTTACTGGTTTTGGGGTGGGCCTATCAGCTTCAACGGTGGTTCTTCGTGCACTCTGAGACTCCAGAGGAGCCAAACCTTCTTGTCGTTTTTGGCTCGGAAAGCTCCGTTGTCAGGCCGCTCATCGAAGAGTACGCAAGACACAGTCACGTAGTCAGGGTTTTCAATAGGACCGAGCCATCGAAGTTGCCGAATTGCGTTGATACAAACGACATTTCTGCATTGTCTGGAATCCTCGCATCTATCGATGTTAAGGGTCCGAAGCGAATTGCAGTCGTTGGCGTTGCAACAATTTCACAGCAGAAGCTCTTTACTCTGCTGAAGAATGAAGAGATCGACCAAATGATCGAAACGAATGTCCGTTCATACGTTCGAATTCTTAATGAAGTTGTTCCCGCCATGGTGAAAGAGCGCTATGGACGTCTGGTCTACTTAAGCTCGTTGAGGGCTCGGTATCCTGCCAAGGGAACGAGTATCTATTCAGCATCAAAAGTCTTCTGCGAATCGCTGTTCGGATCCGTTGGACGTGAATATGGACGGCTGAACGTGACGAGTGTTTCAATCCGAATGGGATTCTTTGGAGGTCGAATGGTGGACGACCTACCTCCGAAATTAGTTGAGGATCAACTAAAGAAGGTCGCGCTGAGGCGACAGGGTTCCTCCAACGAGTTACGTGAAGCAATCAAGTTCGCATTCGCGAACCCGTATTTGAACGGTGGAGTAATTGAGCTTGACGGCGGGTATTCCTGTGATTGATCCCGCGCTTCTCACTATCGAAACACGCTTGGTTCGATTACGACCGGCAACACAGGATGACGTTCCATTGATTTTTTCTCTTCGCACGTCAGAACGCGGAAATTGGTTGAATCCAACTTCACCAGATATCGAAGATCAGTATCGTTATTTTTCGAGCTATGAAAAGAGATTCGAAGCAGGCGACGAGATTTATTTCGTAATGGAGGACAAGCGGCAATCTCGTGATGCAGGCGTTACAAGGGTTACTCGTATCCAAGACGGTGACAAATTTGGCTGGGAAGGCCTCATAATTGACTCAGATGCGACACCTGGATGCGCTGTTGACCTGACTCTCGCAATTTACGCTTGGGGCTTCGATCGCGCCTCCAAGAAGGTTTGCGGACCCTGGGGCGTATTGAAGAATCATTCGCGAGTGAATCGATTGCATGCCGCAATGGGTATCGCCGAAATTGTTGGCGACGACGAGAAATATTGGATGTACGAAGTTCGTGCGGAAAGGTTCCGAGAACGTCATCCTCACTTGTCGAAACGAGGGCTGGGTGTAATCGTTGACTAGCGCACGAACGAAGATGACAAGAGTGGGAGGCTAGACGTCAATGGCAGTCTTCGCGCCAAATTTGACCACCAAGATGGTTCTTTCGGAGTTGAGAAAACTGGAAATAGCGAAAGATGAAAACTACCTGGAAGTAGGTTGTGGCTCCGGTTACATCACGAAATCTCTCTTGGACGAGCAACTCTTGATTCCCAAGAATGTTTGGTTGTCGGACATCTCACCGGAAGCGATTGCCGAGGCACAACAGCAACTTGCTCCTTATCTTCGATTGGATCAGCTGAAGATTGGCTCTTGCCTCGATCCTTGGCAGCAAATGAAGTTCGGACTAATCGTTTCCGACGTAGCCGGCGTTGCAGATGGCGTTGCAGAGATCAGTTCGTGGTACCACGGAGTACCTTTCCACGCAGGAGACGACGGACTCGAAAATACCCTTAAAGTTCTCTGGGATGCGAGATCATTGCTAACTCCAACCGGAAGGTTAGTTTTCCCTGTGCTCTCGTTGTCAAATGTAACCAAACTTCGTTCAGAGCTCGCTGCTGCATTCTCGACGGTCAAACTAACTTCGCCTGTACTTTGGCCGATGCCGGAGGAATTTATCAACCACGAACATTTGTTGATTGACTTGATCCAATCTGGCAAAATCACACTAGTGAAGAAATTTGGTAAGTATCTCGCAAGTACACAAGTCGCTGTTTGCTCTGAGGTCGTTCGTGACTAGTTCTATTTCAATTTCGGGAGAAATTGAAGAAGGTACGCACGCTGCGATCCGAGCGAAGTTTGACTCATCTGGATACGTCGTCCTAAGTCTCTTGGGGCAAGGTGATCTGATTGACGAAATAGTATTTGACATGAATGAGATCGTTCAGTCTGGTGACTTCCGAACGAATTCCGGCATCTACTCGTATAACGACTCTCCCCGAATTGTGGAAGCGTGGCGAAAATCGCGAGCTGTGCACCGCCTTGCCTTTCATCCGTCGATACTTGAAGTCGTGGAACGACTGTACGGCTCAAAACCGCGTCCATTTTCGACGATAAACTTCCTCCGCTCTACTCAACAGCCTCTCCACTCGGACTACGTTCATTTCGGCACCGTGCCGCACTATCGACTTACGGCCGCGTGGGTAGCCCTTCAGGACATCGATCCAGATTCTGGGCCGCTACAAGTCGTGCCCGGATCCCACAAAGATCCACTGTTTTGCTACTCAGATCTTGGACTGAAGCCAGCCCGAAGCCTGTCCGAAGTGAAGGATCTTTATTCCCAATACGAGAACTATGTAATTTCGAACTTGTCGAACCTTGACTATCCCCATCGTGCGGTCACGCCGCAACTGTCAAAAGGCGACGTCCTTATCTGGGATGCAAACTTGCTACACGGCTCACCGGCGTGTAAGAACAACAAACTTTCACGACTGTCGCAGGTTACCCATTATCACTTTGATGACGTTGAGATTTTTTACAACCCATCTTTTTCGCAGCCAAAGTCGAAGAAGTTCGTGAAACGCAATGTTGAGTTCATACCCCAAGATGTCTACCCACTTTAGGAGGAATACCGAATGATCACTGTTGAGCAACTGTGCGGTGAAGTCGCTAACGCTCTCGAGGTGTCGCCCGACGTTGTGAACGTCGATACGCAAAGTAGTGAATTGGAGGAGTGGGACAGTCTCGGCCACATTACGATTCTCACCAGACTTGATGACTTACTTGACAACATCTCTGAACGCTTGCCCGCTCTAGCCGAGGCGACGAGCGTGAGGGAGATGTGGGATCTCATAAAGTCTGAATCCTGAGTGGGTACAGACACACAGTTCTGCGCCGTTTGTAGGCAAGCACTTGACGAGGGTTGTCACAGCGCTCTGGTTGTCCCGATTTTCAAGAGCGAGGAACATATAAAGCACGTCTTCGCTTACGCCGAAAGAATCGCCAGTGGAGTTCCTGGCGGCGTTCACTTGGTATTCGTTGACGATGGTTCTCCTGATGGAGCCGTTCGAGAAGTTCGACGGATTGCCCAAGATTCAATCCTCAAGGTTTCGTTGGTCCGCCTCTCACGGAATTTTGGTGTTGGACCTGCAGTCCACGCTGGCTTGGCGGCGGTAGACGGATGTGCGACGGTCGTTTTTGGCAGCGACCTTCAAGAACCCCATGAACTTTTCATCAACTTCCTGACGAAGATTCTTCGTGGTGAAGCAGATGTCTGCTTAGGTCAGCGAACTAGCAGAGATGATCCATTCATGATGCGACTTTTTGCAAGTCTCTACTGGTGGATAAATCGCAAATTCATGCAGAACGACACTCCGAGAGGAGGATTTGACGTCTTCGGCCTCGCGCGTCCGGCCAGGCTCGCTCTTGTTGAGCTCGGAGAATTGAATACAAGTTTGACGTCTCAATTGCAATGGATTGGATTCCGACGCGAATACATTCCGTATGTGCGACGCGCGAGACTTTCGGGCAAATCCACCTGGACGATGCGCAGGAAATTTAAGTTGTTTGCTGATAGCATCTACGGCTTCACCGGCGCACCGATTGCTCTACTTTTTGTTGTCGGCGTGGTAGCGGTTGGTGCCCTTGGCATCTTTTCGATGACCACATTTGTAGGTTGGTCCCTAGGTTGGATTGACCTTGCTGGATACACGACGATCGTACTCCTCCTTGCAGTTGGACAAGCTGTGAATCTTCTCGCCTTGGGAATACTGGGCGGCTATCTATATCGAACGTTTGATAATTCAAAGGGCCGACCCCGCTACATCGCCAGCAGTATCGAATTATTGCGAAGCGAGTGAGCGATCCGATTTCAAGACGTCAAGTTCAAAGGATGAGTATATGGCCAGAGAAGACCCGCTCAGAATTGCCCTAATTGGGTTCGGCTATTGGGGTCCGAACATCGCGCGAAATATCGCCGGGTATCCGCAGGCAGAGTTGGCGGCTGTCTGCGATCTGTCGCCGCAGAGGCTCTCGAGTGTCTCGACAAGTTTTCCTTCGACGCCAACTTGCAGGACCATCGACGACCTCGATGCTTCAACGTTTGACGCCGTAGTCATTGCGACACCAACTCGGACTCACTATCCCCTGGCAAAGTATTTTCTTGAATTGGGAAAACATGTTCTGGTTGAGAAACCACTAACCGCCGACAGTGGCGAGGCGTGCGAACTCGTTGATCTTGCACGTTTGAGGGACTTAACGTTGATGGTTGACCACACGTTTGTCTATACCGACGCGGTTCGGCTGATGAAGAAGTTGGTGGACGACGGTTCTATGGGCGACCTCGTTTACTTTGACTCCTCGCGAGTCAACCTCGGTCTGTTTCAACCTGATGTCAGCGTCATGTGGGATTTGGCTGTACATGACTTGGCCATTCTTGATTACCTCATTGATAAGCGTGTTGTTTCAGTGTCTGCCACTGGTGGAATACATCACGCGTCCAACCATCCGGCCGTTGCCGCATTGTCCTTAGAGTTTGAGACAGGGTTCTTTGCCCATCTAATGGTGAGTTGGCTGTCGCCGGTCAAACTTAGGAGAATTCTCCTGGGAGGAACAGAGTCAACTGTCGTGTTTGACGATCTTTCTACCGACGAGAAGATCAAGGTCTATGACTCGGGTGTCGATATCTCCTCCCCAGAAGATGCGCGTTCCGCACTCTTGAATTACAGGCTTGGAGATGTCTTGGTCCCTCGACTTTCAAATACCGAAGCACTTCGTCGCGAAATCAGTCATTTCGTTGAATGTGTACGCCAAGGCCGCGAGCCTGAAACTTCGGGGAGGCGCGCAGTTGGCATTGTGGAAACGCTCGAAGCCGCGCACAAGTCAATCGCAATGAAAGGAGCACCAGTCCGACTATAATTTTTCTCGTGACGGTGCCTTTTCTTGACCTAAATGCTCTCCATCAACCACTCAAAGACGAGTTTCTCGCGCGAATTGGTGAGATTATCGATTCAGGTGAATTCATTCTCGGCTCAGCAGTTGAAGAATTTGAAAAGCAATTCGCTGCCTTCTGCGGAGCTGATCATGCAATAGGAGTGAATACTGGGACATCTGCACTTCATCTCGCTCTGCTCGCGTGTGGTGTCGGCCCGGGAGACGAAGTGATTACTACGCCGTCAACCTTTGTGGCAACAGTCTCAGCAATCGTTTATACCGGAGCAAAGCCCGTCTTTGTTGATACGGATCCGGCCACCTGGACAATTGATGCAACCAAAGTTGAATCTGCCATCTCCAAGCGGACGAAGGCGATACTCCCAGTTCATCTTCACGGTCGAATGGCTGATATGGCGACGCTCAAGGAGATTGCGGACCGTCGAGGGATCGTCCTGATCGAAGATGCCTGCCAAGCACACGGTGCGCGACGCGACGGAACACAGGCTGGGGTGTATGGAGATGTTGGAGCCTTCAGTTTCTACCCTGGAAAGAATCTTGGAGCCCTTGGCGAGGGTGGAGCGGTCACGACACGGAACGCGGAAATCGCTAGAAAAGTAAGGCTTCTACGCAATTGGGGCTCCGAAGTGCGTTATCACCACGATGAGCATGCCTTCAACTACCGCATGGACGGTTTTCAAGGTGCCGCACTTGGGATCAAATTACGCTTTCTTGATCAATGGACAGAGGGTCGGCGCAGGGCGGCAAAGCATTACGATCGAAGACTCGATGACCTCGGTGTAACACGACCGTCAGACGACGTCGGGCGTCACGTATATCACATTTATGCAATCCTCGTGGATGATCGTGACAGAGTCATATCTGAACTCGCGGATTTGGGCATTCAGTCCGCTATTCACTACCCAATACCCGTACATTTGCAGCGTGCCTACCGGAATTTGGGATATGAAGTCGGTGATTTCCCAGTCGCTGAGCGGCTAGCCCAAAAGTGGTTGTCCTTACCTATGGACCCGAACTTGTCGGAATCAAGCGTTGAGCAAGTGACTTCAAGCTTGGCTTCTTTAATTTAGATTTTGGTAAAGAAGAGGGCTAGGTCTAAATTCGCGACATGACAGTCTTGGTTTCAGGTGGCGCTGGTTACATCGGCTCGCATGTTGTGAAAGCCCTTCTGGCTGGCGGTCGATCTGTTGTCGTTGTTGACAATCTGTATAACGGATTCCGACAATCGGTGGATGGCGTACCGATAATCGTTGGCGACATTGCGGATGAAGAGTTGATTCGACGTACTTGTCTGGAATTTTCAGTTACTGATGCAATTCACTTTGCTGCCTTGAAGTCCGTTGGCGAATCAATGGAGCAGCCACACCGCTATTACGAAAAAAATGTTGGTGGAACAGTTCGTTTCACTCGAGCCTTGATGAACTCTGGTGTGACGAGACTAGTTTTTTCATCTTCTGCAAGCGTTTATGGGACACCATCGAAGATGCCCGTCACCGAACTGTCTCCTCGAAATCCGGAGAGTGTCTACGCCGCAACAAAGGCTGTTATGGAGGAATATTTTAGGTTCTGCGAGCCTTTGGGTCTTTCGACGGTGTCACTCCGTTACTTCAATGCTGCCGGAGCAAGCAGCGACTGCACTATCGGCGAGGATTGGTCTACTACCCATAACTTGATACCTCGTATGATGCGCGCTCTGTTGACTGGCGGAGAACGTCTCAGTTTGTTCGGCACCGACTATCCAACTCCCGACGGAACCTGCATCCGCGACTACATTCATGTTGAAGATCTAGCCGATGCCCACCTGCGAGCACTCGATTACCTGAGCAAAGGAAACGGAAGCACCGCAATTAATGTGGGGACTGGTAGCGGAAGTTCCGTTCGCGAAGTCATCGCAATGGTCGAAGAGGTCTCGGGACTTAAAGTTCCGGTAATTGAGACGGATAGGAGACCGGGAGATCCGCCCGCTGTGTATGCGGATGCATCGCTGGCGAAGGAACTACTTGGATGGAAAGCTCGCCAAGGCCTTCGGGGGATTGTTGAGTCGTCCTATAGGTGGCACCGCCGCAATCCTTATGGCTACGTTTTCCCAATCTCAACGAATTAAAAGTGCAGGCAATTTCTCGACGACCGTGCTCATTCTTCTGAAAAGCAGCAACGACAGCAGGTCGCGGGTCTTTAGTTGGCAACTCGCCCGCGTTTGATTGCATTTACTTGACGAAGAGAGGATGTCTTGAATTCACTCTTTGATGGAGATGTCATGTTGGTTTCGAGAGGGTACCCGTCGCGTGAAAAGCGATGCCCATGCCGCCTGAAGAATCAAGAAAAGGCAAATCGAGGGATTCACTAGGCCTGCATATGTTCCGGCAGCTGGAGTCCATTCACTTGATGGGAGCCACAAGGGAATTCCTTTGGGGACAAGCAAAATCGCAATAAGCCATAGTGCGATACGCATGTGTTTGTGATCTACCTTATCCCGAACTCCATCTTGATTAAGCATCATTCCTAGGGGTACGAGAAATAGAAGGTAGACGTATGCGGCAGAAACTTGAGGAGCTGCACAAATGAATGAACACACCGCGAGCGCCGTTTGCCATTCCGCAGAATTTCGTCGCAAAGTCACAAAAAGGATCAAGATAGAGATCGCAATCAGAAGCCCAAAATATTGTTGTTGAACGAACGCTGCAATCTCATTGACGAAAGGCACATTCCATAGACGAATGGTCCCGAGCAATGAGTAGAAGCTGTTGTTGTATGCGCGAATCCGCATTGCGTGGGAAGTGTCAGCAGAGCTCAAAAATTGGCTTATGAGTTCTGAGAAATTCCGCATGAAACCGCCTGAATAAAAAAACAACGGCAGCGCAGTAGTCGTAGCAAACGTCGCTACGCCCACCGCTAAACCTCGGTAATCACGCCGTCGAACGAAGATAAGCATGAAGAGAATCGGGTAGAGCTTCATCGCAGCTGCAAGCCCAAAGAAAAAAGGCGCGACTCCACTCCGCTGTCTCGTGAGAAGCCCGGCCGCGATAACACAAAATGCGGACAGCCATAGCGAAAAGTTGCCGCGATCCAACATACTAAGGAATGGACCAGAGAGACACATGGTCAACATGAGGACCAATCGCTCCGGTGGGTCAATATTTGAAAGCCCTATCCACAATCCATACGAGATCGCGCCTATCCCTAGAACTAGAAAAACTAGAAATGCGAACCAGATCGGGAGGAAGAAAAGTGGCGATATAACGACGGCCGAAAACGGCAAATATGCGAATTTAAAGTACCCCGCCGCAAAATAAGGCGATTCATGTGCTGCTGTTCGAAACGTCAAGAGGAAATCGCCAAAAAAATGGACTCCGACTGGATTGGGATAAGCCTCGGTCGGCATTGGACCTGGTCCATCCCATGCTTGAAAAGAAAAAAGCTGTGAAAAACGCGCGACGTTGAAATATTCACTCGCGGCATACATCGCGACAAAAGACGTTACAAGAGTCGCAAGAAAGACCACTTGGAATTCAGATCTGAGGCGTTTCACAGTTAGATGATAGGCAGACTACGAGTGCTTCATGAATCTGCTTCGCGAATTGACGGCATTGAAGATACTACGCTCTTTTTCATGCTCCGAGCGAAGATTAAGAGATTCTGTCAAGTGACAGCCGGAAGCAGGGTGTTCCTCTTGGTTGGAGTTCTGTTACTGCTCGTCGCTTGGGTTCTCATTCCGAGTGAATTTTGGTCGCCACCGGCGGAGGCGAGAAGAATCGGGCCAACCAAATTCGACAGTCGAGTTCAAGCTCAACCGGCCGTGGGATGGATCGAGTCGGGAGATCTTGCGCGACCGACGCAGGTAAGGGTCAGTTTCAAGTTCAGAATCTTTGGTCGGCCGTCTGATTTTGCGTTCGTGGTCTCCACATCTGATTCTCTAAATGGCGGTATGAGAGTTGCAATCGATCAATACGCAAATCTCTTTCTGGAAGTGGGTTCCTCCGATGAACCAAGTGGCGCCAGCCAAGTAATAAAAATTGGCGAGCCGTTCGACTTCAATCAATGGCAGCAAGTAGAAGTCATCTTCAACCAGAACCGAAAGCTTCTGAAAGTCCTAGTGAACGGTGAAGTCCTGCCAAACATCTCAGCTAGACCGGGTGCGACTTTCGATATTGCCCAAGCAACCGTGGATATCAATACTCTTCGATTAGGTGGGGTGGATGGGCACAACTTGGACGGCGAGATCCGTGATTTTCGCGCAACTTACGGTCGCACTGGAATCAGAATTAGCCTAGTGAACTTCAAAATCTTCCTGGTTTTAATCGCCGTTTTGCTTGGCGTTATTGCTCTCGGGCGAGTGCTTGCTCTTCGAGTCGAAGATTCGGATGTCGGCTCTTAAGTTCATCCCTTTGGAAATTGCTACGACGCACTGCAACGGGATGGCGGTTCGGGGACAGTCGTTGCGAGAGCTTCCCCACACCGTCTCGATCGGCGGGTTGGGCAACTGCTCAAATGCTCTCGCATAACCCGTCTGCCAGCGAAATGGCACGGTCGGATCAGAATGTCCTAAAACAAGAACCCACGGTCGCTTTCGAGGAGCGGTCTTTGAAACGTCTTCGATCATGAGGCTTGGTTGGTCCCGCAAGAATGTGAACGCGGTACTTTGTTTTCGGTAGTAGATCGCAGGTACCAAGAATCCAACTACGAGCAAGATGCTCAAAGTTGTTCGCGACACCGCAGAACTGTGGTCGCTAGGCAGTGTTCCAAGTAGAGCGAATAGGCCGACGAGTAAGAGTGCTTGGGGGAGAAACAGCCATCGGCCTTCGATTCGTTCGAAGACGAGAGCTGCCGGACAGATGCTTCCGAGACAAGAGATGAAAATGAGCATTGAGCCGTTCTCGCGCATATCAATTCGAGAAGCACGGACATTTCGGGAACTTGAAACTATCAAGACCGCTGAGACAGTAATGAGGGGAATTGCCCCGACGTAGCCGAGATCGGCCGACTTTGCCAGACGAGAGAGCGCCCCGTCTGTGTAGAAGATTCCGGAACCACTGTTCACGCCGAGTATTGCTCCTACACCGTCAATAAGGTGTCGAATGATCCAGAGACCCTTCACTTGCTGAAGGTTCGATTCTCCACCAGTTTGGGCGACGTCCAATTGGAAGAAAAACCCTTTGAGTACGACATGAATCATCGGGATTGAGAAATATGCAAGGGCAGGACCCGGTCTGCGTTGTTTCAACAGATGAAATGCACCGAAACAAAATGCGAGTATCAGCATTCTCTCGTGAATAAAAGTCGCGGACAACACGAGACCAACAGCCACGTAGATTCTCTTACCCTCGGCATCACCTCTGAGTAAAGAATGCAACTCGACGGTGATTGCCAAGAGTGCAATTAGAACCGCAGAAAACTCGAGTACTCCGTACACACTGATTTGGCCAAGCCACGTAAAGGATGAGGCGCCGATGCACGCCGAACTCAAGAGAGTCGCAAACAAAGTTCGACATAGAATCCAGACCATCAAGCCAACGACTGTGCAGCACATGACTAAGAGCGCCAAATTGACAATTTGATATGGCTGATAGCTGAAGCCAAAGCGACGCGCCAAAAAGAGAAGCAATGGTGTATTGAGTGGACGCCATTTGCCACCACCGACTAGGAAAAAATCACCGATTATCCCCGAAGAGTCGACCGGCTGGTGAGCGCCGTTCACTAAGAGGTAGTCATCCCCGTACATTGGACCCGTCCAGAACGGAAGCCTGAACAGCAGAATTGACGTAAGCGATCCTGCCAGCGCTGTAGCCACGGCCTTCAAAGTCGAGAATCCACGGGCTTTTGTCGGCATGATCAAGAGAATAGCCGCGAAGTTCGCCGACACTGAATGTCGCTATGTATTTCGTTCAAGACGCTGGGCGAGTGAAGCGACCTGCTGTTCTAGATCACGTAACTTGCTGGTCTGTTCCAATCTCGTTACTTCATTCAATGCCAGCGCAGATTTCAATCTGTCGATTTCACGTTCAAGCGATCGGGCGTACTCAGTCGCTTCCATGAGAGAGACATCGCGAGTAGTGAGGTGAACTTGCAGGGACTTTGCGTAACCCTCCGCTTCGTCCATACGTGTCATGAGATCGTTGAGTCTGATGCTCAGCATTTGACTCTCTCGCATCGCATGCTCGTACATTGATCTGGCTGCCTTTTCAGCATTCCTCGATATTTCAACTACCTGGTCAACGTAACGATCTTGAGGACACGCAGGGTACCATCTAGATACTTCGAAATTATCGGTGCGATCGATCCTGTCTACTCGCGAATAGAAACGATTAAGGCCATCGAAGAGCCGAAGTGAGTAGCCGGCATCCAGAAGAGTCGATTCCCAGGTCTGGTGTGAGGGAACGTTTGAGTTCGGAAGCGTTGCTTCAACCACAACTACTTCGGCTCCCACTCTTGACCAGTCTGCAGACGCGATTACTGACGATTCCATCCCCTCGACATCAATCTTTATGAAGTCGACTTCCCAAGGAGTTTGATCCAATACGGAAGACAACGTCCGTACCTCAACTTCACGTGTGGTCAATGGTTCGGATCTATCGCGACCGTTGCGGGCGTGTTCGGGAATCATTGTTGATGTGCCGCGACTGGCTGGCGGGCCCTCATAAATGAGGGAGGTTCCCGCCGAACTCCCGATTGCACAGTTGAGATTTACGTCCGCTAAACGTTCAGCGCAAAGCAATTCAAATTCAGGTACGAGCGGCTCAACATTGACACCGGTCCAACCAAAGTCGGAGAAGAGTCGTGTGACTGAATCAAACGTCGGATGGCCCGCACCGATATCAACCCAGTGGCCTAGGCGGTTCCAAGGCTCGAAAATTCGGGCGAGGACAATGTCCTCATGGTTCTGTGCGTAACTGACGAGAGTCTTTGGTCGTGTCACTCGATTTCTCCGAGGTAGTCGCTTACCCGTCCGATACAAGAATCTAAGGAATGCGTCGTCTGAAGTAACTGAGAGAAGTGTTGCGCCTGTGCAACTGAGGCATCTCGGTTTTCAAAGACCCAGCGCATGAGGTCTGCAGCATGATCCACATCTGGCTCGGCCCAAAGTGAAGTGGGCTCGTAGGGATAAGCCTCTTCACCTACGGCGACCTTGGTCCAAGACACCAAGAAAGGATAGTCAGCCGGCATGAAGTCCAAATTCCCTGAGTAACCCGTAGCGATGACCGGACGGTTTGCCATCATGGCGCGGGCGAGATTCAACCCGTAGCCTTCGGATCGGTGCAGAGAGACAAAGCAGTCGCACAACTCGATCTGACCCTGGACTTCTCCCGCTGTGAGGTACCCGTCCAGTAACTGGATGTCGCTGCGGTCTTGGATCTGGTATTTCAATAGCGCCATCTCGCCGAGATTGCGATGTCCATTGATCGATTTCAGTACGAGTTGCGCCCCGTCATTCGGGCCGAATGCCCGGCGGTATGCGTCGACCACGCCGAGGGGATTCTTTCTTTTCATTACAGAATTGAAATCAAATGTGAAGAGAAAGACGAACCCATCGGGCAACCCAAGCAGATCCCGCGAGTACGGAGTCGGCTCAATGGGAGCTTCGAGAGGTAGACGGATGCGTCGTATCGGGCATGGAGGATTGGCTCGGAGCAGAGATTGCTCAACAAATTCGGATGCGCACCACACCTCATCAAGCGCCGAGAACGCGGATTTCCATTGTTTTGGAAAATCTTCGATCTCCCAAAACCAAAAGCCAATTCGCCGCCCACGTGGATGTTGTGTAATTGCAGAGAGTTCGAGAACGCGTTCTGTTTGATCGGCATTGACGGCCAAGATCGAATTTCGATGTCTCGGCTGATCAAGAAGGTCGTGTTCGAAGTGATGGTTCTGCCGCGATGACTCAACAGAGGTTGCGACATAACCAACCGGTCTGCCACCCAGAGCGACCAGTCGACCCAATTGGCGTCCGGCTTCACCGACGCCAAGCTCGGCAGAGAAGTAGCCGACAACGTTCCAACCGCCACTCTTGAGTGGTTGCACGGCTGGTTGCTTCTGGGAACCGATCCCAAAGGAACGTCGGATTTGCTGAACATCCCTGTCTTCTCGCAGCCACTTGAGAAAGTGCGGTGAATGCTTGCAGTCGATGTCGGGGAAGTGATGTTGGAGATCAGGACGGGTGTTCCAAATTTCACGCTCGAGTCGTGAGTGTCGGTAGCCAAAAAGACCGAGGGTCGGGCTGGTGAGCCAAACCTCGAATTGGTCGGGCTGCGTGATCGGGTTAGGTGGTTTGGGGGCTGACGACTGAGATAGCGCGCGTCGATAGGCCGACCGTGAAAGGGTCGTAAGGGGCAGCCCAGTTGGTGTTCGGTCGAAGCCATACGGCTGCTTCTTGCGCTCGGTATGACCTGCGGTAACGAGCCTGTGGGCGTATTCATCGCATAGAACTCGTGCGGCGACGGAGTCACCGATCGCAAATCGCGCGCGGTCGGCAGTGTGCTTTGTCAGACGCCACGGACCTTCGGGGTCAAAGCCACTGAAGTGCATAAATTTGAGCGAAGACCCGTCGGATGTGATGTGGCCCGTCTCGCTGATACAAATTTTGCGCTCGTGCAAGTTCCAGTACGCAACGTTGAAGCCGGGGTCTGAGAGAACTTTGAATTCGAAGAGGGATGGCACGAAGTCGACCCAGCGTTGGTCTGTGAAAAGACCGCGCGGAAGGTCGACGACTGCATCGGTGACGAGTCGCTCGTGCCACCACCCAAGGAAGTCTTCCGCGAGCGGGCTCACCCCGATGAAGCCAAGGTTGAAAATTCCCGCATGCCGAATCGTCTGTTCTGAAGTTTCAAGGCCGTCTCTGGGGACGGGTTTGGTGGCGTGAGGCGTGAGAACGATTGGAGACTCTGCCAACGCCTCGAAGATCGGATCGAGCGGGCTGTAGATGTAGATGTCCGGGTCGAGGTAGATGGCCGGCCCGGAATGCGCTGACAACAGATAGCTGAGAAACCGGGGCTTCAGAGCTGTTGCCAGTTCCATGACGGTGTACGAAGCGACCATTTCGTACAAGGTCTCGGGCTCGATCGGCAAGTCATCGATGGATGCAACGTTGCCTGAAAGTTCGTTCGGGGGCATGCGACCGGACGCACGGTCGATGATGAGTGTGGTGAAGACCCCATTGGGGTGAATCTTGTAGAACGAGTCAGCGAGAACGGCAGCCTGAGCGAGGTAGTTTTGGGCGACAATGGTTCCAGCTACGGCCCTGACAGACGACGTTTCGACCACGCGCCGATCTTATTGCAAACGACGTTCGGTACTTCGGTGAAGACAGTACGTAAGCCCTCGCTTGTTGAGGTTGGAGGACTGGCTGCATTGCTCGTGCTCGCGACGATCGTGCTGTGGCCCGTGATCGGCAGCCCCTACAGCGGCGATGACACACTCGATTCGTTGCATCCGATGATTCTTCACTTTTCCGGCCAATCCCCCTGGTCTTTCATCTGGGAAGTCACAAATAGTTGGCGGATCAACCAAGGGAGATTTTTCCCGGGCGCGGTGACCATTGGGGTCGCTGCTCACTATTTCCTCTCCACGATGGCTGTTTACAAGGCCGCTCAACTCGCCGTGGTTCTTGTGGGGCTCACCCTTTTCGTGTTTTTGGTGAGGCTTGTGACGCGAAGTGGCCGTGCCGCACTGCTATGCGGACTGTTGGTTGTCGCGGCCTTTCAGTTCCGAGTTCAATATGACCCGATCCTGCAGTTTTCTCTTCAACAGCCGTCGCTGATGATTTTGATGCTGCTTTCCTTGGTGCTTTGCATATTGGGTGCACGTCACGACAACCACGCGTACTTCATATTTGCGATGGTCACATATTCGATCGCTCTGCTGACATACGAGACGACCGTTCTTCTCAGCCCGGCGCTTGCTTTGATCGTGCTCATTGAGAATCGACGACATTGGCTTCGTCGATCGTTCTACTTCGTTGGTCCTGCCGCATTGGCAATGTTGAACTTGCTGTACCTTCGCGGTCGAGTTGAGACTTCTGCGCCTGGCTACACGTCCAGTCTCGAGCCCGGGCGTCTGATTCCGACGTTCGTGAGACAGGCGGTTGGCGCCTTACCGCTCTCATATGCCCAATTGAATACGCCACCGTTTATTCAGAAATTCCCGAGGTTCCTCGACGTACGTCAAGTTAGGTCGTGGGTCGTCGGCGCACTGGTTGTTGGCCTGTGCATGTTGGCTCTGCACAAGTTGCCGAAAGTTGCAAACAAGGCGCTACTGATGATGGCTGGTGTCGGATGCAGCCTCTGGTTCATCCCGGCCCTCGTCGTCTCGCAAACCGTTCGATGGCAAGACGAGGTAGTTCTTGGCAATGCCTACATACCCGTGTACCTCGAATATTTTGGTTTCGCGCTGACATTAGGTGCGTTGGTGTTGTTTGCCCGTGGATGGTTCGCGGCACGATCAGTTGTCTGGGGCCGAATTGCAGCGGTTCCTTTAGTTGCGTTGATCGCGTTGGGTACTCTCGCTGCAACATCCAACAATCGTTTGGCAGTGGCGCAGTACTACCCCGGGTATTTGTGGTCTCGGCAGGTTTTCGAGAGATCGATCGAACGTGGGTCATTCGACGAGATTCCCGCAGAGACCCCGGTGTTTTCTCCGACGGGCCAGCATTGGCATACGGCCCCGTTCATTTACTGGTGGGGTGGCCCGAAGTTTTCATCTGTCACCCAGCCGCTTAACTCCGGTGCCTACGGAGTCTGCGTTGCGGACATCAATGCCTGCAATCAGATGAATGGAGCGGCGTTTGTTCCATACGGGATCTATCCAACGGAGGTCCGTGCAGTCATGGTGGCACGTGAGTTCAGGATCGAAGGCGGCGCGGAAGGCGTGATCGCAATGCCCGTCCGCCGCCCCACGGTGTATGTCGAGCTTCTCCGCACGTTCGACGACCGCACGCCACGGGAAATGCGATGCAGGAGATGGCTGTCATTTCGTCTCAGGGCGGCCGGTGCCGAGGTGGATGTTTCGCAGATTGGTATTGTCCGCTCGGATTCGAATTGGTGTCTCTTGTCTGTTCAAGACGGCCCAGAGGTTGACGCATTGAAGTTCACGACGCACCCTGCTTGATGTCGCAGCGGGGGATAGGGTTTTGGCGTGAAGGTAAAGGCAGTTCAGCGGGCACTCGAGTCTCGCGAACTTGTTCTTAATCTCACCCTTCGAGAACTACGTGCGAAGTATCGGCGGAGTTTTTTGGGATGGACGTGGTCGCTTCTCAACCCCCTGGCGACGGTTGCCCTGTACTCCTTTGTCTTTGGCAGCCTGTTCGGCTCGAAGGCCCCGAC
>Ga0169931_10006448_pt1 | contig 17682 bp, 17 predicted proteins | sample Kivu_15m_20L_FD_129675 | JGI IMG/M metagenome (GOLD analysis project Ga0169931, IMG submission 129675) | Freshwater microbial communities from Lake Kivu, Western Province, Rwanda to study Microbial Dark Matter (Phase II) - Kivu_15m_20L... | ecosystem: Environmental > Aquatic > Freshwater > Lake...
GTCCCAGGGCAAGAAGAAGATTGGCGGCTAGAGAGACCCGGGAGAGAGGTTCTTCTGTCCATTTTTTGTTTTGGTTTTCCATCCTGTACAGCTTTTCTGCGTTAAATCCCAAGATCAAACCCAAAAAATGAGGAATTCCCTATCCCATCACAAAAGCTCGGGAAAACACTTGCGCTGGTGTTTGCGTCTCGGTAGCGTGCGGTCATGTTTCGAAACCTAATTCTAACCCTCTCCCTACCCTTTTTCTTACTCTGCAAAGACAAAGAAGTTCCCCTCCCCTTCGGCATCGAAATGCGGATGATGTCGGTGGACACAGCAGGCCAAGGAAAGAACGACACGAATGGCTACTACCTACCCGAAAAGGACAGCTATAGGGTTGTCTACATCGAAATAGACAAAAACGGAGACAAATCCTCGGACGAATTCCTCTGGCAGGGACTGGCCCCCTTCCAAAAACCCGAAGAAAAGGGAGTCAACAACATGGTCAAGGTGCACGAAGAGGTCGACGAAAACTATGATGGGAAAATCGACCTGATCCGTTGGCTCCTCCCGAACGAACTCATTGCCCTGGTTCAGAAAGACAGCGACAACGATGGCTACTTTGAAACCACGCGATACTACAACTTAAAAAAAAGAGTGGTTCGACGCGAAATCGACAGGGGGAAGGGATTCCCTACCATCTTCATCTTTTTTGATCGGGCTGAGATCGATACGAACGGGGACAAGGTGGTGGACACCGTTGTCTTTGGTAGTTCCGACCTGGAGTTGGAAGAAAAGGCGGTGAACCTAAGGGAAGCCAAACCCTTGAAAGCCGAGGCATCTTTTGTGTTGAATCCCAAGCTCCTTCCCGTGGAGGAAAGACCTATCCTAGGGAGCGGGATTTTCTGATTTACTTTGCCCTGCCAAGGCACAAAAAAGCCCCCGGGTTGGACCACGGGGGCTAGAGCTCTCAAAGCGAACGATCTAGTTGTTCGGGAAGTTCGCGAGCGTGTCTACACCTGTATCCCCGAAGAGAGCTGCCGCCCCTTTGGCAGTAGCGGGACAAGCTGTGATCCCAGTTATAACATTTGCGAGGAGAGACCTCGTCGTTTCCAAGCTAGCAGTGGTTCCCCCGTATACGCAAGTGGTGAGAAGGGCTGAGGCACTTCCATCCCCCGATACAGCGTTTATGACGGGGAGCTTTCCCCCTCCGATGGCAAGGGGTATGGAAAACCGGGATCGGAAGGAGTTGTTGCAAGCGATGGCATCATTCGTAGCTTCGCTTGGCGTACCCTGAACTGCCCCACGTAAAGCGCTATACAAGGTAGCCGCGCTGTTCTGCGGGGAGAAGGCATAGGCTACCTCCGCTGTTGAAGTCAGAGTTTTGTAGGCCTGCAGAGTAGTGCTATTGGTCTTGTTGGTGCCCTGCCCGAAAGGCGCCAAACCGAATGCTTCGCAGGTATCCACCACACTGAGATTGATGTTGGAACCCCCGTAGTAGGCTATGGTGCCATTGCCATCGGTCTGTTTGGTTGTTCCCACCCTCAAGGGGAATGCCACATTGAAATTGGTCGAAATGGCAGACAAGGCGGAAGAAACGGGATATGCTCTTTCCGCGAAGATAGTGTTGAGAGATGCAGTACCACCCTCGCTAATCGCGATGTAGGAATCGGTTGGGCTCGCAGTCAGGTTCCCTCGGAAGGATAGCCCAGTGATCACTTGCCCTCTTGGCAACCCGGTAAAGGAACTACGGATCAACGAATTGATGAAGTCAGCGTTCGGCTTGCGGCAGTCGGTGTTGTTCGCCACGTTGTTGATGTTAGTGACACCGTTCGTAACCGCTGTCGCTCTGTCGGCAGTGGTGAGAGCGGCAAAGGTACACGAAGACCTAGGAATCCTACCGCAAGCGAGGACGGCTCCCCCATTGGCAAAGGCCTGTCTTGCTTGGTATGCAGCACCAGCCGCTAATTGTCCTCCTGCCGCTGTGATGACACCTCCGAAAAATGTTGCCAGACCACCACCCAGAGAGGCACCATAGGCTGCCAAGCTTCCATATGCAGTGTTTAATGATGCTAATGTTACAGCATTACTAGAAGCAGCAGCAGCAGCAGCCCCTATAGCCGTTTTCTCTGCATCCGAATAAGTGTTCCAAAATGCCTGCGCTACTCCAAAAGTAGTAGCATTAACACTTGCAAAAGAAGAGGTAGCCGAAGCATTCAACAGGGCCAAGGCAACCAGGTCTACGCCCGCCTTTCCAGTATTGATGTCAGCGGTTCTCGCGGCATCGTTGTAAGTCCCACCCCCTCTGATAAAGGCGTCATATTTCACGTTGTAGGGAACCGAGGCATATGTCTCATAAGTTTGCCCAGTACCGACCGTTGTCCCAGAAGCTTCTTGGAACTCCGCTTGCGTGAATGTGGTGGCAGTGTTGATGGCATTCTGTAGAACAGCACCCGAGTAGAGTGTTGCCAGGTTCAAGCTGACCGCGCAGTTGCCCGACGCCGCTGATTTGATTGCGTTCGAGAGCAACAGAGTGATGAAGGGCTTGTCCTCTACCACTTTTTGGCTGCAGTTTGCCGCACCAAGAAGTAGAGTGGTTGCCATTCCTAACTTTAAAAATGTGTTCATTTTCATGTAGAAGTACTCCTATTATAATTCGTGTTTGTATCCGACACGATACGTTTGTCCGCCGATGACGACGGGGTAGGCGACGAGGGGAGCGAGGGCTGCGGCTCCTCCGACTGATTGGGTTCCAGCCACTCCCATGGCGGCGGAAAGGATGGTCTCCAATTCAAAGTACAAGTGTCCCTTGTCTGTGATCTTGGTCTGGGCTCCGACAAGCCAGTTGAGTCCCATGCCGTTGACACGGAATTGGGCGTTCTCTTTCCATATCCCAGGAGTAGGTGCGTCCGAAAGAAAAGCTCCTCCAGGACCAGCGAGCCCAGGAAACAGACCGCGAAGGGCATCGCCGTCTATGGTTCCCGCCACTCCCCATCCACCTCGGTAGTAGTTGACCCCTGCTCCGATGTAAACTCCTGTATCTCGAGTCGCATTGAACATTTTGATTCCCACATAAGCGGGGATGGTCCATGCTGTATAATTCCATTCTTGCTCTAACCAACGATAGCCGAGTATGGTAGATGTAGTGTATCCCCCAGCCACCTTGGTAGTGTAGTTGACATTGACTCTCCAGAAGAGGTTCTCGTTTCCAAATAGACCTTCTTTTTCATAACCGAAGTTGAGGTTCAAACCTACCATGGCTCCATTGCCCTTGGTGCTGACGATTCCATTGGTGGATCGCTCGAGACTCACGAGAGTGTTCTCAGGGTAGATGGCTCTCTGCATCGATCCAGTCAAATTCCCTTGCGCATCCCTAACAGGGGCACGATGTTCCAAACCATCTTTCGTGATAGTTCCACCTAATTGTGCTAAGTCGAATTGGGCGCCCAATCCAAAAGTCACGTATTTGCGCGGTCCTGTTTGAGCGCTGAGCCCGACAGCCGCAAAGAGAAAAGCGATAGCCGCAATTCCAGTTCTTAGAGTCAGCAACATGTATTGTTACTCCTTCCTTATGTTATTTGATTTTCCGATCTAGCGAAAAGCCTGTCCAGTTTCCTTGAAATAGAAATGTCATGTCAAATAAAAATCGTCATTTTTGGTAAAAATATGTCTTTTGTGGTTTTTTGGCGCCGCACCAAACATCTTTCTGAATTTGGTTCGCCGTTTTTAAGAGTTGCCGAGAATTGGAATTATGAAGTCGTTTTTGGTTCTCCAGAACGGAACGGTGTTCGAAGGCAAAGCCTTCGGCAAAAACCATGCCAAAATCGGGGAAGTGGTGTTCAACACAGCTATGGCGGGCTACCAAGAGATCCTTACAGACCCGTCCTACAGAGGTCAGATTGTAACCTTGACCTACCCGATGGTGGGCAACTATGGAATTAACGCAAATGATATGGAATCCAGCCAAGTGCAGGCATTTGGTTTGGTCGCCCGAGAGTATGTCTCTTTGCCTTCCAACTACCAAAGTACGGAAACTCTGCACCAATTTTTGGAAAGGCATGGAGTGCCAGGAATAGAAGGGATTGATACTCGGAAGTTAACTAGAATTCTACGAAATTCTGGTGCCATGAATGGGGGAATTTTTCCCTCTGGAGCTTACAGCCCCGAATTTTTGGAAAGGGTTAAGGCTCATCCTTCTATGATTGGCTTAGATTTGGCAAAAGAAGTCACGACTGACAAAGCTTATGTTTTTGGAAACCATTCTCTCACCAAACGAAACGTAGCCGTCTATGACTTTGGAGTCAAAACGAATATCCTACGACTCCTGGATTCTCACGGATTCAACGTACATGTTTTTCCTGCAACGACCCAGGCAGAAGATTTGATGCGACAGGGATTTGATGCTTATTTTTTTTCGAATGGACCTGGTGATCCTGAGCCCTGCACCTACGCGATCGAAAACGCTAAAGTTTTGTTGCAGGCGAGAAAGCCTATTTTTGGGATTTGTCTCGGTCACCAGATTCTCGGTTTGGCTCTTGGCAAAAAAACCACCAAACTTAAGTTTGGGCACAGAGGCGGGAACCATCCCGTGCGCAATTTAGAAACGAATAAGGTAGAGATCACTTCCCAAAACCATGGATTCCACGTGCTAGAAGACGGGAAGACAGGCACGCCCACCACCCGTCTCAATCTCTTTGACAACACTGTGGCGGGACTCAAATCGGACTCCCTGCCCATTCTGACCGTGCAATACCACCCCGAGGCTTGTCCCGGGCCCAACGATTCACAGTATCATTTTGGATTGTTCTATGATATGGTTACAAAGCTCAGTTCTACAGGAGGCAATTCATGAACGATGGCGGTAAAAACTTTTGGGGAATCCCTTACGGCACAGAAATTAGCACTGAGGCTTTTGTGAAAGACATTTGGGATCCCTCCACTGATGAAGTCCTTACTCCCAAACAATTCTTAGGCATAGGCTGGGGAGTCAATTTCCATGCAATCGCAAAGAAAGCAGGTATTCTAAGAGACTGATCCTTCCGTTGAGGTTGGCATGAGTCCAGTCAGCGAATTGGTCCCTGGAGCCAAGGACTTCTCCTGGGACCACTATCATCTTACAGATGTTTTGGGATTCCCATTCTTTCCAATGCTCTGCAAAAGCTCTAGCGATTCCTAGTTCCGAGAGGTCTTCTTCCAGATCGGGGCTAAAGGGCAATCGGATGGCGGTGCAAGGGATTTTTTCTGATTTGAGGTATCCGAAGATTCGGCTCCAAGTTCTCAGTCCCTCCTTCCTTTCTCTTCCGAAGGCCTGTCCCATTCCTTTGGGGAAGATGCTTTCCTTACTTAAGACTCGCTCTGTCTTACTCCCTCTCCAGGTCCAAGCGTCTTGCATGGGATAAAGGGAGCTTAGAACTTGGTTCTCTTCTTTTCTCTGCCAAAATAGATCCCAATTGCCGCTTTTCAAATAGTCCCCCAGAACCAGGGAATAGGAGCCATTCCAGCGTAGCAGTGGAAAGGCGAAAAGAAATGGCTTTTCTAAAAATCTATTCAAATCTCCGAGATAAAAGGAGCGCAGATTCTCCTCCCCTAACCACACCCAATCAAAAATTTCAGTCCGATGTACAAGACTTTGGTGGGTAAGCACTACATCATTTTTGGAAACTGTGATCGGACTTATATTCAAAATCACATGCTTTGGTCGGATATTCTGCCTAGCACCTTGTTTGAGACGGGACAAGATTCCCTCAGGCTGTTCACTGGGTCTTGCCAAACGTATTGTATTCTCCTGTCGAAGATTAGGAGGAAGTAACTCCTTCACAGAGGCATTGCTCAGTCCACTAAGGATCTGGCTATCTCCCAATAACCAAACCCCTGGCAAAAATAGTGGCTTGTCTATGGTCCAATAAAACTCCGTAAATTCTAAACCCAAGCGAAGTGGAATGGAAAGCGTATGCCAAATAGCCCAAAATGAGAAGAGGTAGATGATGAGTTTTCCATTGGGTTTGTAGAATTTCATGGACATCCGATTCAGAATTGAAAGTAAAAGAACTCTTGCTTTTGGAAGGGAGAAAACAAAAGGAAGGCGGGAAGGAATACTAGTAGCGCCAAAGAGAATACTAATGGTCTATTTTGCAGGGACCAATCCACGTTCTCTGTTTTTTTGTAAGCTTGCCAACTATCAAACATTAGGATAGGTGAAAAAAATACAGCTAACCTCAAGATGGAAAAGAGATCGTCGCTTGAAAAACCCATAAGATTGGTCAAGGCACTTCCAAAATCCTTAGGGCTCTCGACTCGGAAGAGCAAAAGTCCCAGAGCAAAACTCAAAAAAGTGATGGATCTTCCCAATCCGTTTGCCAATCCCTCTTTGACCGGGGAGGAGTGGAACCACCTGTACGCAAATGTTCTTTTCCAAATTAAGTATGCCACCAAACAAATCCCTAAGTAGATGCCCCAAATCATATAACCATAGGTAGCTCCGTGCCAGAGACCTCCCAAGAACCAAACAAGAAGTATATTGCGACATTGCATTGTGAATCCATTTTGGTTTCCGCCGAGAGGGATATAGACATAGTCTCTCAACCAAGTCGAAAGGGAGATATGCCATCTTCTCCAAAATTCAGCAGGGCTCGTTGCAAAAAAGGGTCTATGAAAATTTTTCATGAGACGAAAGCCCATAATTTGGGCTAGACCCATAGCACAAAGACTATACCCACAAAAGTCAGCGTACACTTGGAAGGCGAAACCTACAGCCGCAACCCAAAGTATCCCAGGATCGTCCAAGTTTTGCACCAGGGAATCGGTGTAAGTAGCCAATGGATCACTAAAGAGAGATTTCCAAATTACACCTTGTAAAAACAAAACGGATCCATTGAGGACTTCTTTGTTTTGTATGTGACGAGGGTTCTGGATTTGTGGGAGAAGTGTATTCGGTCTCTCAATGGGGCCCGCTAAGAGCAATGGAAAAAAAAGATCATAAATAGCGAAATGAATCCAATTCTTTTCGAATTGGATTCTTCCTTTGTAAACTTCGACCAAGTAACTGATATTATGGAACGTATAAAAGGAAATTCCGATGGGAAGCAAAAGATTCCATCCTAATTTTAGAGTACGGGAGGTGAAGAGATTGTATAAATCTTCTAACATGATTCCTGAAAACACTGCATATTTGAAGACAAATAATAATATTAGGTTACCAATGATTCCACCAAGGAAAAGATTTTTGGAAATTATTGGATTCGCTGACTTTTTTCTTCCTATTCCAATTCCCAAAAAATAATTACAAGTAATAGAGCCTAACAGCAATAAACCAAAACCGAAACTCCAGTAGGCATAAAAGAAGAATCCAAATCCGAAGAGGAGGTAGTTTTGCCATTTGAGACTAGACCAGCGATAAAAAATATAAAAGAGCAGGAAAGAATAGAGAAACGGGAGCGAATGGAAGAGCATTTAAGCTTCTTCGATCATCTCCAGGAACTGGTTTTGATCTTTGGTGTCTTTTGGGTAGGAAAGGGTCAAGATCCGGAAGGACGGTCTGAAAGAATAGATCATTCCCTCTTCCCGTTTTGCGAAGGCGGCTTTGATCTTCTTGTTGACAATCTCTGACTCTTCTCTGTCTTTTCCATGAAGTACTATGGCAAACTTACCCTGACCGACTCTTGTAAAAAAATCCATTTCTCCCAGATGATCTACTATAGACTTACGAAGATTATCAGCAAAACGAGCAAAAGATGCATTGCCTAAAATATGTGTTATACGTGCAATATTTTGAATTTTGTAGAGACAAACCGTGAAAGATTGGTTATTGGAGTCTGAAATTTTTAATTCTTCTCTGATTCGGGACTCCAATGGATTGAAGGGATTACGATACAAAGCTTCTTTTTCCGATAGAATCAAAAGGTTAGCAAGCGTAGGAGCTGCCATTTCCAAAAGAGTTGTGGCCGTGTCACGATCCCGAGTAGACCACTCCCTTCCTAGTGAATGAACCATAAGAATGCCTATGACCCAATTCAAATTGATTACAGGAAGCAAGTAACAATCACTCATGATTCCAAGTTCATCATTGGAAAAATTGGCTTTCATCTCTGGATCTTGGGCAAAGTCCTCTAGTTTGTAAACTCCTGGAACGTTGGAAATCATACCGACTAAATCCGAGTTTTTATTCAATCGAAGAGTTTGAAATCTTTCCGGAAGCAAAAAATTGGAACCAAAACCCAAATAATCTTCCCTTCCTTCGGGGTCTAGCGTTAGAAATGTAAACTGCTTGACTCCTAGCTTGAGCTTAAGCTGATCCACTAGCAAATCATAGGCTTCATCCATTTTGCGGACATTGGCAAAAGCCTTAGCTACCTGGATCAGAGAATCATTGGTTTGTTGAAGTATCATTAGATTCTCGTACTCGACAGTTAGTTTGTCATAAGATTCAACTCTCGAGAAGACAGAGCCAGATATTTCACCTAAGATTTTTAAGAATTCTAAATCGTCTGCTAAGTAGTCCTCATCGTGAATCAATTTGCCCAAAGCAAAGAACCCAAAACAATTGCCTTTGTATTGTATGGGGATGGCGATTCTACAGGCAGTGCCTTCGATGATTTCTCTTTCTCTCGGAGTAATTCCCCCATTGAGTAGCTCTTCAGAATAAAGGACCGTTTCGCTTTCTAGAATTCTTTGGAAGGTAGGGTCTGAATCGTAGAGTATCCAATCCATTTGAGATTCAATTCCATGTGACTCCACTGCCTCCCATTTGTTTTGCGAATCAATTCCTAAGAAACAGACTACAGATGAAGTACCGATCTGACCCATAATACTAAAAAGTGCATTTTCGACAAAATCTACAACGGATTTGCTAGCAGAAATCTCTTTGGTAATTTCAAATAATGCCTGATAGTTTTCTATTCTCCTTTTGGAGGCTAGATGGTATTCGATGGGTGCTGTCGATTGGTCTTGATCATCATCAAACAAATAATCCGACTCTTCAGGAATGGGATCTTGGGACTCAGGACTTATGGGTGTCTCTATTGCTTCTTCTTCGGCTTCTTTTTCCCAGTTCTCGAAGATGTCGATCTCCTCTTCAAAATCGGGATCCGGAAGATCATCTGGAATATCAGTGATTTCTTCCTCTGCCTCTGGGCTTTCTATCCAGGGTTCTGATTCACTTTTGAGAATGGATTCCGCTTTTTTCAGAAGTGAGGGAGGTTCTCCCTGAGACAAGGCTTGTTCCGCTTTGTCCAAGAGCCCCATTTACAAACCCATTTCTTTCATCATTTTTTTGTATATATCAAAGTATTGGGATTTTGAGAACTCCCGAATCACTTGGTCTGGCAAATTTCCTAACAAGTTGTCCAAGTAAGTCAAAACGAGTTTTTTGTCTTTTTCTGAGAGAGCGGAATCGTCGCCAGAGGCGGAAACTTCGGGTTTTGGCTCAGATTTTGCTAAATTGTCCTTAGCTTCTAAGACAGCCTGGCTTGCTCGCAAGTCCTCCATTGGACTCAATGTACCATCTAATGCGTATTCGTCTAAGTCAATATCAGTCCAAGGTATATCAGGGTTTTCTTGGATCGAAGGAGACTTTTTGGAGGGGGAGAGATCCAAGTCTTCTTCAGACGGTACGATCTCTTCTGTTTCTGATTCTTGGTTAGGTTCTGTCTCCTCTCCCAAGCTAATGAGCTCATCTTCGTTGGAAATCAAATCTTCTTCGAGTGTTGTACTATCCATTTCGGATGAGGGGTCTTCGTCTGAAAGTTCGATCTCATCATCTACTTCCGATTCTATTGGAGTGGAATCAGGTTTCAGAAAGGCGGCAGGAGATTCTTCGGGGAGCTCGCCTATATCTGCTAGGTCCTCACCCGGAAGCTCTTCGCCTAATATGCTATCTACAATTTCTACATCTGAATCAGCCAGGTCCGTCTCGCTTTCCGTAGCTTCTTCTGTGATGTTTTCTAATTCTTCCATAGAAAGGGCTATGGATTCCTCTTCTTCTTCTTCGTAAGGTAGTGGCGCCCGGTCTAAGCTATCTACAAGCTCATCCTCATTCTCCTCATTACCCACCAAACTAGGTGGTGAAACTTCTTCGGATTCTTCTTCGGATTCTTCTTCGGTTTCCGCATCCATGGAAATGTTGTCCAATTCTTCCATCGAGAGTGAAATTGGCCCATCTTCGTCTTCCAATTTGTGGGATTCATCTTCCTCTAAGGAATCGGAACCTAGAATGTCTCCCAAGTCCGCATCGGATAATGTTACATTTTCTTCCTCTTCTGCACTGGAACCAAACTCTTGGATTTGGTCCGATGAATCTTCTTCCGCATCCGCGCTAATGTTGTTCAATTCGTCCATGGAGAGAGTGATGGGGCCTTCTTCCTCATCATCTTCTGTAAGGCTAGGCAAAGACTCTTCCATCGGTTCTACCAGAGGAGGTGGAGGTGGCGGGATCTCGTCTTCCGGCTCACCTAAGGCTTCTTCTAAGCTGACTCCACCTGATCCCAATATATCGCCCAATTCATCGTCTGAGAGAGTTAGATTCGAATCGACTACTTTGTTGCCGAAGAGTTCTTCTTCTTCGGGATCAATGATCGCTTCCGCAGAGGGTGGTGGAGGATTCGGGGCTTCGGTTTCGGTTTCGGTTTCGGTTTCGGTTTCGGTTTCGGTTTCGGTTTCGGTTTCGGTTTCGGTTTCGGTTTCGGTTTCGGCTTCAGTTTCGGTTTCGGCTTCGGTTTCGGTTTCGGCTTCGGTTTCGAATTCTGTATCGATGTCCAAGCTACCATCTTCATGATAGCCCAATTCGGTATCTACTTCCGAGTCTCCGAGATCCAGTCCCAGGTCATTTTCCAAGTCTTCCGAAACTTCGGGAGTGAACTCTTCTTCCAGGTCTTCTATTTCATCCCTGGGAGATGGTTCCATTTCAAAAACGGCCTCCTCTTCAGAACCCGTGATGTTGTCGAGTTCGTCCATAGAGAGAGTTAGTGGTCCTTCTTCTTCATCTTCGTGAAGAGAAGGTAAGTCATCTTCTAAATCCTCTTGGAATTCCAACTCATCTTCATCTAATGCTTCTAATTCGGTATCTTCTTCGCCTTCGGTGTGAGAGGATTTGATCTTCTTGGTGGAGACAATGGGATTGCCCATAACCTCGGCTCTTTGGCGAGCTCGAGTTTCAAAAACGGATTCTCTATTGGATAGAAAAGTTTCTATTTCACTTTCGAGATCGACTATGTCATCCTCTAATTCTAATTCAAGAAATTCGTCGTTCAATATGGGATTGGGGATTCTTTTAGACTCGGAGTCGGAATCGTTTAGATTCAAATCACTGTCTAGATCTATTTCTAAAAAATCATCTTCGTCATCTTCAGAATTGGAAACTACTAGATCATCGAATTCGTCGCTCAATTCTGGGGACTGGTCGTTCAATGCGCTGGGTTCCAATTCCTCTTCACCCAAATCAAAGTCTTCCAACTCCAAAGAAAAGGAGTCGTCTAACTCCCTAGAGTTTTCGTCTTCTTCAAAATTATTGTTTTCTGAATCTACCATCTAGTGTTTCGCTTCCACTCGAACCAATTGACCATCTATTAAAAGTTCATCGAGATTCCAACCTTGAAGTATTCCTTGGGATTCGGGCAAAGGCACAGCCTCTTTCAAAACATCTCGAATTGAACTCCCTGATTCCAAACGATACACTCCTGGTTTCTGCACCAATCCTACTACTTCCACCCTGATTTCAGGGGGTGTATATAATAAGGATGCCCATTTTTTCTCTTCCTTCAAGTAAAAAGCCAATCCGATCCATAGTAAGGCTAGGAACCATAGGATGTATCTCGGCACAGGCTTTCCCACTTAGATTTTCGGAATTTCAGGTGGAAAAAAATTAGTTTTGGTAGAGCAAAATGCGAGATTTTGCTCTTTTTATTTGAAAATCTCTGTCATTTCCCAAGGGAAGCTTTTCTGCTTCCGCCAAAAGTTCTTCGGCATGCTGGCGAGAGATGTTCTCTACCGACTCCCCTCCCTCGGTTAGCACACGGATGTGGTCTTTTTTGACCTCACAAAATCCACCATCTATGGCTATTTGGAACTCCCCGCTTCCTGTTTTCGCCGTCAAAACCCCTACGTCCAGGCCTGCCACCAAATTGACGTGACCTGCCAAAATTCCGAAGTAGCCCATGGTTCCAGGAAGGACCACCGTTTCCACAGATCCCTGGTAGAGGATCTTGTCGGGTGAAATAATGGTGAGTTGGAGCGCTTCCATTCTATCCTGCTTTGAGGTTTTTGGCGTTTTCTAGGACTTCTTCAATGGGTCCGACCATGTAGAATGCCTGCTCGGGCAAATGGTCATACTTCCCTTCGATAATCCCCTGGAACGAGCGAATCGTATCGGCTAATTTGACATACTTACCTGCTCTACCCGTAAAGACCTCTGCCACGAAAAACGGCTGGGAAAGGAATTTTTCAATACGTCGAGCACGAGCCACAAGAATCTTGTCGTCCTCGGAGAGTTCATCCATACCAAGGATGGCGATGATATCTTGCAAATCTTTGTATCTTTGGAGTATCCTTTGCACTTCGCGAGCTGTTTTGTAATGCGCCTCACCTACTATAGCTGGATTCATGATCCTGGAAGTAGAGTCCAGAGGATCTACCGCAGGGTATATACCTTTTTCGGAAATTGCCCGAGAGAGAACCGTGGTTGCATCTAAGTGTGTAAAGGCGGTAGCAGGAGCAGGGTCTGTCAAGTCATCCGCTGGAACGTAAATCGCCTGAACGGAAGTGATGGAACCTCGTGTTGTAGAAGTAATCCTCTCTTGCAAGGCACCCATCTCCGTAGAAAGAGTTGGCTGGTAACCCACTGCAGAAGGCATCCTACCCAAAAGGGCAGACACTTCAGATCCCGCTTGCGAAAAACGGAAAATATTGTCGACGAACAATAGTATGTCGGATCCTGTTGAATCTCTAAAATACTCAGCCATGGTTAGAGCAGAGAGAGCCACTCGAAGTCTAGCTCCTGGAGGTTCGTTCATCTGTCCATAACATAGTACCGTTTTGTCAATAACTCCTGATTCCTTCATCTCTCGCCAAAGGTCATTGCCTTCTCTTGTTCTTTCTCCCACTCCGGCAAAAACCGAAAATCCCCCATGTTGTTTGGCGATATTGTTGATGAGTTCTTGGATAAGAACTGTTTTGCCTACCCCAGCTCCCCCAAAGAGTCCTGTCTTGCCTCCTTTGATGTAAGGCGCTAGGAGATCGATCACCTTGATTCCCGTTTCAAAAATCTCAGTCTTGGGCTTGATTTCTTCGTAGCTCGGCGCATTGGCATGGATGGGTCGTCTTTCTATGTCAGCTGGAGTAGCTCCCATTTCATCCACTGTCTCTCCCAATACATTGAAAATTCTTCCTAAAGTCTTGGGTCCTACGGGAACCGAAATAGGGGTTCCTGTATCTAAGACCTCCATTCCCCTTTTGAGACCATCAGTGGACTGAAGGGAAATGGCGCGGATGGTATTGTCTCCAATGTGCTGTTGCACTTCCGCTGTTATGGTAACTTCTTCGGACTTGCCATGGTTCTGGACCTTCGACTTGATCTGCAGGGCATTGTAGATTTCGGGTAGATTTCCATTTTCAAAACTGATGTCCAAAACCGATCCGATGATTTGTTTGATTTTACCTTTGTTCATTCTTTTCTCCGTATTCCTTTTTAAGAGATCGCCTCGGCTCCACTGACTATCTCAGAGATTTCTTGTGTGATTTTTGCTTGTCGGACTCTATTGTAGCCCCGAGTCAATAGTTTGATCATTTCACCCGCGGCGTCCGTGGCAGATTTCATAGCCACTCTTCTCGCGATGTGCTCCGAAGCTACAGATTCCAACAGTAATCTTGTGAAAGCAGTTTTGATTACCATGGGGAGAAGGCTCTCTAAGATGGTGACAGGATCAGGTTCGTACAAAATGTCCAAAGCAGTTCCTGAATTGCTCGACTCAAGGACTTGAATGGGCAAAACCGTGTAGACTTCTGGTCTTTGCGAAGATGCTGAGAGGTAGTGCGTGGAGATGATTTCGACAGAATCCACCGTCTCGTTTGCGAAGCGATTCATGAAGTAATTGGCAATTTGGATCGCTTCCTTGGCCCCCGCTTTGTCATCCAAATTCGTATAACTGGACTCCAATGGAATCTTACTGAATTTGAAAAATGAAATAGCCTTTTTGCCAGCCGCATGGAGCTCAACTTCTATCCCCTGAGACTTATATTCTTCCCATCTTGCACGTGTCATACGCAATAAGTTAGAATTGAAACCTCCGCAAAGACCTCGATTCGCTGTTACCACTAAGATAGCTACCTTGCGAATAGATTTGGGTTTGCGCAAGTAAGGAGAATGTACCTTGTCAGCCAAACCAGCCAAAGATTCGACCAGTTCATTCGTAAGCATTGCATAGGGCTTAGCAGCATTAACTTTGTTAGATGCTTTTTTAGCCTTAGCAGTCGAGACCATTTCCATGGTCTTGGTGATCTTACGGGTGTTTTTGACCGAATTGATCCTTTTTTTGATCTCTCTAGGTGTTGCCACTTCTATCCTTGCTTCTTAAGAAATGTTTCTGCGATTTCCTTGACCAATTTTTGGATGTTGGTCTCGCTTTTGATCTCTTTGGCGGAGCGAATCTCTTCCATCACTTCGGGATGCTGGTCTTTGATGGTTTGGATCAAAAATGCCTCGAATTCTCTCACCTTAGGAACAGGAATCTGGTCCATAAATCCCTTAGTTACGGCAAAAATAGCAACCACTTGCTCCTCTACAGCATAAGGGAAGCTGTTCGGCTGTTTCAAGACTTCAAGGGTTCTATTGCCTCGGTCTAACTGAGCTTGGGTGACAGCGTCCAATTCCGTACCCAACTGAGCGAAAGCCTCAAGATCACGGAACTGAGCTAAGTCGGACTTCATGGTTCCGGCTACTTTTTTCATGGCTTTGATTTGTGCAGCAGATCCCACTCTGGATACGGAAATCCCGACATCCACCGCAGGTCGCAAACCCGATGCGAACAAATTCGATTGGAGGTAGATCTGACCGTCTGTGATGGAGATGACGTTGGTAGGAATGTACGCCGATACTTCCCCTTCTTTGGTCTCGATGATGGGAAGAGCTGTCAAGGATCCTCCGCCGTATTTGTCATCTAACTTAGCCGCTCTTTCGAGAAGTCGTGAGTGGAGGTAGAATACATCCCCTGGATAAGCTTCACGACCTGGAGGTCTTCTGAGAAGCAAACACATTTGTCGGTAAGCGACAGCTTGCTTGGAGAGGTCGTCGTAGATCACAAGAGTAGCTTTTCCTTCTTCATACATAAAGTACTCAGCAAAGGTACATCCTGAATAAGGAGCGATGAAGAGCATGGGTGCTGGTTCCGATGCATTGGCAGAAACCACAATGGTGTATTCCAATGCACCTTTTTCTCGAAGGAGTTCGATAGTCGCTGCCACTGTAGACGCCTTTTGACCGATAGCCACATAGACACAGATGACTCCCTTTCCTTTTTGGTTGATGATGGTGTCTATGGCGATAGAAGTTTTTCCCGTACCTCGGTCCCCAATGATGAGCTCCCTCTGTCCCCTCCCAATGGGTATCATAGCATCGATTGCCTTGATTCCAGTCTGCATTGGTTCTCCGACTGGTTTTCTCATGGCAATTCCAGGCGCTGGAGATTCCACTGGTCTAGTCTTTTTGGCTTGGATAGGTCCTTTGCCATCAATGGCTTCACCTAGCGGATTAACTACCCGACCCAGTAGCTCCGGACCAACTGGAACTTCGAAAATCTTACCCACACGCTTGACGGTAAAACCTTCTTCGATCTTGATATAATCTCCAAATATAACAACCCCTACTGAATTCTCTTCGAGATTAAAGGCTTGCCCACGAACTCCGTTCTGGAATTCTACCAATTCACCTGACATGACATTGGACAATCCATAAACCCGAGCAATCCCATCTCCTACTTCGAGTACAGTCCCGACTTCATCAACTTGCAGGTCTTTGTTGAAGTTTTTGATTTCCTGTTTGAGGACTGAGATCACTTCATCTGTTTTAATTTTCATACATGGCTCCGGCTGCGATTTTCCTATGGAGTAAATTTTCTTCTATGATAGCGAGTTTGTGACGAATAGAGGCATCGATCAAGTAATCGTCTAGATAGAGCTTAAAGCCTCCCACGAGGGAAGGATCGGTGGACTCTTCCACTCGCAATTCTTTGCCAAATTGCTTCACCATGGCTTGTACGATTTGGTCACGAGTAGCCGCGGCGAGTGGTGTTTTGGAAAGAATCTTAAGGTAGCCTCTTTTCTTGGATTGGTCAAGAGCTAGCTGAAATTGAGAAAGAACCTCGGGCAATGCCTCAAACCGATTCTTTCTGACCAGATAACACAAAAAGTTGGAAACCAAGCTACTCACTTGGGCTTGGAAAACCTTAGCTGTTACCTTTTCTTTTTCCTCTGAATTCACCAAAGGAGAATGGAAAAACTCAAGAATGCTGGGATTGGAGGAAAACAGCTCCACAACTGTAGAAAGTTCTTCTTCTACTGTTGTTTCGACCTTTTCCTCTCGGGCAAGCTCTAGGAGTGCCTGCGCGTAAACCTTTGCGATCTGTTCTACACTCATTTGGTATTCAATTTGCCCAGCTTGGCGATTTCTTTGTCAATGAAAGCGGCATGGTCTTCAGGCTTAAGTTGTTTTTCCAAAATTTCCCCTGCAACTAACACCGAAAGCTCCACAATTTGGTTCTGGATTTCTGATAGCGCCTTGGTTTTGGCGAGATCGATGTCTTTCGAGGCTTGGTCTTTGAGATTTTTGACATCGGCTTGGGCATCAGCTAACATTTTGTTTCGAAGGTTGGTTGCGTCTCGCTTTGCCTCTTCGATCATCTTGTGAACTTCTTCAGTAGCCGCATGCAACTTGTCCTGGTATCCTTTGATCAAAGCCTCTGCTTCTTTGCGAGAGGATTCTGCCTTGTCTAGATCTGCGTGGATCTTCTCCGATCGAGCCTCTAGTGCATGCAGGATTTTGTCCCAGGCAAACTTCTTGAGGATGTAGACCACAAGGAGAAAGGTAACCAAGGTCCAGACAACTAGACCTGGGTTCACTTTCAGAAGGTTGAAACCTGAGGAGGCTAGGAAAACCAAGTTACTGACCTTGTTCTACGGGAGCTTTAGTAGCTTTGGCTTGGACCGAGTCTTTGAGAACTCCGTTCAAAGTAAGGGAAGTTACAAAACCCAAAATGATGGCAATTAGAGCGGCGCCTTCAATCATACCAGCTCCCACATACAACACCTGAGAGATGTCTTTGGTAGCCCCTGGCTGACGGCTAATTCCTTCGGCTACTTGGCCGCCGAGTCTTCCAATACCAATTCCTGCACCGAGGACTGCGAGTCCGAAGGCAATACCAATCCCGAGATATCCTAATCCTAGTTCCATTTTGTTTCTTAACTCCTTATTTGTTTTATCAAATGAATAAAACCTCAGTGCCTATGCATTACTGAACCAATAAAAACAGCGGTCAGTAGAGAAAAGATAAACGCCTGAAGAAAGGACACTAGGATCTCCAGGAAAAAAATTGGGACATTGGCAAGAACTGCGAGCGGTACAACGAGAAAGCTCTCTGCCATAAAAACAAATCCAGTGAGGGTGATCATGGCCACGTGCCCCGCGGTCATGTTTGCTAGAAGCCTCATGGTCAGGGCAAAGCA
>Ga0169931_10006449_pt1 | contig 17681 bp, 13 predicted proteins | sample Kivu_15m_20L_FD_129675 | JGI IMG/M metagenome (GOLD analysis project Ga0169931, IMG submission 129675) | Freshwater microbial communities from Lake Kivu, Western Province, Rwanda to study Microbial Dark Matter (Phase II) - Kivu_15m_20L... | ecosystem: Environmental > Aquatic > Freshwater > Lake...
CGGTCGTGTCTGCAACCGCGGCGTCGGTAACGCCGGGCGCTCCCGCATCCGTTGTCGCAGCGGGCTCGCCCGACGGCTCGGCCGAGGGGGTCGTTCCGCAGCCGGTCAGCCACGACAGAGCGGCTGCCACTAAACAGCGGGTGAACCGTGACGCGGCTCCAGAACCAGTTTGCACGTACATGGAATCCCTGAACAGCGGTACATCGTGCCTGAATACAGCGCACTGCCTGCCAGAGCCGGGCGCGTCATGCAACTCGACTTTCATGCCTGCAGGAGCGCGAAAAAACCAAAAACCAAAAGAGAGCATGGGTTCATGCGCTGTAGGCCTGCAATCGGGTTGTCAGCCGGGGCGTCGCGCTTTATGCAGGCGCCGGCGATTGCGAGGTGGTTAGCATGGGTTTTCGGTTTCATCGGTCGTTTCGCGTCCTGCCGGGCGTTCGGCTCAACATGTCCAAGCGCGGCCTGGGCCTGTCGATTGGCAATTCGTGGGGCGGATTCAGCGTAGGTCCAGCGGGTACGCGGGTGCGGGCCTCCTTGCCGGGTACGGGCCTTTCGTGGAGTCAGGGGATCGGTGGGTCGAAACGCGCTGCGGTGGCTGGTGCGGCGGCAGGTCGGCGAGCGCGCCGCGAGCTGCCGCCGCCGCTGCCGCTGAACTTTGAGCCGAGCTTTCTGGACGATGGCGCGCTGGTGCTGCTTGACTCGGCCGGGCAACGCTTTGCCGCCGACGTGCAGCAGGGCTTGCGCCGCACGCACCGGGCGCAGCTGGAACCGTGGGTGGCGCAGAGCGTCGAGGCATGGAACGACGCCATTGAGGAGTCAATCGACGTGCATGAAGACACGCCGCCGCCCGACGCGCAGCTGGTGTACACGCCGCGCGCCTGGGACACGCCGGCGCCGCCGGTGCCCACGCCGCCGCGCGGCGGCTGCCTGGCCCTGTTGTGGCCCCCGGCGCGCAAGGCGGCAGCGGCCGAGCGGCAGCGGCTGCTCGAAGGGTACGCGACCGCCGACCAGGCGTGGAATCAGGCTCGCACCGAACACCAGACGCAGGAAGAACGTCGGCGCTGGTTGTACGAGACCGGGCGGCATCAGGAAGCCGACGCCATGGAAGAGACGATTGAGCATGTCGTCGCCGGCATCCCGTGGCCGTACGAGACCCTGCTTTCGGCGCAGGTCAACCGCGACCGCCTGACCGCGTGGATCGACGTCGACCTGCCCGAGATTGAGTCGGTTCCCACGTTTCGATGGAAAACCCACCGCGGCCTGGACGTGGCGCGCAACCAGGTCTCTGACACACAGGTGCGAAAAGACTACGCCCTGCACGTGCATAGTGTGTTGTTTCGCGTGATTGGCGAGACGTTCGCCGCCCTGCCCAACCTGCAGCAGGTGGTCGCGTCCGGGTTCACCACCCGACTCAACAAGGCCACCGGCCACACGCAGGACGACTACCTGCTGAGCGTACGGGTGGATCGAGGTCGCTGGAATGCCATTCGCTTTGAGGCGCTCGAGCAAGTGGACCCGATTGAGGCGCTCGCAGTGTTCGAGTTACGTCGAAAAATGACCGCGACGGGTATTTTTACCCCGGTTGAGCCGTACGCACCCACCGACCGGGAATAGCGCAAAAGGTCGGGCTTACCGCCGCCCTGCCTGCATTTTTTCAGGGCGCAGCCAGGTCGATGAGCAGCGGACAATGATCGCTTAGCCGTTCCCGGAAGGCGTCGTCGGCGGCCGGGTACACGAACTCCCGAAAGCTGTTGGCAACGAACAGGGGAATCGCAGGGCCACCCAGCACCAGGTGGTCCACAAACTGGTCGTAGCGGCTGTTCCAGCACAGCGGGCGCGCGGCGCCGTAGGTCATCTCGAGGTCGGCGCCGGCGGGTTGCCGGTCGTCGAGCTCAAGCCAGAACGGGTCAGCGGCGTGCAGGCGACGGTTGAAGTCGCCTACCACCAGGTACGGCACTCCCTCGGTCGCCCGCGCGTCGATCCAGGCCTCGAGCAGCGGCACCTGCGTGGCCAGCTTTACGCAGGCGTCCGAGCCGGCGGTGCGGTAATCATCCGAAAAACAGCCACTCTTGAGGTGCACGCCCAGCACGCGCACCGTGGGCGCCGATTCTCCGGGGAGCGTCACCTCGAAATCGACCCCTTCGCGCAGCCGCGAGGTGTTGAGCGCTTCGTAATCGGGCAGCACCTGCAGCTGAACGCCATCGCGCCACACCACTGCAACCCGCTGATTTGACTGCTGATCTGCGATATGGGCGTTCCATTCCGGCTCGGCGAACACCCTCCGCACGGCCACCAGACTCTCGACCTCCTGCAGCACCATGACGTCGGCGTCGATGGTGGGCAGATAGCTGGCCAGACGAGCGTAGTCGGCGGCCGACCGCGGCGCGTTGCCGGCGTTCTCCGTCTCGGACAGCCACTCCATGTTCCAGACACCCAGCGTCAGCGGGTTGCCGTGTGCGGCCGCAGTCGGCGATGCGGCGGTGTTGGTCGGGCTGTTCTCGGGCGGTGACACAGGTTTTGCGGGCTCGTCGGCGGTCGGCTGCGCCTGGGTTGCCGCGTTCGGCTGCGATGGGGCATCGGTGGTCGGGACGGTCTCGGGCGAGGGCACCGGCCGCGATGGGACGGCAGCGTTCGGGCCAAAATCAGGCCGCGACGACGATGCCGGGCAGCCCGCCAGACCTGCTCCCACGAGCACGACCAGCAGCGAAAAGGCCCGAATGCCAGAGCCGTACGAGGATTTGAACATGCAAACTTCCGTTGAGAGATTCGATTGACAGGCGATACACCATTTCGGTCGGCGCCGCGACCTCTGTGAAAGCGCGCACAAGATCGCAGGTCGATGTGTCCACTGGCAACCCTTTCTGCTACAGGCCCGCCCGCGCTCGCTGTGCAGGACTGCCCTGCCTGACCCGCGCGACGGCCGCCCGCAGTCGGTTGGCGGCCGTGTAACGTGATAATGGCCACGGAGCTGGCTCATGAATGGCGTACCCGGCACCCTGCCCGGACCCCGCGGCGTAGGCGCTGCCCTCACCACGGTTCGTTTCTTTGAGCGCCCGCTCGACTCGTTCGAGGTCATGCGTTCGAAATATGGCGACATTAGCCAGCTCAATGTCATGGGCGATCGTCTGGTGGTCCTGTGTGATCCGGCGATGATTGAGACCGTGCTCGTCGAGAAAGCCGCGATCATGCAGAAAGACTCGGTGCTGCGCGACCTGAAGGTGCTGCTGGGCGAAGGCCTTCTGACCTCGGAGGGCGAGTTCTGGAAGAAGCAACGCCGCGCGATTGCACCGGCATTTCAGCGCCGGCACGTGAACGCCTATGCCGACACCATGGTGCGCCTGACCCGCGAGCACCTGCAGGAGTGGCAGCACGGCGAGCATGGTGACGTGCACGAGCGCATGATGCGCCTGACCCTGAAGATTGTCGTGCAGACGCTGTTCGACAGCGACGTTACCGAGAGCGAGCACATTGTGGGCGAGGCCGTCGAGCAGGCCATGTTGCACATGGACCGGGAGCTGCACACGTTCCGCTCGCTGGTGCCGTCCAAAGTGCAGACCCCGGGCCGGCGGCAGTTCCGGGAGACGGTTCGCACGCTCGACAAGGTCGTGCTGAACATGATCCGGGCGCGCCGCGAACGTGGGGACTATGACAACGGCGACCTGCTGGGCCGCATGATCGCGGCCACCGACGACGTCGGCAACACCATGGACGACCAGCAGCTGCGCGACGAAGTGCTGACGCTCTTTCTGGCCGGCCACGAGACCACCGCGCTCACGCTCACGTGGACCTGGATGCTGCTGTCACGCCACCCGGAGGTCGCCCACCGCCTGCGCCAGGAGCTGCGCGATATGGTGGGTGATCGCGACATGGTCGCCGACGACATGATGCGCCTTCCCTACACCAACGCGGTGCTCAAAGAGTCCATGCGCCTGTATCCGCCGGCGTGGATCATGGGCCGCGAGAATCTGGAAGAGCTGACGCTGGGTGGGTATCGCGTGCCGGTGAAGTCGCAGCTGCTGTGCCCCACGTGGGTGCTGCACCGCGACCCGCGCTGGTTTGACCGCCCGCTTCGGTTCGAGCCGCAGCGCTGGCTCGACGGCCTGGCCGAGCGCCTGCCGCGGTTCGCGTACTTCCCGTTTGGCGGGGGGCCGCGCATCTGTATTGGCAATCATTTCGCCATGATGGAGGCGGTGCTGCTGCTGGGCACGATGGTGCGCGACTGGTCGTTTCAGGTGGACCCGGGGTATCGACCGGTGCTGGTGCCATCGATCACGCTGCGGCCCCGCCACGGCATGCCGGGTGTGTTTCACAAGGCTGCGTCGCGCTGATTTCAGGGTCGCCTTTGCAGGGCGGCGGCACGCTCCGGCCCGGTGCAGCGAACCGGCGTCGGCGAACGCGGTCGGGCGAGCGCGCGGTGTGCGTGCTGCTGAGCCTGCTCAGGGTGCCGGGGTAGCGGCAGAGGCTTCCTGAGGCTGCGGCGTGCCCGAGCCGGCGGTTGTCCCCGACGCCTCGTCGGCCTGCAGGGCGTTTTGTCGAGCGGCCGTGATGTTGGCGACCCACGTGTTGATCAGGCCGGTTTGCCACAGCCACGTCGTGAGCCCCACCAGCAGCAGGAGCGCCAACAGCCACCCCCACGGCGACCTTTTGTCTCGAAATGGGTCGGCCAGAGTGCGGGTCGCGTCGTCGGGCAGGCGCGCGACGCTCGTCAGCGAGTCGCCGAAGGGGATGTTGATGCGCGCGCGGGCGTTGATGGCCCATCCGCTGGCGTCAAGCAACGGCGCAAGATTGCGCTGCCGCAGCTTGAGGGCGGCCATGAGCATGGACGGACCTGAGACCAGCAGCAACAGGCCGACGATCGCGAGAGGCATTTGCCAGACGGGGAGCGCCAGAAATCCACCGATTACGGCCGCCAGCGCGCTGCCAATAACACCCAGCGCAAGGCCAACGGCGGCAAACAAACCTGCGAATTTGCTGACGTCAAAAGCTGTCGTCGTGGTTGCGGCGGGTGCGCCCGCAACCCGGGCGGCTCCGCTCGAAACGGACGCGCTGGTGTGCGCGTCCAGCGCGTTGCTTTTTTCGGCGGCAAAGCGCGCCAATTGCTCGGAGATCAGGCGCGCGATTTTCTTGTACGGTGTCCAGAACGCCTGCTGAATACTGATCGGGTTTTCGACGACCGAGGTGATGGTGGCGTCCCAGTCCTGGCCTTTGCGATCATAAAAAATGCCATTTCTTCCTACGGCCAGAAAATCACTGTCGCCGCCCGTAAATGCGGCCACAAGATTCATTTGTTCGGTGCCGCCGCAGCGCACGGCCGAGCAATAGGCCAGATAGGCGTGGCTCTGCGAAGCCAGCGCCGCGTGGCGCGCGACGTCCTGCACCTTCATGACGAGGTCACAGCTGCGCCCGTCCAGATACAGCGTGCCTGCCTGAAAAACTGCCTTTCCTCGTTTGATATAAAAATCGCGGAAAGAAATGAAATTATCGAGTAACTGATGCAGGTCACGATAATAGTGGGCGGCGCGGTCGAGCGCCTCAATGGCCTCGGCCTCGGGGCGTCGGGCCTCGTCTTCGTCGATGAGCGCGCGAAGCCGCTCCAGCTGTGGTCCCGCCAGAATCTCGCGAAGCCGGGTGACGCCCACCGGGGCGACCGGCTTGCCCTGACACTCGGCAGCCCACGTCCGGTGCGCTGCTAGCCGGGCGGTGAGCTGCTGCCAGTCTTCGCGCGACAGGGTCTCTCGTTCGCCCAGTAACGGCCTGATCGCGTCTGCTCGCAGCGCATCCAGCTGCGCCTTCCACGCAGGGTTCACGCCCGACACCAGATCGAGCGCCGCACCCGGGCGTATGCTCGCCAGTGGGAAAGCGGCGATGTCGGCGTCCGTTGCCTGCAGGGAGCGCGCCGCAATGACCTCCCAGTCGCTCGCAGCGCGCGACAGCGGCGCGGCTGCCCGGGGGTCAAAGGCAGCGAGCTCGCACCTCGTAAAGAAGTCTTCCACCTTGGCTTCCACGGCTGCGACCGCAGCTGCTGCCGCCCCGGTGGCGTCACCCAGCGGAAGCAGGGAGCCCGGGTCTGCCTCGGCCAGCGTTACCCACGCGACGTAGTCGTTGGCGGCGGCCACGAACGACTCGAGTTTCGTCAGGGTAATGCCGGGAGCGCCAGAAGCGTCCGGTTCACCGCCGACCGTCTCGAGGATGGTGCGCAGCACCGCCTTTTCAGCCTCGTCGTCGACGCTGGCCTCGGGTAAAATTCCGTCCCCGTTGAAGGCCAGCGCGGCGAAGATGCTGGCCGCCTGGCTGGTATGTTCCACCTTGAGGGTCGTGGTTGTGTCCGAGAGCTCGGCCGCGACCCGCCGCGCGGTTACCGCTACGGCGAGCCCCTCGGGGGTGCGCTCGTTCAGGGACGCCAGCGGCAACCCATCCCTGCGCTGCGTCAACTCACCGGGGTCCTTCAGCACCCGAGTCATCCACTCGACCGCATGAAGCACCTCGGGCGCGCGTATGCGACCGTCGGTGTTTCGATCCAGCAGACGCAGCGTGTCGGCGTCGAACTCCATGCCGTCCACCGGGCAGGCAAGGGCCACCCATAACTTCTGGTCCAGCGTGCCAAGGGCCTTCAGGTCAGCCGCGCTATCCAGCGTGACCTGATCAAATCCGCCGGCACGAAAAAAATTCCAGGAATGGGCGCTCATAACCAGACCCCTGATGGGTATAAACTGAAACTAAAATGAGACAGAAATGCCCTGCGATAACCGCAGATCCGTGGTCTCTACGCCCACCGGCGGTTCTGCATCAATTCGTGCCGAGAATTTCGTTACCAGAGAAACAATTTCGGTGATTGGAATATCGGCCTCGACTTCTTCCAGCACGCGAAAATCACGGACATCTGCCAGATTGGGCTGCACATAGATGGTGTTCTGAAGCACGACGGCAAGTTCTTCTCTGCGCCCTATCTGCACCCGTGCCACCATAAAATTGTTCCAGCGCAGGGCATTTTCCCGATCATTTTCACCGGGCACTTCAATTTGCTCGTGCTCCGAAAATACGCCGGTGCCAAACCATAACGCGAAGGCTTCGGTATGAATGACATCAGAGCGCAATCCGCCACCCACGAGCCAGCGAAGGTTGAGCGCCTGAAACGCGTTTCGCTGCGCCTGCACAAACAACTCGCTTCCAATGTGCCGGTGCCACATCGCTGTCCATCGAAGGTGCGCGTACTGCTCGTCAATAATCGTATCGCCAGCCTCTCGTCCATAGCCCGATGACACATCCATTCGCACCCGCTGATGCAGCCACGGCAGCTCGTTCTCGTGGCGCGCCTCGCGCAACGTTTGCCAGCGAATCGCTCCGTTCGCATACACTTCCAGCAGCTCCACGTTGCCCGAACGCAGCGAAAGGTCGCCACCCACGTCGGTCATGATCCCTGACGCATACTCGCCACGATCGAGCGACTGTGAGTTGACCTGAGCCAGCGCCATGGCAGGCAGCCATGCTGCAACCACGCCGCAGCCGCTGAGTGCGGCGCGCAGCACGGCTGCCATCGTTCGTTCAGGACACCGCACCACTGCGCTCATACAACATCCATGTGAAGAAAAGCGCGCCTCCAGCGCCGCAGCGTTCCACGGGCTTCCTGCTGCACGAGCGCGTTTGTTTTCAAGGGCGCGCCTGTTCGCACAATCCACGTCTCCCGTGCAAGCAAGACAGGCTCGGACGCGTATCACAGCGTCGCAGGGCGCCAGGGTTGCCCCCGAACATGGCCTGCGGTAGCCGTATCCGGCCTGCCCGATGGTGATGCATGGAACGCTACTACCTGGACCACAACGCCAACTCGCCGCTCGCGCCCGTTGTTCGCGCGCGCCTGCGCTCCTTCCTTGATGATCCGCTGACGAACCCGGGCGGTGTGCACTGGCACGGGCAGCGAAGCAAGGCCGTGATTGAGCGCGCGCGACGGCTGGTGCTGGCGCAGCTGGGACGCATCGACGGCCGTGTCGTGTTCACGTCGGGCGCCACCGAGGCCACCAACCTCTGGGTCAACTCGCTGCCCGAGGGCGCTCGAGTAGCCACCACCCCAATCGAGCACTCGGCGACCCTTCACGCGCTGCAGCGTCGCACCGACCTGAACGTGACGTGGCTCGACGTGGACAGCGCAGGGCGTCTGCAAACCGACTCGGTGGCGCGCTTCGTGGCCGACGCGCCCGCGGGATGGATCTCGATGTCGGCCGCCAACAACGAGCTTGGCAATCTGTACCCCGTCGCGGCCGTGGCCGAGCTGGCGGCGGCTTCTGGTGCGAGGGTGCATGTGGACGCGGCGCAGGTGTTTGGACGCCTGCCATGGGAGGCGCCGGTGGGCGTGTGCGCGGTGACGGTCTCTGCCCACAAGGCCGGCGGTCCGATGGGCGTGGGTGCGTTGTGGCACAGCGCGGACGTCACCCTTCAGCCGCTGCTGGTGGGCGGCGCACAGGAACGCGGGTTGCGCGCCGGCACCGAGGATGTGTACGCCATCGCCGGGTTTCTGGCGTTGCTGGAATCTCCGCAGCACGGCGATTGGAAGGCGTTGGCCGAGGTTCGCAACGCCCTGCAAAAAGGTCTGGTGGCCCGATTTGGCGCTGTCGTACTGGGCGATCTCGACGACCGCCTGCCGAATACGCTGAATGTCGCGTTTCCCGGATGCGACAGCGAAGAGACCGTGATGGCGCTCGACCTGGAGCAGGTCTCGATTTCGGCGGGCTCGGCGTGTACGGCCGGCAGTATGGAGGTGTCGCACGTGGTTGCCGCGCTGCAGCTGCCCGACGACGTGAGTCGGTCGGCGGTGCGATTCTCGCTGGGCCCCGAGCACGTTGGCATGGACGTGGACGCGCTGCTTGAACGGATCGCCGAGGCGCTGGGCTAGGCGTCACGCGGCCGGCAGGGGAGGCGAGCGCAAATGGCTGTTCTGGCGCTCCAGTGGCAGGTCTGGTGGAACCACGGCGTTCTGGCCTTTCAGCCATGAAGCAGCAGCCCTGAGAGCGTCATACCGCTGGCGCGGCTGAATCAGATGAACTGGGCGAGCAGGGCGAGCACCCCCAGCACACCGCCGACCATGAGGTACATGCGGATGCGCTTTTTTTCGGCTTCCTTGACGGGGTCCACAGGCCCCGCGCTGCCGCCGGCCCCACCGCTACTCCTTCTGGAGGCCGAACCCGAGGACGTTACCGAGCCGTCTTCTGCGAGTCCAAAGTCCTTGATGATATCGCGTTCAGATTTGACGCCCGTCTTGGCTTGTACCGGCGCGCGGCCCTTGCTGACGTTCATGTAGAACTGGGTGACCTCGCTCACGAAAGGGGTGCGTTCGTATTGCTCCTGCAGCCGCAGCACAGGGCGCTGGTGGGCGGGGTTTACGTAGGCGCTGTGCACGGCCGCCAGCAACTCGGAGATCTGTTCGCGCCAGTTGCGGTTCTCGGGGGATTCGTCTTTGGGCGCCTCTTTGTCGAGCTCAGCCTGCAGGCGCAGCAGGGCGAGACTGACGGTGTTTCGCTCGGCGTGCCATGGCAAACCGAAGACTTCGGTGGCAGGGACGTCAAGTAGCGCGCGGTACATGTCGGCTGGGGGGCGATTTCGCCACTGCTGATTGACCTTCACGTGATCCGGGTCGGCCGGTCGGGTGAGCGGCACCCGGGCGTACGAACCCGTATGGCGCGCCCCGCCGACGGCGGCGTGCGCGGCAGTCTCGGACATGGCGTCGAAGCTGCCGGTGCGGACGGCAAAGCTGGAGGTCGTCGTTCCCTGACGCCGATCGCGGGCTCGTCGGCTGGCGTCGGCGCGCAGCAGGGCCTCGGGGTCGCCACCCACGGCCGGTCGTTGACCGGTCATGCGCGTGCCCAGGCCGTCCACGGTGGCGAGGTGAGCGAAACGCGGAATCAGCGTCCAGGAGGTCGGGGGCGCGCCGTTCTCGGACACGAGGGCATCGCGCGAGATCAGCCCGCCGGCGATGCGGTCCTCGAGCTGTTCGGCTGTGTATTCAACCGGTTGTGACAGTGCGTTCTTGCGTACGGTGTACACGGCGTCGTCCATCGGCTGGGCGCGGGCCCTGCGGAAAATACTTTCAGTCGCTCGACACTAGACGCGCGGCCGTGTGAAGTAAATAAACACGGCCTGCCTTGACGGACAAGGGCGAGCGACTAGCTACGCCACCGTGGAACTGCACCCATTGCCGACCTCCCGCACGCGTCACCATGAACCCAATGACCGAAGTTTCCGTCCCTGAGGGCCGAGTAGTCGTGGCGATGTCCGGCGGCGTGGACTCGAGCGTGACGGCGGCGCTGTTGCACCGGGATGGGTGGCAGGTGGTGGGGGTGAGCATGCGGCTGTACGCTGCGCCGGTGGCCGAAGGCAAGACGTGCTGCACGCCCGACGACCTGTACGACGCTCGTAATGTTGCAGAAACGCTGGGTTTTCCGTTTTACGTGGCGAACTATCAGGACCAGTTCAAGCAGCGCGTGATGGACTACTTCGTCGAGGAATATCGACGCGGGCGTACGCCCAGCCCGTGTGTCATGTGCAACGATCACCTGAAGTTCGACATCCTGCTGCAGCGCATGCAGGCCCTCGGCGGGTCGTTTCTGGCGACGGGGCACTACGCACAGATCGTGGATCTGGGCGACCGGCGTGCACTGATTCGGGGTGCTGATCCCGCCAAGGACCAGTCGTATTTTCTTTTCGGGCTGCGCCGTGAGTCGCTCGATGTGATTCGGTTCCCGCTGGGTCATCTCACCAAACCGCAGGTGCGTGAGCTGGCGGGCGAGCTGGGTCTGCCCGTCGCTGACAAGCCCGAGAGTCAGGACATCTGCTTTATCGGCAAGGGCGACTACGCTGACTTCGTCGAAGCGCGGCTGTCGGCAGAAGACCTCCGCCCTGGGAAGATCGTGCGCAAGACGACCGGCGAGGTGCTGGGTTCGCACGAGGGCATTCACCGGTTTACTGCCGGACAGCGGCGTGGGCTGGGCATTGCGTTCCCTGAGCCGCTGTATGTGCGCGGTGTGGACCCCGTCACCGGCGATGTGTTTGTGGGCACCCGCGACGAGATCTCGGAGACCCGGTTTGAGCTGGATCGCTGCAACTGGTTGCGCTGGCAGGTGCCGCCGGCCACCTTTGAGTGCACGATTCAGGTTCGCTATCGACACCGGGCGGTCCCCGCGGTGGTCGAAGTACCGGACCCTTCCACAGGGCGTGCGGTGGTTCGACTGTTGCAGCCAGAGCCAGGCATTTCGCGTGGGCAGGCTGCGGTCTTCTACGACGGCAACGAAGTGCTGGGTGGGGGCTGGATTGAGCTCGTCGGCTGATAGCCCGGAATGGCTCGACTCGCTGCAGGAGCTGCAGCGGCGACTGGGTCACGAGTTCCAGAGCCCATCGCTTCTTCACACCGCGCTCACGCACAGCTCGTGGGCTCACGAGAGGCGGCGCAACGCCGACCACTATGAGCGGCTGGAGTTTCTGGGCGATTCGGTCGTCGGTCTGGCCGTGTCGTCGATCCTGCTGCGGCGCGAGCATACGGAGAGCGAGGGTACGTTAGCGCGCACTCGCTCCCGCCTGATCAGTGCGCCCGCGCTGGCGCTGGCTGCCCGGGAGTTCGAGCTGGGCCGCTGGATTCGTGTGGGGGCGGGCGAGGAGCGCTCCGGTGGCAGGGACCGCGAGAATATTCTGGCCGATGTGCTGGAAGCGATCATCGGTGCGACCTTTCTGGACGCGGGCTTTGATGTCGCCGCTTCCGTTGCGGAGCGGCTGCTGGCTCCTTTACTCGCGCAGCTTGAACTGCCTGCCGCCCTCGATGAGCGCGATCCCAAGAGCGCCTTGCAGCTGCTCGTGCAGGCCCGCTGGCAGGTGACACCCACGTACCGTCTGATTACCACGTCGGGTCCCGGGCACGACCAGCGATTCGATGTCGAGGTCGTCGTGCAGGACCGCACGCTTGCGTCCGGTCACGGAAAGCGAAAGCGCGACGCCGAGCAGGAAGCCGCCACAAAAGCCTTGCAGGCGTTGACGCGAGGCGATGGCGAGAATAGGCAATCCCCATATGGTGCTTTGCCTGAGGAATCGGCTCCTCGTCCGACAAGGCCCCGTCGCTCCAGGTAACGTATGTCTACACTGTTTCTTGCGTTCGGAATCGGCTCGACCGAGCTGCTCATTATCCTCGCCATTGCCGTGGTGCTCTTCGGCGCTGGCAAGCTGGCGGACGTTGGCAAACATCTGGGCGCCGGCATTAGGAACTTCAAATCTGAAGTGAACGCCGACGACCCGGCCAAGCTCCCCCCTGCCGATTCAACGTCGGTGTCGGTGCCCCGCGATGTCACCGAAGAGCAACGCGTGCGCTGAGACATGCCCCGGCGCTGACCTGAGGCAGCGCGCGGTTCGGCTGGCAGACTGTCCATCAGGCCGAGCGAGAGCTGTGACGACACATCCGTCTCAGGGTGGGCTTTGTGATAGTGGGGGGCATCCCTGCTGTTTCCGCGTATCAGGAGGTTGGCTTCGACTCGCCTGAGTCTCCCTCTGACACGCATGTCAGACTTCCTCTCCTTCATTCGCCTGTGCCAGTGCCCCATCAGGTGTAGCGGAAACCTTGTTACCGATGCAGTAAAGTGCGAATAACGCTCTGTTTTGTATGAATAAAGCGGCCTGGTCCGCGGGATTTTCTTCACGTCTTTTTACGCGGCATGCTCGATATGGCCCACGTCTTGCTAAGCTGATTGGCTGTTTCGGTTGGAGCTCTCTCACCTCAGAGGCGAACGCATGGTCACACGACCTCGACAAAAACAAGTCGGCCATTCGAATGGAGCACCCCGGAGCACCGCTCATGCCTGGGCTTCCCGCCTGATGCTGGTGACCGTCAGCGCCGGCACGTTCTTCGCCTGCGGGGCCGACGGCACCTCGAGTGGCGCCCTGTGGGACCCGGAGTCTGACTTCGGTGCCAGCTCGGACGCCGGGCAGGGCGGCGGGTCTACCGGCGGTGACTTCGAGGCGGATAGTGGCTTTGTGCCGGAGCCCGAGCAGCAGGACAAGCGCGTGCCCCCCGCTGCTTCGCAGCGCTATGTGTATGTGGCCGTACCATCCGCTGGATTTGTGGCCCGAATCGACAGCGTCACCCTCGCCGTGACGCCGATTCCGGTAGGCGATAACCCCACCACAGTGCTCGCAGTGCCCGACACCGATACCGCGATCGTGCTCAATCGCGGCAGCGATACGGTGAGTGTCATTGAGTCGTCGGCGGACGGCGCACAGGTCACCGATCTGGACATTCTGGATGCCAGCAATGACCTGGCGCTCGACCCGACGGGTCGCTTCGCGGTTGCGTGGTTCTCGAATCGGGCTGCCGAGTCGGGCGACCGGATCGGCAGCCTGCAGGAAGTGTCTCTGTTGAACCTGCAGTCGATGCAGGTGTTCACCGTCACCGTCGGCTTCAACGTCCGTGGCGTGACGTTTGCCGACGACGGCGAACGATTGCTGGTGGTCAGCGACGCTGGGGTCTCTGTGATGGCGCCGGGCGCTGTCACCGCCGACCAGTATGTGGCGCCGACCAGCCTCGGAGACGATCCGCTGGCCGATGTCACCGACCGCGAGGTCGTGGCATCCCCATCGGCGCGTTGGGTGCTGGCTCGAAATAGCAGCGAATCCGGCGTCCGGGTGCTCGACGTCGATAGCGCCGACCTCTCCTTCTTCACGCTGCCGGCGATCCCCACCGACGTGGACATTCTGGAAGAACAGGGCGTGGCGCTGGTCGCTGTGCGCGACGCTGCCGCTCTGGCGCTGGTTGACCTGAACGGAGAGGGCAGTGGAGCCGTCGAGCTGCTGGACACAACGCCGGCGCCTGCAGGCGTCGCCACGCCACTGCCTGACGGTTCGGCCGCCCTGCTGCATACCAGTGACCCATCGCGCAGCGATGTTGGGCTTATTGGACTGCCGGAAGGCAGTATTCTGGATATTTTTACGCTTCGTAAGAGCATATTTGCTGTGTATCCGTCGCCGGATGGCCGTCGTGCTCTGGTCGTGCATCCGGTTGAAGCGCCCGTTGACGGCGCTTCGGTGCTGGAGGGGCGCGTGCGATCGTCGCATGCCATGTCGCTCGTCGATCTCGAGTCTGGATACGCCAAGCTCATGCTCCTGAACGCTGCGCCCGACGATGTGTTGTTTTCGCCCGAGTCGGATGCCGCCTTTGTGTTGAACAACGCAGCCGGCGTTCAGGGCACGGTGCACTGGCTGAACCTGAATACGTTTTCGCAGACGTCGTACACGTTTCCGCTTCGTCCCGACGCGATGGGGTGGGTCGCCGAGGGGCGCCGCCTGTTTGTCGTGCAGGACGACGCCGCCGGACGGCTGACGTTCATTGATGCCGACGATGGCGCCGTGTTCGAGGTGTCCTCGTTCGCCCTGAATGGTCTTGTGGAGTAACTGAATGAAACGATGGATGTTTCTTACTTTGTTGCTCGCCGGTTGCTCCGAAGGGGCCCTCGAGTCCGTCAGCCTCGATGAAGGTGAACCGCGCCCTGCACCCGGAGACCGCGACGACGACGGCGAATCGCAGGAGCCGACCGATCCCGGCGAAGTGGAGCGATTTCGTCTGAGCAAACCTGCGTCCACGGCCAACCGGGTGTTCGTGGCCAATGAGACCACCGGTACAGTCGCCATCGTGTCCATCGACGGCGGGGCCATCCGCATCAACACCGTCCGCGCAGGCGCTCGGCCCACGGTCCTGCTTCCGATCGTGGACGAAGACGCCGCCGTGGTGCTGAATCAGGGCAGCAGCTCGCTGACGCTGGTGCGGGCAGGGCGTGGCGTGACGCCAGACAGCAGTGAGACCATCGACATTCTGGCCGGGTGCAATCGTCTGGTGCTCTCGCCTGGCGCCGATCTGGCGTTTGCGTGGTACGACGACCGGCTGCGCGAGTCCGGGGTGCCTTCGGGCGCGCTGTCGGTCGTGTCTGTGGTGCCGCTGCGCACAATGGATGCCGCCTGGCAAATCTCGGTGGGTGTGAATGTGCGCGACATCGTGTTCTCAGACGATGGTGAGCGCGCGCTGCTTGTCAGCGATGAGGGGGTCAGCGAGATCGCGCTGGCCGAGCTCACGGGCGACACATTCGCACCTCCGACCGCCGTGACTGACCCGCTGGACCCGCTGCCACTGGGGGCTTCGCAGGAGGTTCTGCTGACCCCGGATGGCGAGCTGGCGGTCGTGCGTACCGCCGGTTCTGCCGAGCTCCGCATTGTGTCGCTGTCGGACGGTCAGACGACCCTCTGGCAGCCGGGCGGTGTGCCGACCGACATCGACCTGCTGCGGGACGGAAGCGTGCTGGTGAGCGTTCCGGAGCTTGGACAGGTGCTGCTGGCTGATTTGCAGGGGCTGATCGCCGAGGATGCAGAAGCGGTGGCGGCAATCACCATCGAAGAGCACCCCACCGGGCAGACCTCGATGGACGCGCTCGAGGCGCTGGCCGTTGTCTTTTCGGCTCCACCGTCGCCGAGTGAAGCCGGAAACGGCATTGTCTCGCTGCTGAACCTGGGCGACCTGACTCACGAGGCGCTCAACCTTCGCAAAGGGGTGACCGAGGTGATTATGGGGCCCGCTGGTCGGGTGGCGATCGCCCTGCACACCAAGGTTCCCGGTAGTGCCACGGCTGGCGCGAGTGAGTCCGAGCTGCTGCAGCGCCTGTATGCGATCTCGGTCGTGGATCTGTCGTCTGGCGCGACCAAGCTCATTCCGCTGTCGCATTTCGCCGACGAGGTCGTGTTTTCGGCCGATGAGCGTTACGCGTGGGTCATGGTGTCGGACGAGCCCGCCGTGCGCGAGGTGGTGCGGGTCAATACGGAGACGTTTCGGGTAGATACGGTCCGCTTTGACCGCGAGCCGCAGAGCATTGGCTACATCGAGAACGTGGATAGCCTGTACGTATCGCAGGACCACGAACTGGGTCGCATCGCGTTTATCTCGGCCGGGACGCTGGAAGTACGTGAAGTGACGGGATTTGAACTCAACGGGCTCATCGAATGAGGGAGGGCACGATGGTGGTAAGTAAAAAGAGTCGATGGGCTCTGGGTGCGCTGTCCGTATCGCTGGCGCTGTGGACCGGGGCGTGTGAAGACGTCGTGGAGAGCGAAGCGTCTGTGTCTTTGGGCGCTCCGCTGCTGGCTTCGTCGGGAACCACAGTGGCGTTGCTGAGCGATGCGCTGCAGTCGGCGGTGCTGTTCAGGCCCGACGGGGCGGCGGTGCTGGACGCGCAGGTGGAGCTGCCCGGACAGGTGCTGACGTGGACGCCGCTGAGTCAGAATCGAATCGCGGTGCTGACCACCGACGCCGAAGCGCTCACCATTTTGGACCCCGCAACCCTCCGGGGGAGGCGCGTTGACCTGCCGTCGGCGTTCGATGCGATGACCGCTTCGGGAGACGGGCGCTGGCTGGTGTTGTCGTACGCCCCGGGTAGCAGCGGTGCGGGCGACGACATTCTGTTCAACCCCAACGAGATCGGTCTGGTGGACCTGCAGGCACCCGAGCTGTCCGTTCGCACCCTGAGCCTTACCGGGCCGCGCCCGGAGCGCTTTGTGTTCGCTCCGCCGTTCTCGCTGGGCGGCGAGCCGCTGCATTATGTGGTAGCGCTGGGGCAGTCCGCTGTGTCGTTTGTGGACCTGCTCTCTACAGACCCTGCCAACATACAGCGGCTGGTTCGTCTGGCAGATCCGGCTTCGGGAGCCAGTTTTGTTCCTGATACCGTGGTTTTTACGGCAGATGACGCATCGCGAACCGATGATATGACCGCCTTTACGATTGTGCGGGGTGCAAGCCAGCTGTACGCGATTGACCTGCTGCCGGCAGACGCCGAGTCGGGCCGGGTGTTGCAGCCGGCGGTGAATCTGGTGGCGCTGGGTGGCGGCATCTCTGGGGCGGCGTCTTTCGTCGTGAACGGTCGGCAAAAGCTGCTGGTCACCACGTACTCGTACTCGCTGGATGTCGTGGATGTGGAGACGAGTCAGGTGCGCCGTGTCGCGCTGTCGGCTTCGCCACTGACGTCGGTGGTCACCTGGACGCAGGTAGAAGATGGTGCGGAGCGGCCACGGGCCCTGCTGTGGTCGCCGGGTGCCAGCGTTGTTTACTTTGCCGAGCTCGACCAGCTGGAGGCACAGGGCGCGGGGGCGCTTCGCGCACGGGCCGTGGGCGGCAGGGTCGAGCAGGTGTTGTTGTCCGAGGTCGCACCCGATACCGCCGTGCTCACGTATCAGAGCGGCGGCGGGTTCGGTCTGTTGCGGCTGAGCACGCGAACCGAGGTCCCGATTCCGTCTCGTGTACCGCTCGATGGGTACGCGCCGGTGGGCAATCTGGTTTTCGCGTCGGTGCCTGGCGACGCGCGACTGGCCGTTCTTGACACCACCTCCGATGCCACAGGGCAGGTCGAGCTGCCGCAGCCGGCGCAGTCCATGATCCCGATGGGCGACAGTGGGGTGCTTGCCGTATCGCATGGCGGCGACTGGCTGTCGTTTATTCGCGCCAGCGACCTGGAGACCGGAGTGTTCGCGGAGTCACGAGGCTCGTTGCTCGAAGGGTTGCTCGATGGTCAGGAACGAGGAGGTGACCAGTGAACCAGACACACAAATACCTGATCTTTCTGAGCATGATGGTAGCCCCCAGCCTTGTGTGGGCACAGCAGGCACCTGACGAAGAGGCCGTCGCA
>Ga0169931_10006450_pt1 | contig 17681 bp, 20 predicted proteins | sample Kivu_15m_20L_FD_129675 | JGI IMG/M metagenome (GOLD analysis project Ga0169931, IMG submission 129675) | Freshwater microbial communities from Lake Kivu, Western Province, Rwanda to study Microbial Dark Matter (Phase II) - Kivu_15m_20L... | ecosystem: Environmental > Aquatic > Freshwater > Lake...
TGAACATCCGGCAGATCCAGTGGAATGCGAATCGTGTTATCCATAATCAGCCTCCTCGGGAGTCGGCATCTCCATCATCCCACGGACGGCATGGCCTTGGGGACCACGCTAGGAGTAGCGGTCATCCACGGCAATTCCGGAAGAACCAAAAAACAAGTTCCAATCTCATCTTCGCTACTGTTCTATCGCTCACCCTAGGCTCTGGGGGCGCGGCACTGCACCTTGCCAGCCAGCCCACCCTCACCGAGCAGCAAAACCGCCTGTTCAATAGCGCGATCGCCCTCTGGACCGCTGGCACCACTGCCCTCGTTGGCCTCCTCGGCAACAACAACAAGCCCCATGATTAACCCATGCACCTGCCGTGGGTCTGGCGATCGGTGGGTGGCGGGGTCTGGGGCTTCGGCGCAGACCCACGCTACGGGGGACGTGGGTCTGGCGATCGGTGGGTGGCCGAGATTGGGGCTTTGGCGCTGACCCACGCTACGCCCATCCACCCATCCACTCATCCACCCATCCCCCGCCACACCGCGTCGGCCACGCGGCACACGTCGTGCATCTCGGCCCCGTCGTGGACGCGAAGGATGTCGGCTCCGCCTGCGATCGCCGCGCAGCAGGCCGCTGCCGTACCCCACACCCGCTGTTGGGGGTCGGGTTGGTCGAGAATCCAGCCGATGAAGCTCTTGCGGGAGGGGCCAACCAGCAGGGGACGGCCCAGGTCGCGGAAGCGACTCAGCTGGCGCAGTAGCTCCAGGTTTTGGGCCGGGGTTTTAGCAAAGCCGAGGCCGGGGTCGATGGCAATTTTGCTGGGTTTAATTCCCACGGCGATCGCATCCTCGATCTGGTGCTGCAAAAACTCATAGATCTCCCCCACAAGATCCTGGTAGTCGGTGCATTGATGCATGGTGGCCGGGGTACCCCGCACATGCATCAACATAATGGGCACCCCCAGATCGGCCACGGTCGAGAGCATGGCCCGGTCGTAGGTACCGGCAGAAATGTCGTTAATCACGTCGGCTCCGGATTTTACCGCCGCCCGCGCCACCGACGACCGAGTGGTATCCACGGATATGATCGCCTGGGCCAAGGTGTCGTCGCCGTCCGCGCGAATGGCCTCGATGACTGGAATCACCCGATCGATCTCCTCCGTGCGTGAGATTGACCCCGCCCCAGGCCGGGTCGATTGGCCGCCAATGTCCAGAATGTCTGTGCCGTGGTGCACCAGGTGCCGGGCCTGGGCGACGGCCCGCTCGACGGTGTCGAACTGACCGCCGTCGCTAAAGCTGTCGGGGGTGACGTTGAGCACCCCCATTAGGTAGGTGCGACTGCCCCAGGTCAGGGTGCGATCGCGAATTTTCCAGGGAGACGGTACCGTCAGCACAGTCATGGTAGTTGCTCTAGCTAGGTCTTTGCCTAGCCTAAACGAATTAGGGAAGATAGGGTTGACGGTTTGCGGTTGACGGTTTGCGGTTTGCGGTTTGCGGCTGATGCTCCCTAACCCACACCGTTTCCCGTTCACTGTTTCCCGTTCACCGTTTCCCCTACAGCACCTTTTCTAAGAACTGCTGGGCGCGATCGCTCTTGGGGCTGCTAAAGAAAACATCCGGGGGCATCCTCCACCAGGTAGCCGCCGTCCAAGAACAGAACGCGATCGGCCACCTTGCGGGCAAAGCCCATCTCGTAGGTCACGATCGCCATGGTAATGCCCGTTTCCTCCAGCGCTTTCATCACCTCCAGCACCTCCTTGACCATTTCGGGGTCGAGGGCACTGGTGGGCTCATCAAACAACATCACGTCGGGTTCCATGGCCAGGGCGTGGGCGATCGCCACCCGCTGTTTTTGGCCGCCCGACAGGCGTGAAGGGTAATTAAACCTATCCCTAGGGCACCGGTACGGTAGGGCTAAAAACACGGTTTCTTCGTCGCGGCCCTAACAGTAGGGCCTGTATTCTGGCCGAGAAACCGGGCTTTTGAACCAGCGTTCTAGCGGGTGGCATCCTTGGGCAGAAACCGCTCTGTCAGTTGATTGGTCGACCACTGATACTCCACCTCAAGGTGGGCCATCTTGCAGGTCTCCTCGAGCTGGCGCTGCTGAGACATGGCTTTGCGTAGGGTAATGATCAGCTCCTGTACCTGCAGGCACAGGTGGGGGGTTTTGTAGGCCGTCGCCATGGTCTGCTGCTCTAGCAGCTGCAGCAATAGCTCGTAGTGAATGTAAGACGGTAGCGGGAGCGGTTTCCCAAAATCTGTCATGGCGGTGCTCCAGGGATGTGTCTAGGGTTGTGTCTAGGGTTGTGTCTGATGATTAAACCAGGAATGGGCGGATACTTTCGGTAGCGGGTAACTAGTTTTGGCCGCTAGGAGATGTTGTTTTGATAAAGCTGGTCAATGGCCAGACCTGGATCCGGCTGGCGCATGAGAGATTCGCCCACCAGGACGGCCCCAGCCCCGGCAGCGGTCACCGCCTGCAGGTCTGTCGGGGTGTGGATACCAGACTCGCTCACCACGAGCGCCCCGCTGGCGGTGAGGGCCTCGCGGCGGGCCTCAATCAGCTCGGCGGTGGTCCCTAGGCGAGTCGTGAAGGTCTCTAGGTCGCGGTTGTTAATGCCAATCAGTGCCAGGCCCGGCACCGCCAGCACCCGATCGAACTCCTCCAGGGTGTGCACCTCGACGAGGACGGCCATGCCCAGGGCCTTGGCAATCTGCACAAAGTAGTTCAAGTCCTGGTCGGAGAGAATTGCGGCAATCAGCAGCGCGGCATCGGCCCCCTTGAGGCGAGCCAGGTACATCTGGTAGGGGTAGATGATGAACTCTTTGCACAGCAGGGGGATATCTACCGCCTGGCGGATCTGGGCCAGGTACTCAAAGTCACCTTGAAAAAAGGCTTTGTCGGTCAGTACCGAGAGGCAGGTGGCTCCATGGCTGGCGTAGGTTTGCGCGATCGCCACCGGGTCAAAGTCGGGCCGGATCACCCCCTGGCTGGGGGACGCTTTTTTGACCTCGGCGATCAGGGCCGGAGTGATGCGACTGTCCCGCAGGGCGGCCACAAAGTCGCGAACGGGGGGAGCATCCAGCACCTGGCGTTGGAGATCGGCCAGGGGCAGCCGCTCTCGCAGCTGGGCCACCTCGGGTTCCTTATGCCAAACAATTTTTTCTAAAATGTGCCGGGGCTCGGCATCGGCGGATTTAATTTGGTATTGCAAGTGTTTTACCGCAACAGCGGGGTTGGGGGGGCGGCGGCGAATCTGCATCGATTTTGGAGTTTTGATGTTGGATTTTAGAGGGTGGGGTGGGCCGTGCCCTTGGTTGGCTGAGTTGAGGATCAGCTGGCCGGGGCGATGGCTATCGGTTTGAGTCGGGGTGTTAAGGTGGGCCGTGGCCACCCTACTCTAGCTAGGCTATGCCGGCATGACCACGGCTCGTTTAAAGGCTTCGTCGAGTACCTCTGACAGGGTGGGGTGGGTGTGCACGCAGAAGGACAGATCGGTGACGGTCTGGCCCTGGGCGATCGCATTGGCGGCCTCCTGAATCAGATCGGCGGCATGGAGGCCAATGATGTGGGCTCCCAGAATTTCGCCCGTGTCTTGGCGATAAATCACCTTGGCGAGTCCGTCGGACTCGCCCTCGGCCAGGGCCTTAGAGTTGCCTTTAAAGTAGGTGCGCACGGTGTCGATGGCGTAGCCTTCGGCCTCGGCTTTTTCCTTGGCGGCGGGCTCGGTGAGACCCACAAAACTGACCTCTGGGTGGGTAAAGGCTGCCGCTGGAATGCTCAGGTAGTTTAAGGCGCGGGGCTCGCCGCAGATGGTCTCCACGGTGAGAATGCCCTGGGCCGAGGCGGCGTGGGCCAGCATCATTTTGCCCGTAGCGTCGCCGATCGCCCACAGGTGAGGCACTGGCTCTCCGTTGCGCAGCACCTGTAAGTAGTCATCGACGGGGATGAAGCCACGGCGATCGGCCTCCACGCCGACCCGCTCTAGACCCAGGTCCTTGGTGGCGGGGATGCGGCCGGTGGCCACCAGGCAGGCGTCTACCTCCAGGGTTTCGACTACTTCGCGGGTGTTGCGATCGGCCAGCTCAATCACCACGGGAGAGCCGGGGGTCACCTTCTGGGCAATCACCCCGGCCCGGGTCTCGATATCGCGGGGGGCAATCAGCACCCGCTGGGCCACCTTGGCGATGTCGGGGTCGAAGGTGGGCATTAGCTGGTCAAGGGCTTCAATGATGGTGACTTCGCAGCCCAGGGCGGTGTAAACATCAGAAAACTCTAGACCAATGTAGCCGCTGCCAATGATGGCCACCCAGTCGGGTAGCCAGTCGAGCTTGAGGGCTTCGTCGCTGGTGAAGACGGTTTTGCCGTCGGTTTCAATGCCGGGGGGCACAAAGGGCACTGAGCCGGGGGACAGAATAATGTCTTGGGCGGTCAGGATTTTTTCGCCCTCGGCGGTGGCGATCGCCACTTTCTGTTCTCCGGCCAGCCGCGCCCAGCCCTTGATAATGTCTACCCCCAGGCGAGTCAGGCTGTTGGTCATATCCCCCTGAATTTTGCTGACCAGGTTTTTGGCGTGGTTGGCAATGGCTTCGCGATCGTAGGTGACAGATCCCACCGAAATACCCAGGGCCTTGAGGTGGTGTTCGTTCCGCAGCTCCCGGACTCGCCCCGAGGCCGCCAGGAGCGCCTTCGAGGGGATGCAGCCCCGGTTGACGCAGGTGCCCCCCATCACATCCGCCTCTACGATGGCGGTCTTTAGCCCCCGCTTCACCGCGTGGAGAGCGGCCCCGTGGCCCCCCACCCCAGCGCCAATAATTAGCAGGTCGTAGTCAAATGCGTCGCTCACAGCAGGCTCCTGAACAGGTGGTCCAAAACAGGGTTAGATTGGCTGACCTTAAGTCTAGGTCGCTCATCTAGAGTTAGGGCAATCTACCCCAGCTCAGTCCTAGGCATCAGCTCCCCGTGGGCTGATGCTATCCACGATAAAGTTTCCCTTCATTCTTGACCACCGGGAGCAATCAGACAACTCCCAATTGTTAGGTGAGGGGTTAGGTTAGGGCGATCTAGGCACGATCTGGGCGTGGCTCACTGCGCTGGCGCCGGGACTCGTAGAGCAGCAGCGCCGCCGAAATAGCGGCATTCAGCGACTCCACCGCCGCGGCCATCGGGATGCGCACCTGCACCGTGGCTTGATGTTGGAGGGGCTCAGATAGCCCGGCCCCCTCATTGCCGAGCAAAATCACCGTCGGTCGAGTGAAATCTACGGCCCAATAGTCCACCTCGGCATGGGGGCTGGTGGCGACCAGCTGTACCCCGGCCTGGTGCCAACCCGTCAGCAACGGGCTCAAATCATCCACCACCGCCAGGGGCAGGCGGAACCATTGCCCCGCTGAGGCCCGCAGCACCTTGGGATGGTCGGGAGCGACGCTGTCGGCACTGAGCCAGAGACCATCGACCCCAGCGGCTACCGCCGTGCGCACAAGGGTGCCCAGGTTACCGGGATCCTGGAGGGTTTCGACCACCAGCCCCACGCTGTGGATGGTGTAATCGGGAACCCGCTGAATCAGGGGGACCACCGCCACCACCCCATCGGGATGCTGGGTGGTGGCCATACCGTCCAGCACGGCCTCAGAAACGGGTTCCACCCGTTCAGCTCGCTGTCCCAGAGCTAGGGCCAAGTCACCATGGGCCTGCTCCCAGGCAGGGGTGTAGCAGACCACCTGTAGGGGATAGTTGGTGGCCAAGGCCTCCTGAATCAGATGGGTGCCCTCCAGGAGAAATTGACCCTGCGATCGCCGTGCTCTGGCCTGGTGCAATTTCCGGATGGATTTGACCAAGGGGTTTTGCAAGCTAGTCAGCATGAAAAGTTGACCCTAGAGTAGGTCTGAGGTTCGCTGGCTATATGGCTATAAAATGCGGAACCCGGGACTTGAACCCGGATGTCTTTGCAAACACTAGGACCTGAACCTAGCGCGTCTACCAATTCCGCCAGTTCCGCTGACTAAGCGTTAGTAACGCCACAATTTTTAATCATGCACCGAGATGCAACAAGAGTCAAGCCTTTGAAAAAAGATTTCGTTATTTTAAACAGATCGGCTATCCTGATGTGGCTTAAGTTGGCAAGTTAATCTAGATTGCTGTGGCGAAATCGATGGTTTCAAGTAGAATCTAGACGAAAATTCGGGAAAAGGAGTTATCAGCCGTGGAGGACACCGCTATCGTTACGTCCATTGATTTACCAATCTCTACCACCGTCGCCGAGGCGGATGGCGCTATCCTCGAGATCACTGGCGGTACTCCCCTGTCTGGTCAGGTCACGATCAGCGGGGCAAAAAATTCGGCCCTGGTGGTGATGGCCGGTACCCTGCTCTGTTCTCAGCTCTGCCGCATTCGCAATATCCCTCACCTGATGGATATTGAGCGCATGGGCGAGGTCTTGATCGCCCTGGGAATTAAGCTCAAGCGCGAGGGCGATGCCCTGGTGGTTGACGCCACTACCATTGCCCATACCAAAGCGCCCTACGACGTCGTGAGTCGTCTCCGGGCCAGTTTCTTTGTGATCGGCCCGCTGCTGGCCCGCATGGGGGTAGCCCGCATTCCCCTGCCCGGCGGTTGTGCGATCGGGGCGCGTCCGGTAGAACTGCACGTGCGCGGGTTACAGGCCATGGGGGCCAATGTGCACATTGAGCATGGCACGGTTCACGCCTACGTCCCCGGCAGTGGCGGTCGGTTAAAAGGGGCCAAAATTTACCTCGATTACCCCAGCGTCGGGGCGACGGAAACCCTGATGATGGCTGCCACCCTGGCCGATGGGGAAACCATCATTGAAAATGCGGCCCAGGAGCCTGAGGTCGTCGACCTGGCTAACTTCTGCCGAGCGATGGGGGCGCGCATTCGTGGCGCTGGCACCAACACGATTACGATCAGCGGGGTGCCCAGCCTACACAGTACTGACTACGGCATTATTCCCGATCGCATCGAGGCGGGTACCTTTCTCGTGGCCGGGGCCATCACTCGGTCAGAGATCAGCATCGCCCCGATTATTCCTGAGCACCTCACCGCCGTCATTGCCAAGCTCCAGGAAATCGGTGGCCAGGTGGTGGTAGACAGCCCCAACCGGGTGCGCTACATGCCCTCCCACACCATTGCCCCCGTCGACATTCAAACCGGGCCTTTCCCCGGCTTTCCCACCGACATGCAGGCTCAATTTATGGCACTGATGGCCGTCTGCGAAGGCAGCAGCCTGATTACCGAAACGGTGTTTGAAAACCGTCTGCGCCACGTGGCTGAACTCAACCGCATGGGGGCCGACATTCGCCTCAACGGCAACTGCGCCATTATTAAAGGGGTGCATCAGCTCTCGGGTGCACCGGTGCTGGCGACCGACCTACGCGCTTCGGCCGCCCTGGTGCTAGCGGGGCTAGCGGCCAAGGGTACCACCACCATTCAGGGGTTGCACCACCTCGATCGCGGCTACGATGACCTAGAAGGTAAACTGCGTAAGCTTGGTGCCAACCTCCGTCGCTATCACAGTGATGGCCCAATTGCTTTAGGGGAGTGACCGCCCTGGTGCATGGCCAAAGACTGCTAGAACGTCGGTACAGAAACCCGGTTTCTTGGCCAGAATTCAAGTCATATCGTTAGCGCAGCGACGAAGAAACCGGGTTTTTAGCCATACTGTATTGGTGCTCTAGCGCAGCCTGGATTTGCCAGGCTCGTAATCTTCTTTATGGGCCTCCCAGCCCAGGCTTAGGAGACGACCTTTTGCTCCTGCACCAGGGTAAGGCTGACCCAGGTGCCCTGGGCATTGTAGGTGCGAATCAACCGCTGCCGCAGGCCGGGGGTGATTAACCAGCCTGCTTCTAAAAAGAGCGGCTGACCCGATCGAATTTCGGTGGGGAAGGTGACTGAGGCTCCCCCCGGCAGGAACCGCACGGTGACCGGTTGACTACCCTGATCAAAGTCCAGGGTGTCTCCCGCCACCATTCCTTCCGAACGAATGGGCAGTGAATTACCAAAGCAAAGGGTTTGGGCGATCACCCCTGGGGCAACGGACTGAATCTCCAGGCGAGTCGCCATGGTTTGGGGGGGCTCCCAGTCTGGGAATATCGTGACCGCCTCACCGATCCAGGTGCCTAGGAGTTGGTCAATGGTGAGGTTGGGACGAGGGGTCGGGGTAGTGGCTTGTAGGTGTTCTCGAATCAGCGTCAGGCTACCTAGGGTAGGCTGACTCGGAAAAATTTGGACGATGCGCAACCGCTCGTGGCCCGCGATCAGCCCCAGCTCGGCGCCAAACTCGCTCACCGGGCTGCGCTGCATCGACCCCTGGGAAAACGCGCCGGTTTCACAAAACAGCACCCCCCGCCCCAGGGAGCTGTACTCGAGCACTGTTTCGCTGACCGGCTGATCGGCCGGGTACCGGCGAATGATTTGACGCATGCTCTGGCCTTGGTTGAGCGGCTCGAGCACCACCTCCGAGGGGGTATCGTGCCGTATTTCTCCGGTCGGAGACAGCTGCGTAAAGGAACCCACCCAGGTGCCCTGGCTTTTGAGCAGGCGTGCCCACTGGGACGATGGGGCCGGAGGGGAGGTCATAGGGGTAAGGGTAGGGGGTAGATTAGGCCTGCATGAGACTGATCAGGTGGGGGATCTCAGGCAAAATTAGGGCCTCCATCGCGAGGGTCACCGCTTTGCTGGAGCCGGGCAGGGAGAAGATCAGGGTTGATTGGTAAACCCCGGCCACGGCCCGCGATGCCATGGCGCGGGAGCCAATATCTTGAAAGCTGAGGGCGCGGAAAATTTCGCCGAAACCCGGCAGCGTTTTCTCCAGCAGAGCGGCCACGGCATCGTAGGTGGTATCGCGGGGGGCAATGCCAGTCCCCCCTGAGAGAATGATGCCGTCAACGTCGGCCTGCTGGGCCAGGGTTTGGCAGAGGCGGCGAATATGATCAGGTTCGTCGGGCACGATCCGGTAGTCCTGAACCTGGTGCCCAGCGGCTATGAGCAGCGCTTGAATGATCTGCCCGCTGCGATCGCTCTCCACCGTGCGGGTATCGCTAACGGTAATCACTGCACAGCGCACCGATCGACCGAGGGACTGGGGATGGGCCATGGCTGGTCGCTAGCTTTTGGTAAAGCCCAGACCGTTGCGCTCGGCGTAGCGGTTCATAAACCGCATGAAGCGATCCCAATCGGCTTCGCTCTTCATGACGTAAAGGGCTTCAATGCCAGCGGGCTCACCGTTGACGAACTTGCCATTGACGTCACGACTGACCAGTTCACCCTCTTCGTCCACCAGATACATACCGGTAATTTCTACCCCGCCTTGGGAAAGCGCCTGGGGGTGATCGAAGTAAAAGGTGGCTGTCCCATCCGAGCCATCCTTGGCGCGGGTAAGGCGGACATCGGGAATGACGGGTTCTGCAACGCCACGGGCAAATTGAATCTCGGCCATGCCAAATGTCCTACTAAGTTTACAGAGTGAAGTGGGTAACTATTTATTCTTGCACGTTACCGGGATCAGATTGCTCTAGCTCATGACTCATCTTGCTCCCGCTCATTACTCATTCAGGATCTTGATGTAACCAGCCCGCTGGGATGAGTTCAGCGGCCTGGGGATTCGCCCATGGGGTCTGCGGTTAGGACCGTCAACGATTCGGCCAGGGTGACGGCCTCCTCGGGGCTGACGTCTTGGCAGCCCCGCAGTCCTTCAAACAAGCTCCCAATGTAGGTCGCCCCTACCAGTCGATAGGCACCGGAGGGGCCCAGCATCCAGTCGGTAAAGAGGTGGGAGTCGGGGGATTGGGCTACTGTGCCGTCATCGACAAAAGGGCCGTAGTTGAGAACGTAGCCCTGGTCGCCAAACAGGGGCGGCTGGATGGGAAGGCGGCTTTCGGTGACCGGGGGGGCACTCATGCCCTCGGTGGCAAACTCGACGGCAAAGCACTGGTTGAGATCATTTTGGTAGACCACCAGGTAGCTGGTGTCGGGGTCGTCCTGGGTGACCCGCATCTCTGCAATGGTAAAGGAGGGCGGCACCTGTCCCGGCACCACGACCTCTACCCCCAGGCTCGTCAGCTGGCTGGTTTGATCGGGGGGTATTTGGCCTAGAAAAGCACCCTCGGGGGGCGGCGGTGGCCCATCGCTGGCACTGGGTACCGTCGGGGTGTCGAGGGAAACTGAGGTCGGGCTAGGGCGATCGCAGGCCCCGAGGCCGATTACGATCACCAGCGCTAGGGCCTGGGTGCCCGTTGTGATTACCCTTGCCACGGGCTCTATCCTTCTGGGTGACTATCGCCGCTATCTTATCGCGCTGGCCGAAACCTATGGGATGATGTCCCCTGTTGCCCTGGAGTCGCTGCGTTGCGTAAGCTACCGCCCCTACCGCTATCGGTAAAAGTTTTCTACGGCGTTGGAGAACTGGCGGCGGCGGTGCCCGCCAGCCTATCGGCCTTTTTTATCCTGTACTTTTTTACCACCGTGGCGGGCCTCAGTCCGGCCCTGGCGGGGGGCGTGCTGTTGTTTGGTCGGGTGTGGGATGCCATTAACGATCCCCTGATCGGCTGGCTCAGCGATCGCACCGTGTCCCCCCTGGGTCGCCGCTACCCCTGGATGCTAGGCGGAGTGATACCGCTAGCCATCTGCTCGGTGCTGCTGTGGATTGTGCCCCCCTTCCCGACCCAGATGGGGGTATTTGCCTATTACATTGTGCTGTCGATTTTTGCCTTTGCCGCCTTTACGGCGGTGCAGTTGCCCTACACGGCGCTGGCGGCGGAGTTGTCGGACGACTACGACGAGCGCACTGACTTGATCGGCATGAAGTCGGCTTTTAGCATTGGCGCGAGTATTCTGGCCCTGGCCGGGGCCCAGGTTGTGTTTGCTCGGGTGGCCGATCCGGCTCGTCAATACACGTTGCTGGGGCTGCTGTCGGCTAGTTTGGCGCTGGTGGTGATTGGGATCTGTGTCGGGGGCACCTACCGACGCTACTGGCAGGTGCAGCGGGGACGGCCCTTGCTGGCTGGTGCAGTAGCGCCGCCGGCGCTGCTGCACCAGCTCCGCACGGTGTTTCGCAACGGCGCTTTTCGTCAGGTCTTGGGCCTCTACCTATGTGGCTGGATGAGCGTGCAGGTGACCGCCGCCATGCTTCCCTACTTTGTCGGGGCCTGGATGGGTCTGCCCGCCACCCACTTTGCCCAGATGGCTCTGGCCGTACAGGGTACGGCGATCGCCATGCTCTGGGTCTGGGACTGGGTGGCCAAGCGTACCGGCAAGCGCACGGTGTTTCTCATGGGCGCGCCCCTGGCGGCGGTGGCCTTGGCCGGTTTGGCGACGGTGCAACCGGGCCAGGTGATCTGGATGTATACCCTGGGCGTCATCGCTGGCATGGGGGTGGCGACGCTGTACGTGGTGCCCTTTGCCATGCTGCCCGATGTGATTGACCTGGATGAACTCAATACCGGACTGCGGCGGGAGGGGCTCTATTTCAGCGCCCTGGTCTTTTTGCAAAAGCTGGGGCTGGCGCTGGCGCTATTTATTTCGGGGCAGATCCTCAGCATCACGGGGTACGTAGCCACGGCCAATACCCAGCCCGCCGCCGCCCTGAGCGCCATTCGCCTGCTGATCGGCCCCCTACCCGCCGTACTATTGGCCGGGGGACTGTGGTTTTGCTACCGCTACCCGATCAGTCGCGATCGCCACCAGCAGATTTTGCTCGCGTTACAGGCTCGCCGCCAGCAGCGCCTCGAGGATCAAGCCGTTGCGGGCTCAGATCCGTCAGCCCCTGAAACCTAGGAGAACTCTACCGGTGCTCGGGGTCAGGAAAAAATCCGCAGGCAAGGGTCGCTGGGGAATGGTAATGGGGATTTCTAACTGTTGGGCTGGGAGGGTGGCTGTCCCAGACGCGGTTCGGTACCGGCCAACAGGCGATCGATATTGCTGCGGTGGCGCAGAATGACGTAGAACGCCCCCAGACTCCCCAGCACCACGTAGGGCAGGGGCTGGCCCGTCGCGGCCAACAGAATGACGGTGGCGATCGCGGCCGCCATGGAACTGAGGGAAACAATGCGGCTTAGGGCCAGGGTCAGCCCAAAGGTGGCGGCGGCCCCTAGACCCACGGGCCAGGCCAGACCCAGCAGTACCCCCAGGCCCGAGGCGGCTGATTTGCCACCGGTAAAATTAATCCACACCGATTTGCTGTGGCCCACAACGGCCAGTACCCCCGCCAGCATGGTGACCCAGGTTTGCCAGCCCAGGACGAGAGACCCGGCTGTCGCCAGGGCCAGCACCTGGGGCCAGGCCAGCCCCACCAGCAGCACCGCCAGCAGCCCTTTGAGCAGGTCAATCATCAGCACCACGATCGCCGCGCCCTTGCCCACCGTTCGCAGCACGTTGGTCGCCCCGGTGCCCCCTGAACCGTACTGCCGAATGTCAATACCTTTCATCCACCGGGCGATCAGGTACCCGGTGGGGAGCGAACCCAGGAGATAAGCTGCTACCAACAGCAACGCAACTGCTAAAACCGCCAACGCCCTATGTCCTCAAATGCGGAGGGAATACAGATCAAACCGTTCGGTCTAGATCCTAGACCTAGAGTTTGTTATGGTTACTCTCCAGTCTAGGGGGATTAGTGCCCCACTGAAGCGTCAATTTAGCCCTTCCCATCGCCCTCTCTAAGGGATCTAGGGGGGGACACAGGGGGCGTCTAGGAGTGAGGGCTAGGGAACCGCACAGAGCAGCTCAATCACCTGGTCAGCGGTAATCAGGCGTTTGAGGACTACCTGGCCAATGGGTTGCTGGCTAGGCTCGCTTTCGGGCATCACCTCTACCATCAGCACGGTCTCTTCCACCTGATAGAGCCATAGGGTTTCCCCCTGCTCTTGAATCGACAAATTCAGGCGGCGAAGATGGGGCTTGCGCTGCCAGCCCAGTTCATTCCACAGGCCACCAAACTCCCATACCCGGCCCGTTACCCAACCATCGGAAAGAAAAAAATATTTCACCGCGCACTCTGCCACACCGTATTCAATGGCATTATGCACCGTGATGGCCAACAGACCGCACTTCGACCCCAATTAAATATCCCTTGACTAGAATGATCTCCTGAATAGCCCTGGCTGGGCCAAGGGTGCCTAGGGTTAGAGTGGCTCCTGGCCACCGGGTTGACCCTTTGATTACCCCCAGGGAGTGTCACCATGATCATCCTTAGGAGCCTCGATCATTTGGTTCTGACCGTGGCCGATATTGCTCGCACCTGCGAATTTTATCGGCGGGTACTGGGCATGGAGGTGATTACCTTTGGGGTGGATCGCACGGCGCTGCGCTACGGCCACTGACTCCTGACTCCTGACTCCTGGCTCCTGACTCCTGACTCCTGACTCCTGACTCCTGACTCCCAGCCTCCATTGATACCCTCGAAGAAGAAATTTTTGCCAACCCTCCGGACGAACCCTCCAGCCTGCGTATTAAAGAGAGGTAGATGCACCCTGATTGTTAAGCTCTGAGGTACCTGGAGGGATCTCAGAGCTTTTTTTTGCCTTGGGGTGGGCCAGGGTCTCCAGGGCCAATCTTTTGACCCAGAAGACTGCCAGTCTGGCCTGCTGTGATACCCTATCCGCAATTGACGCGAAGGTAGGACAACCATGGCAGTAACGGTAGGGCTAGTGTTTGGCGGCTGCTCAGGGGAGCACGAGGTATCGATTCGCTCGGCCCAGGCGATCGCCCAGGCCCTAGCCAGCGGCACCAACCGTGAAAAATACGCCGTGCTGCCGGTCTACATTCGCAAAGATGGGGTCTGGCAGGCCGGGGAAACGGCCCAGGCGGTGCTCCAGGCAGGGGTGCCCCCCCATGCGCTGGTCAACCCGGAGGTGACTACCCCTAGCCAACGGCTCCCCCGGTTTGATCAGATCGATAATGTGGATATTTGGTTTCCAGTGCTCCACGGCCCCAACGGTGAAGATGGCACCGTCCAGGGTCTCTTTACCCTCATGGAGCAGCCCTTTGTGGCGTCTGGGGTGCTGGGCTCAGCCTTGGGTATGGACAAAATTGCCATGAAAGCCGCCTTTGCCCAGGCCGGGCTACCCCAGGTCGCCTATCTGGCCGTGAGCCGGGCCGAGGTGTGGTCTAACCCCTGCGTGTTTCCGAAACTATGCGATCGCATCGAGATGGAGCTAGGCTACCCCTGCTTTGTTAAACCCGCCAACCTGGGCTCATCGGTGGGCATTGCCAAGGCCACTACCCGCAAAGAGCTGGAAGCCGCCCTCGACAGTGCCGCCAGCTACGATCGCCGCATCATTGTCGAAGCCGGAGTGGTGGCTCGGGAGGTGGAATGTGCCGTGCTGGGCAACGATAACCCCAAGGCTTCGTTGCTGGGTGAAATCACCTTTCAGAGCGACTTCTACGACTACGACACCAAATACACCAGTGGCCAGTCGCAGCACACCATTCCGGCCCAGGTGCCCGCCGATGTGGCTCGCCGGATTCAAGCCATGGCGGTGACGGCGTTTCAAGCGGTAGATGCCGCCGGTATTTCACGGGTCGACTTCTTTTATGTAGAGGCGACCGGGGAAGTGCTGATCAACGAGATCAATACCCTGCCTGGCTTTACCGCCACCAGCATGTACCCGATGATGTGGGCGGCCAGCGGGGTCTCCTTTGAGGAGCTCGTCGATACGCTGATTCAGCTCGGGTTTGAACGCACAGCGAAGGAAGGGAGCGAATAGGCTAAACGCTGTCAAGGCCGCGGTAGAGCTCAGACAGGTCAAAGTCTAGCCCAATGCTGGTGAGCACAACGCGATCGCCGCCGGGAGCGCTTTGCGCATCGCCCAGCGGATAGACTACGGTTTCCCAGCCATTCCCGTGCGTGCGACGGCGACACTCTACCCGCTGACTATCTTGGGCAATTAAGACATATTCTTCCAGGGAGTCCAGTTGTTGGTAGTCGGCAAATTTTTCGTCTCGGTCAAAATCTTGGGTACTAGATGACAGCACCTCTGCGACCAATTTCGGATACCGCTTGACGTAGCGATCGCCGCGATCGCGCGGATCGCAGGTCACAAATGCATCGGGATAGTAGTAGAAATGATCTCGATAGTTGACCTTGACATTGCCGGAGTAAAACCGGCAGTCAGAGGCATTACCCAGATGATTATCAATTAGCTTAAGCAAGTTAAACGCAATTCGATCGTGGTTATCGGTGCCGCCCGCCATGGCGTACACCAGGCCGCGTCGATACTCATGGCGAATGGGGCTCTGGCGCTCGAGAGTGAGGTATTCGTCAGTACTGATGTAGTTAGGAACCGCAATCATAGGCTTGACGCTGCACTAGCCCCGGTTTTTAATCGTCATGACCTGCACAATTTGCTGGGCAGTGGTGCTGGGAATATCCAGAATACGATACAGGTCTTCGAGGAACGCCTGCTCCTGGGGGGTAACGGTGCGGTCAGACAGGACCAGGTCGGTGGCGATCGCAAAGGCAGTCTCGCGCAGCTCTTGGGAGAGGGCGGCCTTAGCCTCACTGACTAATATCCCTGGCCCCTCCTGCTTGAGGCGATCGAGCAGGAGGTCGAACAGCTGGTTGAGAGCATCGCTAGAGTAGCTGCTAAAGAGCGACATCCGCGATAGCAGCATGGTCATGTCTTGTCCCTCCTGCTCGGCCATGTAGCCATCGGCGGCGATCGCCACCATGGCAATACTGGCGAGGGCTTCGGCTGAGCCCATGGATGAATCAGTCATGGCGTTATCCTTATAGATAGCATTGGCTCACCGCCCCCTATTTTTGCCCCAAAGCCGCCGGGGCGCAATCCAGTTTTGAGGAGTCTTTACAGCTAGCGATGTAACCCCAACCGCAGCAACCGTTAAATTACCTAGTCTTGTGATCAAACTCACCAGGGGCGGTGATAAATCAGCTAGATTTCCGGAAACCTTCCAGGGATACTAAATTTTGACTCAACTTTAGCCGAGTCATCTACAGGGAACACATAACCAACTGACAAGCCCGCCTGGGTTTGTCGGTTTTTTTTGGTTTTGGGTTCAGGCTATGCAACGTGTGACAGAGGGCATGCCAGGGAAGTGAAGCACGAGCTAACCGGCGGCGAGATCTATCGCCCCACGACCTGCCGGTAGAATCCCCGCATATCTTTCCACCACAGCCGCCGCGACTCATCCCAGGTGTAGAACATGTGGCCCCCCTGGAAATGGCGCAGGGTGAGGTTGGGGCGGAGCTCAAGGTTGAGATTCATTAGATCGGCTAGGTGGTTCGACGAGAAGTAGGGGGTCACCAGGTCGTAGATACCGTGGGTAATGTAGACCTTAAGGTAGGGGTTGAGGGCCATGCCCACCCGTAGGTCATCTACGGAGCCCACAAAGCCCTGCCGGTAGTCACTCTCGGGCAAAAATTCCCAGGCTTTAAATACCTCGAAGCTGAGCAAATTGTAGGTGAGGGTCGTGTTGACCTCCAGGGTAGAACGGAGGTGGCTGTTAATCGCCCCGGTAAACAGGCGATCGATACCCTCCAGGGTTGGATCACTGCCCTCGTTGAGCAGGCGATCGGGGAAGGGGTCGATGGCGGTGACAGAGGCGTCGTAGAGGCCCAAAATACGCTGTTGGTGACGCAGCAGCTCACGGGCAAATACGGTAATGTTGATGCGGCCCCGGTGGCGCTGCACCACCTCCGAGGGTAGGCCAATCAACCCGGCCAATTGATCAAAAACCTGTTGCTGCTCCTTGGCAGGCGCGGTGCTACCCAGGGCCAGCAGCGGGATTAACGTTTTGCGGGCAAAATCGGCGGCCTTGGCCCCGTGGGCGGTTGGGCTGTCGGTGGTGGTCACTCGCCCGTGGTACACCGCCGTTGCCGCCATCGACGGAATGACTGTAGCCCAGCCGCTGAGGCTGTAGTCGCTGCCCTCCAGCAGCATAAACTCCATCACGGGCGAAATCAGAATGGCCCCACACAGGCCGACCCCGTAATCTTGCTGAAGCTTGCGGCAGAGCTTAGCCACCCGAAAGCCGCCGTAGCTCTCGCCAGCAATAAAGATCGGCGATAACCAGCGGTGGTGGGCAGAGAGGTAGCCCTGAATAAACTCGCCCAGGGCGTTGAGGTCGCGATCGACTGTCCAGAATTTTTTGGCTTTATCGTCAGGTTTATCCTCGGGCTTTCCGGCGGCTTTGTCATCGGGCTGATCGGATTTTTCAGCCTCCCTAGGCAAGATCCGACTAAAGCCTGTGCCCAGGGGATCAATAAAGACTAAATCGGTAAAGCTCAGCCAGGTTTCGCCATTGTCGGCCACCTGTACTGGCGGACGGGGCAGGCTGCCATCGGGGTTAAACACCACCCGGCGCGGTCCTAGAGCACCCATGTGCAGGTAGGCCGAGGCCGCCCCGGGGCCGCCATTAAACACAAAGGTAATGGGGCGTTTGGCAGCGGTATCGTCAGTAATGGTGTAAGCGACGTGGAACAGCTCGGCCACGGGCTTGTCGTTTTCATAGAGGGTTTGCCACTGGGCCGAGGCCTGGTAGTGCTGGTTCCCCAGCAAATGTTCGGTGGTGCTGCCCTGGCGCTTGGGTGCTTCTACCATGACGATAAGTAGGTGGACAATATAAACGTAGTCCTGTCATGTCGAGCGAAGCGAAGCGAAGTCGAGACATCTCGGTCATTGGCGGAGTCCGAGATTCCTCCCTTTGGTCGGAATGACAGCATTTAA
>Ga0169931_10006451_pt1 | contig 17680 bp, 13 predicted proteins | sample Kivu_15m_20L_FD_129675 | JGI IMG/M metagenome (GOLD analysis project Ga0169931, IMG submission 129675) | Freshwater microbial communities from Lake Kivu, Western Province, Rwanda to study Microbial Dark Matter (Phase II) - Kivu_15m_20L... | ecosystem: Environmental > Aquatic > Freshwater > Lake...
ACGCGCTGGCCCGACTTCGCGTCGTAGAGGTCGATGCCGACGCCGCCGCGTTCGTAGCGTGCGACGTTCGAGGCGGAGAAGAGCGGGTCGTGCCACTCTTCGTGGACTTCGACCCACACGCGCGGCACGGCGATGTAGCGCGCCTCTTGGATCGGGACGGCGGGCGTGAAGTCGCGCGTTGCGAACTGCTCGTCGGCGACGAGGCGCAGCTCTTCGAGCAGGCCTGGATCGTCGACGGGCAGCTGTCCCGGCGTCGGAGTGGAAGGTTCCGCGTTGCTGGGCGCGGCGCTCAGCCAGGTGTACTTGGCCGGCGCTTCGACGGCGCCGAACTGCGTGCAGTCTCGCTCGATGCGCGGGGCGGTGCAGCTGGCGACGAACAGCGCGGGAACAAGAGCGAGGGACGAACGCATGGAGGGACTCGAACTGCGGGGCGAGGGGCTGAGTTCGCGCCAGGGTTAGCCCTCGAGCGTCTTTATCTCAAGTGCTCGCGGCGGCGGCTCGTCGCAGGCGATCGTTGATCGCGCGCCCCAGCCCGCGCTCCGGCGCGAGTTCGGCGACGATGCGCGTGGCGCCGGCGCGGTCGAGGCGGCGCAGCGCGGAGAACAAACGGCTGGCGGCTTCGCGCAGGTCGCCGGTCGTCGACAGCACTTCGCAGGCGTGTGCGGGGCGCGCGCGGCGGAAGGCGAGCAGCGCTTCACCCGGCGTCAGCGCAGCGTCCGGGCTCGCTTCGATCACGAGCGGCGTGCGCGGCGCGTAGTGCGCGGCGAGCATGCCCGGTGCAGCGGCGGCTTTGCGCGGCGCGTGCTCCGAGTGCTGCGACGCGACACGTATGGATCCGACCAACGGCTCGAGCAACTCGAGCGGCGTTCCGCCGGGTCGGTAAAGAACGCAGTGGCCCTCTTCCCAGCCGATGATCGTGCTCTCGAGGCCGACTTCGCACGGCCCGCCGTCGAGCACGTAGTCGAGCTCGTCGCCGAGCTGTTCGACGACGTCTTCGGCGCGGGTCGGGCTCATGCGGCCGAACAGGTTGGCGCTGGGCGCGGCCAGCGGGAACTCGAGCCGCGCGAGCAGCCGCGCCGTCAGAGGATGCGCGGGAGCGCGCAACGCGACCGTGTCGAGCCCGCTGGTGACGATGTCGGGCACGAGCTCGCGCTTGGGCAGCACGAGCGTCAGCGGCCCGGGCCAGAACGCGCGCATCAGGCGCTCGGCGTCGGCTGGCAGTTCGCGCACGAACTCGCGCGCGTGCTCGGCGGAGCGCACGTGCACGATCAGCGGGTCGAAGGCAGGGCGTCGTTTGGCCTCGAAGATGCGCAGGCACGCCCGTTCGTCCAGCGCGTTGGCCGCCAGGCCGTACACCGTCTCGGTCGGGATCGCGACCAACTCGCCGGCGCGCAGACGGCGCTCGGCCTCGTCGAGTTCGGTTCCGATGCGCGCGGTCATGGCTGCGCAGGTTCTACCCGCTGCGTGCGTCCGCGAAAACTTCGCTTCAACGCCGCTCGAAGCGGCCGCGCGCGTCGGCGAGCGCGGCGCCGAGGGCGGCCGGTTCGGTGCGCAGGTCGCGCAGCAGCTCCTCGAGCACCTGCAAGGAAGCCTCGACCTCCTGTGCGGCGACGCGCGTGGCGCCGGCGGCGAGCAGGCGCTCGCGTTCGCCCAGGTCGTGCGCGCGCGCGTGGATGGGCGTGTGCGGCGCCAACTGCCGCACGGCGCGGATGGCGCGGTGCGCCGCCTGCGGGTCGTTCAACATCACGGCGACGTGCGAGGCTCGCGCCACGCCAACGTGCTCGAGAATCTCGGCGCTCGTCGCGTCGCCGTAGCTGATCGACTCGCCAGCCGCGCGCCCCGAGCGCACGCGCTCGAGATCGAGGTCGACGATCACCGACTCGACGCCTGCTGCGCGCAGCGCGCGCGCAAGCAACGCGCCCCCCACTCCGTAGCCGAGCACGACCACGTGCCCGCTGCGGTGCGCGGGCGCATGGAGCACGTCTTCGTCGCGCACGCCCAGCAGACGATCGACGCGCTCGAGCGCCGCGGCCCCGGCCGCCAGGTGCGGACCCAGACGCAAGAGCCCCGGAGTCACGAGCATCGTGATCACGCTGGCGCCCAGGAACAACGCGCGTTCCCGGACGCTCAAGAGCCCAAGATCGCCGCCCAGATCCGCGAGCACGAAGCTGAACTCGCCGACCTGCGCGAGCGCGGCCCCGGAGAGCAGCGCGACGCGCAACGGCAGGCGCATGAGCACCGCGGCGAGCGCCGCGAGCACGAACTTGCCCGCCAGGAGCAACGTCGCGAGTCCGAGCACGACGAGCGGCTCGCGCAGCAGCAGCTCGAGGTCGAGCAGCGTGCCCACCGAGACGAAGAACAGGCTCGTGAACAAGTCGCGCAGCGGCAGCACGTCCGAGAGCGCTTGGTGGCTGAATTCGCTGTCGGCGAGCACCACTCCTGCGAGGAACGCGCCGAGCGCGAGCGAAAGTCCTACCTGCGCCGTCGCCCAAGCGATCGACGCGCAGACAAGCACGACCGCAAGCAGGAACACGTCGCGGCGCTGCGTGCGCGCGACGGCGCGGAACACCGGCGGCACGACGAAGCGCGCGAGCACGATCGTTCCGGCCATCACGGCCAGGGCTTTGCCAAGCGCGAGCGCAACGGCGCCGAAGTTCGCCTCGCCAGCTGCGAGCATCGGCGTGACGAGCATCATCGGCACCACGCACAGGTCCTGGAACAGCAGCACGCCGACGATCAGCCGTCCGTGCGGCGCCTCCATCTCGCGCCGCTCGGCGAGGCCACGCAGCACGATCGCGGTGCTCGATAGCGCCGCGAGAAAGCCGAAGAACAGCGCGTGTTCGTGCGTGCGCCCGAAGGCGAGCGCGACGGCGTAGATCGCCGCCAGCGTGAAGCTCACCTGCAAGGCGCCGCCGACCAGCACCATGCGTGCGATGCGCCGGAGGCTGTCGAGCGAGAACTCCAGACCGATCGAGAACAGCAGCAGGACGACGCCGACCTCGGCCAGCTCGGCGACGGCGCGCGTCTCGTCGATCCAACCTAGCCCGCTCGGCCCGATCACCGCGCCGGCGACCAGCAAGCCGGCGATCGTAGGCAGCCGCAGCCGGTGGAGCGCGAGCACCACCACGACCGAGGCGCTGAGCACGATCAACAGGTCGCGCAGCAGGTCGTGCTCTTCCATCGCCGCCGAGGATGCCGCATGCGACACGCTGGGCCAAGCGCGCACTCACGGCTTCGATCGTCCGTGCGAGCAAGGGGCGTCAACGGCCGTCGCGATCGGTCGCGCATCCCAAGGGCCTGTGACGAAATGAGTCGTGGAGGCTCGGGCGGCATGGCGCCGCTTGGGTGGCGTCGACGCGGCGACAAGGTTTCGCCTAGTGGGTTGATTCGAAAGTCCGCTGCAGATGTCAGGTGGTTCGGCGCTCCCCGCAAGGCGCGAGAATTTCCAGGCGACCTGAATAGGTCGCCGAACCGGAGCAACGCCGCGGGGGGCGGCGAGGCGCCTGAGATATGCGGCGAAATTTTGAATCAACCCACTTGCAACACTTGGCGCCGCGGCGGCGCCGCCCAAGCAGACAACAGCGCATCCGGGCGCCGGGAGGTTTTTCGTCAGCGGCAACAGGCACGTTGTTCGCCGCGCGTCGGCGGGAGCGGGCGCGGGACTTCCTGCGCGACTGCGCTGTCGAGCGGATTGCGCACGCCGCGACGCAGGCTCATCCTGGCGCGATGCAGACCCGCACGCGCACCGGCCTCTTCTCCTCGCCGCGGTCCATCGGCCTCGTTCTCGCCGCCCTGTGCGGCTTCACAGCCGGCTTGACCGGCGGCTGCGCCACGGAGCGTGCGACGCCCACGCGCGGCGCGAGCGTCAAGCCCGGCATCAACAAGGACTTCCTCGATCCGGCGCTCGACGTCGAGCGCTACGTCGAACGCTTCGAAACCGAGAGCCGCGAGATCTACTCCGAGCGCGCGGCCGTCCTCGAGCGGATTGCGTTGAAGCCGGGCCAGGCCGTCGCCGACATCGGCGCGGGCACCGGCCTCTACACGTACCTCTTCGCCGACGCCGTCGGCCCCACGGGCAAGGTCTACGCAGTCGACATCGCGGCGCCGTTCGTCGAGCGCATCCAGACCACGGCCGCCGAACGTGGCCTCGCCCAAGTCGTGGGCGTGCAGTGCACCGAAGACGACGTGCGCCTGCCGCCGCAGTCGATCGACGTCGCCTTCGTGTGCGACACGTACCACCACTTCGAGTACCCCGCCGCCACGCTCGCGTCGCTGCACCGCGCGCTCCGGCCCGGCGGCACGCTGATCGTGATCGACTTCCACCGCATCGAGGGCGTCACGCGCGAGTGGACGCTCAACCACGTGCGCGCCGGGCAAGAGGTGTTCAGCGCGGAGATTCAAGCCGCCGGCTTCACGCTGGCAGCCGTCGACACGCCGCCGGGGCTCAAGGAGAACTACCTGCTGCGCTTCCGCCGCCGCTGAGGCCGGCTGCGCGCAGAGCTCAGCGCCCGTCGCCGAACGCCGCCCGCAACGCGTCGAAGCGCGGATCGGAGCGCAGCGCCGCGAAGATCGGATCGTCGAGTTCTTTGCGCGCGGTGGCGTCGGCGGCGCCGGAGCGAGCGAGTTGCTCGAGCAGCACGAAGGCCCGCTCGCGCCAACGCAGCGCGTCGGCTTCGCTCGCGTTCGACGCGGCCGAACACTGCGCGAGCCACGAAGGGGCCCACACTTGATCGACGGGGCGCGCCGCCAGCGCGGCAAGTCGCTCGGCTGCCGCCGCGCATAACTCGGTCTGTCCAGCCGCGAGGCGCGCACCTGCAAGGCGCGATGCGGCCCACGCGAGCGCGACGCGCAACGTGCCGTCGCGTTCTTGCTCGAGCACCGGTTCGCCCAGGGCCAGCGCTCGTTCGAAGGCAGCTGCGGACGGCTCACCCTTGGCGAGCGCGTCGCCCATCTGCGCGATCATGAGCACGCGTGTGCGCGCCTGACGCGGCGTGAGCGGCGCGCGCTCCGACACAGTTTGCAGGACCTGCTCGGCCCGCTCGAGGATCGTGAGCCGCCGCTCTCCCTCGTTGCGCATCGCCGCCAGAAGACTGCTGTTGTACAGCGCCCCCGAGAGCGAGTCGTAATAGCCGACCTGAGCCGGAAAGTCTGCGAGCAGACGCTCGAATGCGACGACCGACGCCTCGTACTCGCGCTGGGCCGCGTCGAACTCCCGCAGCTGCGTGCGCCGCGTCGCCATTTCGACGCGCAGCTCGGCCGCGCGCCGCGCGGCGCTCGACGCCTCGGGGCGCTCGCGCGCGAGTTCCTCGAAGCGCTCCAACGCAAGTTCGAGCCAGCGCAGGTCCTCGCGCGGGTCGCGCACCTTCGATTCGAGCCCCACCAACGTGTGCGGCGACGAACCGAGCTCCTGCTGGGTGCGGGCGAGGTCGTAGCGCACCTTCCAGGTCGCGTCGGGCAGCGACGCGAGCGCCTCAAGGTCCTGAGCAGCACTGGTCAGCAGCTCGGTGCGCCCCGCGGCGATGCGCGCGGCGGCGAGGCACGTCGCGAGTTCCAGGCGCGCCGCGGCGCTCACGGGCCGCACGTAGCTCTCGTCGCGTGCAAGGGGACGCAGACGCTCGGCCGCGTCGATCGCCGACTGCGCCGCCGAACGCGCCGCGTCGAGGTCCCCCATGAGCCGCCGAGCCTCCGCGCTGAGGATCGAGACGTTCACGCGCAGCAACTCGAGCTCGAGGTCGGGCCCCGCGGCGAGCTGTTCGTCGAGGATCCGGGCTTGGCGCTCGAGCAGCTCGAGCGCCGCCGCGAACTCGCCGAGTTCCGCGCGGATCCCCGCGCTGCGGCCGAGCGTCGCCGCGTGCGCCAGGTGCTGCTCGCGCGTCGCTGCGGGCTCGGCAAGCAGACGCTCTTCGAGTTCGAGCGCGTCGCGCAGCAACTCGCGCCGCACGCCGGCCGTCCGCGGAGTGTCGACAAGCAACTCTCCGCCCACGCGCGAGAGCAGACGATCGATGGCTTCGCTCGCGAAGGCGAGGTTGCGCTGCGCGCGCCCTAGCGCTTCATCCTTGGCGTCGCGCTCGCTGGTCACGCCCGCGAGCGCCCTCGCAAGCTCGCGCGCGCCGGCCTCGATCTCGACGTTTTTCGCTGCGATTGCGTCGCGCGCGCGCCACTCGCGCCACGCGACAACCGTCGGCGCGAATAGCGCGAGCGCGATGGCGGCGGAAGCCGCCAGATGGCGCCGCACCAGCCCGCGTTCTGGCTCACGCGCGGCAGACCGACGGAGCTCATGCTCGGCTCGCAGCCGCCGCTCGTCAGCGAGGACGTGCAGTACGTGAGCGGATCGGCGTACAGCGTGCGCACGAACACGTCGCCTTGGAGGTTGACGTCCCCCGCGACGAGGTTGGTCGCAACGGAGTCGAATGCGACCACGGAACCGTCGCCATTGAGGCTGGGCTGGTAGCTCGCGCCATTCGGCAGCGCACCGATGCCGCTCGCGCGCGACGCCAAGCGCGTGACGCCCGAGCTCAGCTCACGCACGTACACCGCGAGGAATGCAGGACCGCCGCCGATCAGCTCGGGCGCGGAACTCACGAAGGCGATCGACTGGCCGTCCGCGGAGAGCGACGCATCGCCGCCGCCCGCGCCAGCGAAGCCGCCGCTCGGCGTCCCACTGACGTGCGTCAGCACGTTCAGGGTGCGATCGAGCACGAAAGCGTCTTCCGCGCCGCTCGCGTCGCCGACCTTGAGGTTCGTCGCGAAGCTATTGAACGCGACGTAGCGCCCGTCGGCGGAGAGCGACGGCCGGTACGAGGCTGCGTTGCCGATTGCACCGCCCGGAACGCGGCTGACGAGGCTGAGCGCGCCGGTCTGCAGGTCGCGTACGAACACATCCGACTGTGCGTTGGTGTCGTTGAAGGCGAAGTTGCTCGCGTCGCTCTCGAACACGACGAAGCGACCGTTGTCGGAGATCTGCGCCTCGCTGGAGCTGCCGTTGCCCTGCGCGAAAAAGCCGACGGAAACGAGCGTGAACGTGTCGAGCTGCATGTCGCGCACGTAGACGTCGAAGGCGTTGTTCGTGTCGAGCGCGGAGTAGTCCTGCGAGTACGTGTCGAACACCACGTAGCGCCCGTCGAACGAAACGTGCGGTCGACGGCCGCCGCTGACCGCGGCGGCAAAGCTGCCGGGCAGCTGGGTGACACGCTCGAGCGCGCCGGTCTGCAGGTCGCGCAGCATCACGTCCCAATTGGAATTGAAGTCGAAGCCGGTGGCGTTGTTCGCCAGCGTCTCGTAGGCGACCCAGCGGCCGTCGCCCGAAATCGACACGTGGCGCGACGGACCGTTCGCGGCGAGGCCGAGCGAGGTGTAGCTCACGAAGGTCAACGTCCCGCTGCTGCGGTCGAGCACGTAGATGTCGGTGTGGCCGTTGGTGTCCGCCGGTACGAGGGCTGCGTCGCTCTCGAAGGCGATGCGCTGCCCATCGCGCGACACGGACGCGCCCCGCGCGGCCGCGAAGACCTGCTGGCCGAGGTTCGTGAGGCTCACGCGCTGGGTCGTACCGTTGGCGCCGCCGCCGGCGAAGGCGCTCGAGGCGCACAGGATGGAAGCGCCCAGGGCGCGGAAAAACGTGCAGGAAATGAGGTGCGACATGGATGGCGAAGCTCGATGGAAGTACGAAAACCGGCCTTGCGGCCGGCTACACCACCCATCGGGACTCGCCGCCCGACATTTCAGGGGCGCCGCGGTTCGACCCCGTAGAGCTTGCGCACGAAGAAGTCCTGGGTCCGCCTCCAGCCGTACGGCGTTCCACCCGCGCCGTGGCCGACGCCCGGCATGACGAGCAGCTCGAAGTCCTTATCGGCGCGGATGAGCGCGTCGACCACCTGCAGCGTCGAACTCGGATCGACGTTGTCGTCGAGCTCCCCCACGATCAGCAGCAGCTCTCCGCGCAGCCGCGAGGCCTGCGCGACGTTGCTCGAGGCCTCGTAGTGCGCCTCGACGGGCCAGCTCATCCACAGCTCGTTCCACCACACCTTGTCCATGCGGTTGTCGTGGCAACCGCAGTCGGCGACGGCCGCGCGGTACACGTCGCCGTGGTCGAGCAGCGCGCGCAGCGCATTCTGGCCGCCCGCCGATCCGCCGTAGATCCCCACGCGCGCGAGATCGACTTCGGGGTGCGCCGCAGCGAGCGCGCGCAGCCACGCGACACGGTCGGGAAAGCCCGCGTCGGCGAGGTTCTTCCAGGCGACATCGTGGAACGCCTTCGAGCGCCAATTCGTGCCCTGACCGTCGAGCTGCACGACGAGGAAGCCCAGCTCCGCGAGTTCCTGCGCGTAACCGTGGCGCACGGCGAACTCGACCGGCGCGTGGGCGTCGTGCGGCCCGGCGTAGATCTCCTCGACGAGCGCGTACTTGCGCGCCGGATCGAAGCTCGTCGGCCGAAACACCACGCCCCAGATGTCCGTGGCGCCGTCGCGGCCCTTGGCCACGAAACGCTGCGGCGCGCGCCAACCCCGCTCGCGCAGGCGCGACGTGTCCGCACGCGCGAGCTCGCACACGAGCGCTCCGTCGCTCGCGCGGCGCAGCTCCCACACCGGAGGCGCGTCGACGCGCGAGTAGCGATCGAGGTAGAAGCGACCGTCGGGCGAGAACGTCACGGCGTGCGAACCATCGCCGTGCGTCAGCTCGATCGGCGCACCGCCGTCGTAGCTCACGCGCAGGAAGTGATCGTGGTACGGGCTCTCGCCCGCGCGCCGGCCGCGCACGCGCAGCAGCAACGTGCGCTGCGCATCGTCGACGGACTCGACGCTGCGCACGACCCACTCACCGCTCGTCACGGCGCCGAGCACGGCCCCGCTCGCCGCGTCGATCCGGTAGATGTGGTTCCAACCGCTGCGCTCGCTCATCCACAGCAGCTCGCGACCTCCGTCCACGCGGTGCGCGAAGGTCTTGTGCGCGTAGTCGAAGAACGTCGCGCACGCTTCGTCGACTAGCGCGCGCACGGAACCGTCGTGCGCCTCGACGCGCAGCCAGCGCATCACGCGGTGGCCGCGCTGGTTGTAGAGGAACGAGAAGCTGCGCGAGTCGTCCGCCCAGGCGAGCTCGTCGATCGACCACGGATTGTCGAAAAGCTCGCGCGCAAGCGGCTTCTCCGCGCCGCTTGCCGCGTCGAACAGGTGCGGAAAAGCCTGCGGAACCGGATCGCCAGGCTTGAGGTAGGGATAAGTGCGCGACTTGGGCTGGAGCTGATCGCGCGGCGAGCTCTCGACAAGTTGGACCACGCGTTCGCCGCCCGCCCTGCGCTTCCAGGCCACGAAGTGCGACGCATCTGGCGCCCACTGGATCGGTCCGCTCCAGCGCTCGGATTCGCCGCCGTCGTGCGTGAGCCGCCGCGGCTCGGCGCCGTCGCGCACGAGTTCGAGGTTGTACTCGCGCACGCGCACGAGCGAGGTTCCATCCGGCGAACGGCCCGGCTGCGGAGCGCGCGAACGCTCCTCGCGAGACGGCAATGGCGCACCGTCGCCGATGCGAATGCGCGGAGTTCCGACGCGTGCGCGCGCCGCGCCGAGTTCGCGGCCTTCCAGGTCCACAAACAGCCAGTTGTGACCGTCGTAAGTGCTCTGCCCGCGCGTCGCGCCCGCCTCGAGCCGGCCGTAGGAGCGCCGCGCTCCGCTCCCGTCGATCCACACCAGCTCCACCGCTGCGCCACGCTCGTTGACGAATTCCACCGCGCACGGCTCGCCGTTTTCGCTCGGGCCCAGATCGTCGCTCAGCTCGCTGGTGCGCCGCGTGTCGCGAGCGAGTTCGAGCACTCCGCTGACCGGACGCCACACGACGTCGCGCTCGCCCAGTCGCGCGCCGAACTCGTCGCGCCCGTAGGCGACCACGCGCGAGAGCTCTCCGCTCCAACCGCGCTCGCGCGCCGCGACGCTGAAGCGCTCGTCGAACAAGCTGCGCACGACGCCGCGCTCGGCGTCGACCAGCCGCCAGCGCTCGTGCCCCTCGAGACGTTCGTCGCGAAACCAAGCCAGCGCTGCGCCGTCGATCCAGTGCACGTCGACGCGCGCGTTGAGGAGCGCGCCGCGCCAGCGCACGCCCAGCGCAGCCGCGCGCTCGTAGTCGGCGCGCGTGCCCTGCGCTGCGAGCGGCGCCGTCGAAACGAACATTGCGAGGACAAAGAGCAGAACGCGGTGGAACATGCAGCTGCCCAGCTTATGCGGCCGCGCTACGCTCTCACGCTGTGCTGCTGCTCGTCGACAACTACGACTCGTTCACCTGGAACCTGCACCAAGCGCTCGAGAGCCTCGACGTCGAGGTCCAGGTCGTGCGCAACGACGCCCTCAGCGCGCGCGCAGCGCTCGAGCTGGGCGCGCGCGGACTGATTCTGAGCCCTGGCCCGGGACGGCCCGAGGATTCGGGCATCTGCCCGCAGCTGCTCCGCAGCGCGCCCGCCACGCTGCCGATCCTGGGCGTGTGCCTGGGCCACCAGGCGCTCGTGCTCGACTGCGGCGGTGTGGTCGAGCGCGACGCGAGCCCCGTCCACGGCCGCGCGACGCGCAGCGAGCACGATGGCTCGGAGCTCTTCGAGGGAGTGCCGTCGCCGTTCGATGCGGGGCGCTACCACTCGCTCCACGCGTTGCGCAGCAGCTTGCCGCGCGAGCTCGTCGCCAGCGCCTGGACCCTCGACGGCCGCGTGATGGCCGTACGGCACGTCGCGCTGCCGCGCTGGGGCGTGCAGTTCCACCCCGAGTCGATCCTCACGCCGCACGGACCGCGGTTGCTCGCGAACTTCGCGCGGTTGTGCGGCGAGCGACTGCACGGCGAGGCGCCATCGATCCTGCGCTGACGCGGCGCCGCATCACGCGGTGCGAACCAACGAGGCCGGCCGCCCGACGAAGGCGACCGGCCTCGAGTGTTCGTGCTCGCAGTCGCGTGCATCACGCGCCTGCGAGCGACGCGGCGATCACGGCACGTACGTCATCTCGACAGCGTCCGAGAGGTTGGTGGTCTTCGGGGCCGGCGGGTCGCGGAGGTAAGTCACGATTCGGCTGTGGCTTTGCGCAGACGAATCCGGACTGCCCTTGGGCAGTCCGGAAGTGAATCCCGCGCGAGTTTTGACTCGCGCGCAGAGTTACGCGATCCGCTTGGCCGTTGGCATCACGGCACGTACGTCATCTCGACAGCGTCCGAGAGGTTGGTGGTCTTCGGGGCCGGCGGGTCGCGGAACCAAGCTTGCGCATACACCTTCGCGCCGAGCGACCAGGGTTGGCCGATCAGGCCGGTGTTCGCAGCTTGGAAGGCGTGCCAGTCGAGGGAGAACGCGCCGTCGCACTGCGAGGCCGTTCCACCGGAACCCTGCGCGCCGCTGCGCTGCGTCGGCGATTTGACGCACAGGAAGCTCGAGCTGCCCGCCGCCCACGGCAACGGCGAGAAGCCGCTGTTGTCGATGCCGTAGAAGATCAAGCCCTGCTTTTGTCCTTCGATGCTTGCAGCGTTGAGGATGCAGGTAGTCGCCGCGCTCAAGCTCGGGTTGTTGGTCGCGGTGAGTGCGGGGACGCATGCGTTCGTCGTCGTGCCCGCCGTGCAGTAATTCGCGGGCGGCGGCGTCGCGGGCTTGATCTGCAAACCGTTGAACGAGGCGAACGAGAAGGTGAGGAACTCGTGGTTGAGGTTGATCACGAGGTTCTGACCCGCGCTCACCGCAACGCGGTGCTTGGCGAAGGTCTCGTTCTGGATGAACGTGCCGGCCCAATCGAGCGCGCCGACAGTGGCCTGCGGATCGATCGAGCCGGTGACGTCGACCAGCGTGTTCCACGGCACTCCGCCGTTGCCCGGCAGGTAGTTGTCCGGCGCGAAGGCGTACGTGTAGACCTCGTAGAAGCCGGCGGCGAGCCCGCTCACGGTCACGGTCACGCCGCTGTTCACGGCCGGCGAAGCGAACGTCCCACCCACGTCGAGGATGTCATCGAGCAAACGCTCGTCGCCGCCGGTCGTGTTGGGGTTGTTCCAGTTGTAGCTGATCAGTCCGTTGTAGCCGCTCGCTCCGGGCGTCACCTGCATCGTGACGGTGCTCGCTGTACCGGCGAGCGTCGTGAGCGGCACGGCGGCGGACGGCACGGCCGGTACGAAGTGGTTCCAGGTTCCAGGTTGGCTCGCCGCCGCGCCGTACACCGCGGCCGGCACGCTCGCGGCGGACACGCCGACTTCGATGTTGAAGCCCTGCGCCGCGGCGCTCGAAGCACTGAGGGCGAGCATCGACGCACATGCGCCCAGGCGCGCGAAAAAGATGCAGTTCATGGATCTCCTTTGGGGAAGCCGGTGAGCGATGGGACGGCGCACGTAGGACGTGATGCGCCACTGCGCGCCACGTTACGCGCAAGTCGCGGAACGCGCCAGCTCGCGCGGGCCATCTCCCGCGCGCGCCTCGTCGACGCCGCACGCGCGGCATGCCAGCCGTGTGTGGCGCAAGTTCGTGCGCGCGTCACGGCCCGGTGAAAGTTGACGCGCCGCCACGCCACCGGCCGCCCCGTGCTCCGCACGCGCTCGTATCCTCGTTCCGACTCTTTCGTCCCTCGCCGCGCCTCCCGCGCAGAACAGGCCCTACGCCATGAGCACTCCCAACTGGACCCACCGTTTCGTTTGGCACGACCTGATGAGCACCGACGCCGCCAAGTCGGCCGCGTTTTATGCGGCGCTGCTGGGCTGGCGCATCGAGGGCATCCCGATGGGCGGCGCCACGTACCACATGCTGTTCACCGAGGCGGGCCCGATCGGCGGCATCGTCGAGGAGAAGGCCATCCCGATGTCGCACTGGATGCCGTACTGCTGCGTCGACAACGTCGATGCCTCCGCCTCGCGCGTGAAGGAACTCGGCGGCTCGGTGTGCGTTCCGCCGACGGACATTCCGAACACCGGTCGCTTCTGTGTCGTCGGCGATCCCCAGGGCGCGTACTTCACGCTCTACAAGGGTCTGCCGGAGTCCGCGGGCGCCGATCCCGACCTCGCGGCGCACGGCCGCGTGTGCTGGAACGAGCTGATGACCACCGACCTCGACGGCGCGCAGCGCTTCTACAGCGCACTGCTGGGCTGGCACCCTGAGTTCATGGACATGGGACCGATGGGCAAATACCACGTGCAGATGGTCGGCGCCACGCACGCCGGCGGAATCATGAAGAATCCCGCGCCCGGCGCACCCGCGTGGTGGTGCGTGTACTTCATGGTGAACGACATCGTGAAGTCGACGGAGCAAGCACGCGCGCTCGGCGCCGAAGTGCTGGTGAACAACGAGGAGATTCCGAACATGGGCCGCTTCTCGATGCTCAAAGACCCGGTGGGCGCCATGGTCGCGCTGTTCCAAAACCGCGGTTGAGCGCGCGGCTGCGCCGTCAGTAGAGTGCGCGCGTCGATGGCGCGCCCCCTTCGCTGGATCGTTGTTTCGGCCGCGGCGCTCGTCGCCGCGGCTTGGTTTTGGCCCAACAACACGACACCTGTGAGTCCCCACGACCCGGGCGCGCACGCCGGAGGCCCGCTCGAGCGTGTGTCCGTCGCCTGGATCGGCCACAGCCTGATCAACGCGCGTGCGCCGAAGCTCGAGGGCGCGCGCAACGCGATCGAACTCGTCGGCGAGTTCGCGCGCGCCCAGGGCCTCGCCTATGAAGCGTTCGACCACACGTTGTGGGGCACGAGCCTGTCGGTGCTCTGGCGCGGCGCGGCGCACGCGCGCGAGCGCTCGGCGCCGGAAATGCGGGCGCAACGCGAGGCGCTGTTCGCGCGCAGTTCTCCGCCCGACGTGCTGGTGCTCACCGAAGGCGTGCCGCTCGCAGGCTCGCTGCGTTTCGAGCATTCGGCGTACTACCTGCAGCAGTTCGCGCTCGCCGCGCTCGAGCGCAACCCCGACGCGCGCATCTACCTGTACGAGTGCTGGGCGAACTTCCAGGCGCTCGAGCGCAACGACTTCATCGGTCCGCCGAGCGTGTACGACTGGCGCGCGCAGCTCGCCGCCGACCGCCGGCTGTGGGACGAACTCTCCGATACCGCGGCCACGGTCCCGCTGCCGCCGCCGGGTTGGCGCTGGCGCTTCGACCGCTGGTTCGGATCAAGCGCGCCGCTGCGCGCACCGAGCGCGCCGATCTTCCTCGTGCCGATCGGCTCGGTGTTCCGGCGCCTGGCGCTCACCCCGCCGGCGCGGCGCATCCAGTTCCGCGGCCGCCCGCTCGAACTCAGCGACCTGTTCACCAACCCCTACCTCGCGTGGCCGAGCGACTGGCCGCTCGCCGCGCCGCTCTCGCGCGCCGAGGAGGACAAGCGCCTCGCCACGTTGCCTCGCCGCGAAGCCGCCGACGCGCCCGACGACATCCACCCCAGCGACCTGGGCGTGTACATCGCGAGCCTGACGAGCTTCGCCACGCTCTACCGCCGCTCGCCGGTCGGCCTGCCGAACCACGTCGACGGCCTCGCGGAGGCGGACGCGCGCGCGTTGCAGGAGTTCGTGTGGGAACTCGTGCGCAGCGATCCGCGCAGCGGCGTGCGCGCCGACTGACGGCGCGCCGCGGCGCTCAGTCGGACTGGCTCGGGTTGCCGAGCGCTTCGATCAGCGCGCGCAGCTCGTCCTCAAGATCGCGCTCCTCGCCGACCGTCTCGGCGATCTCCTCGCGCAAGGAATCGCGAAACGAGTTGCGCATGCGGTGCAGCGCGACCTTCACGGCGCCTTCGGTCATGCCCAGTTGCGCGCCCATGGCGCGCCGCGAGGTGTCGTCCTCGGGCGACACGAGCGCCGGCTTGAGCACCTCGTACAAGCGCGCCTTGCCGCGCCCCGCGTAGATCGCCTCGACGCGCTTGAGCGCGCGCTCGAGCACCGCGAGCGCCCAGTTGCGCTCGTACTCCATCTCGGGCGTGAGGCGGCTCACCGGCTCGCGCTTGAAGCGCTCGTCCGCGAACTCGAAGTCGAGCGACAACACCGCGCGTCCACCGCCGCGCTTTTGCGCCGTGACGCGGTCCCACTCGTTGGCGAGGAAGTTCTTCAGCGAGCCGAGCAGGAACGCGCGGAAGCGGCCGCGCTGCGGATCGGCGACGCCCACCACATTCTTCTCCAGCAAGCGCGTGAAGAAGGCCTGCGTCAGGTCCTGCGCGTCGTCGGCCGAGTGTCCGCGGCGGCGCACGTACGCGTACAGCGGGTACCAGTACGTGCTGATCAGCTCGGAGAGCGCCGCCTTGGTCTTCTCGCCATCGTTGCGCCCGGCCTGGAGCACGACGCTCCAGCGCGTCGTCAGGAACGGAGTTTCACCAGCGGCCATGCGACGCGCCATCGTAGGCGCCGCACGCCCGCTTTGCCAAAAGCGAGGGGCTTCACGCCGTTGAGCGAACGGGTTCAGCGGCTGACGAGGCGCAGGACGAGCCCGCGCATGAAGCGCGAACACACCTCGCCGTCGTCGTTCGAGCGTTCATGGCCGCAGGATGAACTCCAAAGCGTCGCTGAGCGTCCAGTTGTTCGGCGCCGCGAAGCCGGCGTCGCGCCCCAGCCACTGAGCTTGTACGGCGACGCCGGCGGGCAGTTCCACCTGGCCGTCCATCCAAGTGTTGAAGTCCAAGCTCCACACGCCGCTGCAGTCAGCGGACGGCAACGCGGCGCCGCCGCTTCCCTGCGGTGCGATCGTGCGCCGCGGCGCGCGCACGCACATCACGCCGCCGCCGAACGGCAGCGCTGCGCGGCCGCGCACTCCGACCGTCAGCGCGCCCCACGACTGGTTGCGCAGACCGCTCGCGGAAATCGTGTAGCCGCTCGACGCTGTCGAGCTGGGGAACCCATCACCTTCGATCGTGGGAGTGCAGCCGAGCGAGTTGACCTTGGCCGTGCAGTAGTTCGTTTGCTGCGTGGCGGGCAGGAACGTCAAGCCCGAGTAGCCCGGATAGGCCTGCTTGACGAGCGTTGCCGTCCCCGTCGCGATGTCGATCTTGTAGATGCCGCTGGCGAAGGCAAACACGTTGATCCCCACGTTCAAGCATGCGTAGACGTCACCGCTTGAGTTGATGGCGAAGTCGTAAAACACTCCCAGCGCACCTGGAATCACGACCCCCGGCAATGGCGTGAGAATCGCCGTCGCGGGGTCGAAGAGATAGAGCTCCATCGGCTGCCCGAGCATCGGGCGTCCGTTACCAGCCGCGATGCCGACGCCGTTCGGCAAGAACCCGATCGAGTAGATCGGCGTCTGCGGGAAGATCGTGCCGGTGAAGGGCGCAATCAGCGTGGCTGTGTTCGAGACGAGGTCGTACTCGAACAGCGAGTGGCCGTCTGTGTAGTAGTACTCGCCGTTGGTGGGGTTGCGGTCGAAGCCAACGGCGCCAGTACTATCAAATCCGGTCAACGCACCGTACGCCCAGTCGGCGTCCGCCGGGTGAATCTCCGCGAAGCGGTCAGGCAACTGATTGAGTTGTGCAATCGTTGAGAGCCGCCCGTCCGCGTAGACGAGACCGCGATTGAACGGGCCAATGTTCGGAAACGGAATCGCAGTCGCGCCCAACGTTGAGGTGTCGATGCGTTCGAGCAACATCCCAACGCTCCAGTCGACACGGATGCCGACGAGTTCCTCTTGCTGCAACAGCGCGGCGACAGCGGCTGGCGGCGTGACAACCATCCATGCAGAAGCGAGCAACAAAGACGTCTTTCGGAACTTCACCGGTACTCCCCCTGCATGTTCGCGCGTAGAAGTTCCGTCCCCGTCCCTTGGCCGTTCGGGTCGGGATTGTCGTAGATCACTCCCTGCAGGTTGAAGTAGGAGTGCTTGCAGGGTGACGCGGAGCACTCGTCGTCGACCCAGCTGCGCAACACGAATTCCGATGTCCCAACGGCCGGATTGCCGAAAGGGCTCCAAGACACGAACGCACCCGCCAATGGAATCAGCGCAGTCGACGCGGTCGCAAACGACACGTACTTCGTGCGGTAGCTTGCCGGGAGCGTCGCCAAACTCGGCGGCGTGAGCAATGCGCCCGGCGGCGCGACCCAGCCATCTCCGGTAGAGGGATCCGGCGGATAAACGGAGGTCTGGAACAACTGCAGCCAGCGGTTGCTCGTGTTCAGGAACACCGTCGGAGTTTGACGCGGCAGGATGAAGTACCGCGTGCTCTGCCCCGCCCCGAACGGCGTCATAAAGCCCGGCACGTTGTGGCTGTTCGTGTCGTTCGCCCAGTTGCCGGCTTCGATCACCAGATGGCGCTCGTCGAAGCCCACATCGGGCGCGCCGTCCACGACGCGCGGATTGCCCCAGCGCTCGCCGTCCCACTTGAACAAGTCGAGTTCAAGAGGTTCGTTGGTCGCGAACGAGAACGACCCCGCGGGAGTCACGTAGGCGTTGCCCGGCGGCACGATCGCACGGTTCTCCACCGGCGAGCCAGGCATCACGCGCCAGTCGCGATACGAGCGCAGGGCCAGTGTGCTGGCGCCGAGCACCGTCGAGACGTACTCGCCGACGAACGCAGGATCGACGCCGCTCGTGCCGTTCCATAACGCGAGCCCGGCGGCGGACGACGGAGCGGGCGGAGTCGGCATGCAAGCGCCGGTGGTCAAGTCGTTCATCTCACGCAGCCGGAGCGAACTCGTGCGGCGGAGGGGCTGCGAGCGCCGCGCGAGAGTTGGACGCCGAGGGAAGCGCGCACGCGGTGGAGCGCCGCGTGGCGCGCGGGCGCCGACAGCTCCAAG
>Ga0169931_10006452_pt1 | contig 17678 bp, 17 predicted proteins | sample Kivu_15m_20L_FD_129675 | JGI IMG/M metagenome (GOLD analysis project Ga0169931, IMG submission 129675) | Freshwater microbial communities from Lake Kivu, Western Province, Rwanda to study Microbial Dark Matter (Phase II) - Kivu_15m_20L... | ecosystem: Environmental > Aquatic > Freshwater > Lake...
GACACCGTGGCTCCGACCACGATCGAGGACGGCACGGTGCGAATCAGCGTGACCGTGGGTGTCGACTCCGGGCCCGATCGCATCGAAGAGGTCGCGGTCGGCGATGCGATCGAATTGACAATGGTGAATCCCGACGGGGACGACGAGTTCCACGTGCACGGCTTCGATCTCGGTGGAGAGGAGACACCCGCGGGGGAGGAGAAGGTGTTTGCCTTCACGGCAACCGAAGCCGGTGACTTCGAAGTCGAGAGTCACGTGACGGGCGATGTTCTCGTTGTGATTCGCGTTTCTTGACCCGACACAATGGGGGAGTGAACCTCCACGACCTCGTTGCACTCGAAGCGCACGGCCCTGACACGTATGTCGGCATCGGGCATCCGTACCCGTGGGGTGGGTTGTACGGGGGACACATCGTCGCCCAGGCGCTGTCGGCCGCGGCCGCCACCGTGGACCCCGCGTTCATGGTGCATTCCGTGCGCGCCTATTTCATCCAGCGCGGCGACAACTCGCAGACCGTTCGTTACGAAGTCGACCGCATCCGCAACGGGCGCAGCTTTGCCACCCGCCGAGTGGTGGCGCGTCAGGAAAAGGGTGCGATTCTCAACCTCGAGTCGTCGTTCCAGGTACCCGAATCAACAACGGAACTGGATGCAGTGTCGCTACCCGAGGGTTTGGTGCGTCCCGATGAACTTGCATCCGAATCGTGGAGCGACGTCTTTGACCGGCGGTGGATCAATGGCGACAACGTTCCCGAGTCGCGTCGCGACGTGACGGGATGGTGCGGTGCGTGGATGCGCGTGACGACCGACGTTTCCGACGCGCAGTTCGAGCATCAGTGTGCGCTTGCCTACATCTCCGACGACCTTCCCACCGACGCGGTGTTCGTTGCGCTGCCCGAAGCACGCGAAGCGGGCGAGGCCGGCCAACGCTTCAGTGCAAGCCTCGATCATCAGATTTGGTTTCATCGACCGCATCGCTCGGACGAGTGGCACTTCTATGAAATGTCGTGCACGGCTTTCGTTGGCGGGAGAGGTCTCACCTTCGGCCACGTCTACGGCGCCGAAGGTACGCACGTCGCGACGATCGCTCAGGAAACCTTGGTGCGCTGGCGAACACCCTCGACGTAGGGGCTGATCGCTGCATCGATGAGCGGGATCAGCCACTCTGCGTACTTCGTGGTGATGTGATTCGAATCGCGGTACACGAGAAGGTTGCCGACGATGACGGGACACACCTTGTCGGTGCACAGCCAGTTGGTCACGTCGAGAACCTGTGCGCCGTTGTTCACGGCTGCCGCCATGTTCGTGTCGAGACGTGATTGGCGAATGCCCTTTTCGCGCGAGAACGCACAATTGCGCACGCTCGACACGTTGCTCGACAAACAAATCGGCACGTCGCGGCCCGGATAGGGCGTGTCGGTGATGAGAACCGGCTCGGTGCCTGCGGCCCGCAGTTCCGGAATGAGTTCGGCAAACCCATCCAGCCACACCTGGTCCGGGAAGGGTTGTTGCACGCCCACTTGCTGCAGACGATTCGAGTACGAGATGAAAACCACGGCGGCACGCTCGGCGGCAAGACGCTCTTTCACGTTTGCTCGCCACGGTTCGCATTGCGGATACGTCGCGCCGACGGTGGAGTTATAGGTGATCTGCTCGATTGGTGTGCAGCCCAACTTGGTCAATGCCAACAACCGCCATCCGCGTTGTTTCGCAATCGCGTCGAGCGCGTTGAACCATTGCGCGGCATGCGAGTCGCCGAACAACGCCACGGTGAACTGCGACGACGCATCGCCGAACACGCACTCACCCGGTTCGGTCGACCCCGCGTCGAGGTGGCAGCCATCGTCGTAGATGACGGGCTTGTCGCCGGTCGCGCCGGCAAGTGACGGTTCGAGATTCTTCGGAACCTTGTCCGTCGTGATGCCTTCGATGACGGCGGCGAGTGGTTCGGTCGGGCTGACGATCGGTGGCGGCGGGCCGGCGGGCACCGTGGTGTCGGCGTTGGGCGACGAGGACGTGGTTGTTGAGTCGCCCGGTGCCGTCGTATCGGTTGGTATCGGCGAGGCGGGGGCGGTGGATGTCGTCGTTGCGGTGACGAATGTTGGCGTCGTGGCAACGACATCGGTGGACAAGTCGACCGACTTGTTGCGCAACATCGCGCCCGCGCCAACGCTGACTACGACGAGAAGTGCGCCGACACACAGCGTCAGGTTGTTGCGCGTGGCGAGGACCGGCGACCGGCGCACGGGGTTCTCGACGAAGCGGTACGAAAGATCCGCAGCGGCGATGGAGGCCACGACGAGCGCGATGCGCTCGGCAACCGACAGCGGGCCGTCGAGCGCGGCTTCGCCGAGGATGAGTGCCGGCCAGTGCCACAGATAAATGGAATAGGAACGTGCGCCGACCCACTGCATGGCACCATTGCGAAGCACGACGACGGGGCCGCGTGTCGCGTCGTCGCCCGCGGCAAGAACGAGAACCGTGCCGACGACCGGCGCGAGTGCAAGAACGCCGGGAAACGCCATGGCTTCGCTGATGGCGAAGCACGCAGCGATGGTGACGGCAACGCCGGCCCAGCCGCCAATGCCGCGGAGTCGTGGCGACAACGCCACCACGCGGGGCCAGGCAATCGCCAGAAGTGCGCCCGCGCCGAGTTCCCACGCGCGTGCGTGCAGACCGAAGAATGCCCAGGGTTGTGATGCCGAGGTTTGCCAGATGCACACCACGAATGACGCCACCGACACGCTTGCAATACCAATGGCGGCACGTGACGTAGACCGCGCGCCGCGCCACAACAACAATGCGAGCAGTGCCGGCCACACGACGTAGAACTGCTCTTCGACGGCGAGCGACCAATAGTGCTGCAATGCCGAAGGCGGCAGGGCCGATTGCAGGTAGTCGGTTCCGCGCTGCGCAAAAACGATGTTTGCAACGAAACCACCGCTCGCCACCGCGTCGGTACCGAGATCACGCAGGCGCAACGGTTCGAGCCAGATGTTGCCTGCCACGACCGTACCGACGATGACGAGACACGACGCGGGCAGGAGACGTCGCACGCGGCGGCCGTAAAAACGGGAGAGCGAGACGCGCCCGGTCGCCGAGTGTTCACGCAGCAACAGGCTCGTGATGAGAAAGCCCGAGACGACGAAGAAAACGTCGACGCCGATGAATCCCCCGCGCAGGCCGAGGAAGTGAGCGTGGTACAGGACGACGACGCCAACAGCGACGGCGCGCAGGCCTTCGATATCGCGACGAATTTCAGCGGCCACGAGAAATGTCTAATCGCTGAGAATGACGAAACTCTGGTGGTCGAGACCGGCGTCGATCCGGTGACCTTCCGCTTTTCAGGCGGACGCTCTGCCGACTGAGCTACTCGACCGTGTCGGACGTGATGTCCGAAACGCGGTCCCGACGGGACTCGAACCCGCGACCTCCGGCTTGACAGGCCGGCGTGAACTCCAACTTCACCACGGGACCAGAAACTGGCCTTGCAATGTTTCGGCTATTTCAATATCCAATTTGGTATTCGGCTTTCGCACCCCCAACGGGATTCGAACCCGTGCCGCCACCTTGAAAGGGTGGTGTCCTAGGCCACTAGACGATGGGGGCTAGTTCGACTCCGCTGAAGAGCAAGTGAAAACTATCGGGCTTTTGGCGGGTTTCCCCCGTCCGGCACCGCAGCCATCGCCGCGGCAACCGCGGTCTCGAGAAGCCAGCCGAGATACGAATACAGGTGGGCCTGGGCCGCGACGGGGTCATCGGGGTCGTCCGCCTCCGCGTCGGTCTCGTCATCTTCCGATACGTCCAGCATCGTGCCGAGGAGCAGACGTACGGCATTGAGCGACTGGAGCAACAGGTCCATGTCGCCCGGCTCGAGCCGGTCGCCGTCACCGATGACCTCGGTAACCCGCGAAATGGCGGTGAGCCGCGACGCGACGAGCTCGGAGCGCATCAGGTCCTGGTACTCGGCGTCGCGCTCGGGGTCGTCGTGGTAGGCGGCGGGGAAGAGGCGTCGCAACGCAGGATCAGAGGTGTCGGCTTGTGTGAGCACGTCACGCAGTTCGCCGAAGAGATGATTCATGAGTTCGCGCACGTCGGGCGGCAGGTTGATGCGGTACGAACCGTCGGCCTGCAACTGGAAGGGGCCCGAGGCCCGGCGGCGCATCACTTGCCGTGGCCGTCTTTTTGCATCGTCGCCCACAGCCCGTGTTCGTGGAGTCGGTAGACGTCGAGTTCGGCACGTTCGCGCGGGCCGCTCGACACAACCGCACGACCCTTGTGGTGCACGTCGAGCATCAACTGCGTCGCTTTTTCGAGGCTGTAGCCGAACAGTTTGCGGAGAACGAGAGTGACGTACGACATGAGGTTGATCGGGTCGTTCCACACGATGACGACCCACGGCGAATCGGCCGTCGTGTCGACGTTCTGATCGAGGTCGACTTCTTCGCGAGTCGAGGGCACCGTTGATGGCACGGCACCATTCTGCCCGTACCATTGCGATTCCATGGCTGTGAACGCACGCCCGATCGTCCCCTCGCGAATCGCCCGCAAGGCGTTGTCGCACGGAGGGTCGCGCACACCGCGTTCCGTGGTCGGCGGTTTCGTCGCCCTCACCAAGCCCCGCATCATCGAACTGCTGCTCGTGACGACCGTCCCGACGATGGTTCTTGCCCAGCAGGGTTGGCCTTCGACGGCCCTCGTGATCGTGACCCTGATCGGTGGCTCGCTTGCGGCGGGCGGCGCGAACGCTCTGAACATGGTCATCGACCGCGACATCGACAAGCTGATGGAGCGCACGAAGCACCGCCCGCTCGTCACCGGCCTGGTGTCGCCGCGGCAGGCCATCGTTTTTGCATGGACTCTCGAAGCCGTGGCGTTCGCGGTGTTGTGGGTGGGGGCAAACCTGCTCTCGGCCGTACTCACCTTCAGCGCGACCCTTTTCTATGTCGTCGTTTACTCGCTGTGGCTGAAGCGCACGAGCCGCCAGAACATCGTGATCGGCGGCGCAGCGGGTGCGGTTCCGGTTCTCGTGGGCTGGTCGGCAGTGACCAACAGTGTCTCCTGGTCGGCGGGCATGCTCTTTGTCCTCATTTTCCTCTGGACCCCGCCGCATTTCTGGGCCCTCGCCATTCGCCACGCCGACGACTACCGGGCAGCCAACGTGCCGATGCTGCCGACGGTCGTGCCGATGGAGCGGACGATCCGCAGCATGTATCTCTATACTGTGACATTGGTCACATCAAGCCTGATTCTTGCCCCGGTTGCTGACCTCGGCCCAATTTTTTGGGTGTCGGCGGCGGTCCTTGGGCTGGGTTTCCTTGTCGGGGTCGACGTCCTGCGCCGCCGTCCGACGCCGGCCACCTCGATGCGACTGTTCTCGTACTCGATCTCGTACATCACCCTCGTGTTCGGGGCGATGACGCTCGACGTGCTCGTCCGTCACGGCGTGTCCTGAGCCGTCACCCCGTCACAAGCCCACAAAGCCAAGTGACACAAGCCCTGGTTTCCGTTCCGAGAGCGGTCGATGGGTAGTCTCGGTTCGTCATTTCGAGAAAGAGTTAGCCCTCCATGACCACGTTCGACACGCATGCCGCTGCACCCGCTGCGGCGTCCTCTTCCGGCGCTGGCACCCTCGGGGCGTTTGTCGTTGGCATTGGGTCGTGGGCAACCACAACCGACCACAAGAAAATCGGCCGTCTCTTTGCAGTGACGGCCCTGCTCGCCGGTGCGGCATCCGCCGTCATCGGGGCGTTCCTCGGATTCGAGCGCATCAGCGCGAGTGGGTATTCGGTTCTCGACCTCGACTCCGTCGTGCAACTGTCATCGCTCTACCGCGTCGTGCTGTCCTTCGGCGTCGCGTTGCCGTTGATGCTCGGTATCGCGATTGCAATCGTTCCCCTGCAGATCGGTTCGAAAGCGATTGCTTTTGGTCGTCTTGCTTTGTTCGGTTTCTGGATGTGGTTCGCCGGCCTCGTCGTGTGCATCTACTCGATCGCCGCAAACGGTGGCCCCGGTGGCGGCGAGGCGAAGATGGTCGATCTCTTCCTCGTCGGCGTTGTCATCACGGCCGCCGGCGCACTGGCTGCAACGGTTTCGCTGGTCACCACCGTCCTCACGAACCGTGCGCCCGGAATGACGCTCGCTCGCGTGCCGATGCTGTCGTGGGCGGCGCTGACGGGCGGAGCTTCGTTGCTCCTCACGCTTCCGGTTGTCATCGGCACGGCGATCTATCTCTACGTCGACCATCACTACGGTCGTCTCGCTTTCGGCGGAAACAAGGGCATCAACGACTGGCTCGGCTGGTCGATGACGCAACCGCAGACCTATGTCTTTGCCGCCATCGGCGTTGGAATTGTGGCCGAAGTTGCAACGGTTGCCAGCGGACGTCGTCATCCGCTGCGCGCGATCCTTCTGGTCGGCGCGGGTGTCCTCACCGTCGCTGCGTTCGGTGGTGCCACCCAGGTTCAGCATGCGTTGACGTGGACCAACACCTCGGGCAGCGACAAGGTGAAGGAACTCATTCCGTTCCTCATCTTCAACGGTTTGCCCGTTCTCGGCGCGCTCGTCGTGCTCGGCGGCTGTGCTCTTGGTCTTGCGCAGGGCAAGCCGCGCGTGATGGCGCCCTTGGTTCCCGCATTCCTGGGTCTCGGAATGGTCCTCGCCGGGATGGTCGGACACCTCGTTGCGCAGTTTGGTCCCGCCGGACTTGCCGGCACCGTGTTCGAAGAGGGTGAGTTCAATTACGTGGTCTACGGCACCGTTCTCATGGGAATGGGTGCAGTTGCCTATTGGGGCCCGAAACTGTGGGGACGGTCACTGCCCCAGTCGGCGGTGTTTGGCCTGGGAACTCTCGGGTTTCTCGGCACGGTCCTCGCATCGCTGCCGCTCTACGTCGCAGGCTTCGCCAACCAGCCCGCCGGCGCCGTCGACGGCTTTGCTTACGGCGGGCCACAAGAGCTCTGGAATGCACTGGCTGCGATTGGTCAAGCGGTCATCGCCCTCACCATTGTCCTGTTTGTTCTCACGGCGGCACGCGCGTTCCGCAGCGGTGAACCTGCCGGGGACGACCCGTGGGATGCACAGACCCTCGAGTGGTCGGTGTCATCACCCGCGCCGGCAGACAACTTCGCATCGGTGCCCGCAGTGACGAGTCCCGAACCGCTTCTCGACCTCAAGCCTGCAGGGAGCCAGAAATGACACATGCTCTTCCGGCCGGTCCGCAGCCTGCACCCCGCCGCCAACTGCTCGTTGGTACCGGCGTTGTGTCGGCAGCCGGTGCGCTGCTGATGGGCGGCATGTTGTCGATCTGGCTGCGCTTCCGTGATGCCGCTCCGTTGCGCGAATCGTCCGACGGGCTCAAGCAAATCAAGGACTGGCTGCCAAAAGACCTGAAGATGGCCGAAGTGCTCACCAACGTGGGTCTCGTCACCGTTGGTGTCGCGTGCATCATGGCGCAGTGGGCCGTCTACTCGTCGCGACGCAACGATTCACGCCACACCAGCATGGCGCTCGGCATGACGTTGTTGATGGGTCTCGCTCTTCTGAACGGACTTGTTGCGGTGTACCCCAACATGGAAATCGTTCTTGCCGACGGTCCTTACCAAACGATGTTCTATGCGATCACCGGAACGCTGATCGCCTTCGTCGTTGCGGGGATGGCTTTTACGCTTGCCGCTTTGTTCAAGAGCGCCGGTGGGCGAGCAGCCAACACCGATCTCATGAATGCGCATGCTCTCTATTGGTACTTCCTGTCCGCTGTCTACACGGCGGTCTGGTTCGTGGTGTTCGTTCAGAAATAGGTGCGGGATGTTCACTAACGGCTCGAAATATCTGATCGGTGTCACCGGCTTCTCGGCCGTTGTGCTCGTTCTCTACATCGCACTCGTCGACGGTGCGGTGGGCGGCGCGGTTGCGCTTGCTTCGATCATGCTCGCAGTGGGACTGCTTGCTGGTCTTGCGTTGTTCAATCGCGACGGCGATGTGCAGGTGGGTGATGTCGCCGCGCCGGCGAATGCCGCACCGGTGGGTTCCAGCCTCTGGCCGCTCGTCACTACCGTCGGCATCGTTGCGATGGGTGTCGGTCTCATCACCCACGAAATCATTTTCCTCCTCGGACTCACCGCGCTCGTCGCGGGTTTCGTCGAGTGGGTCATCCAGGGCTGGTCGGAATCTGCTTCGTCGGATCGCAAGTACAACGCATCGGTGCGTGGTCGCCTCATTCACCCTCTCGAGTTCCCCGTCCTCGCGACCGTAGGTGCAGCGGTGATCGTCGTACCGTTCTCGCGCATCATGTTGGCGATCTCGAAAACCGCCGGCGCAATTGTCTTCATCCTCGTCGGCTGCATCGTGTTGGCAGGCGGCATCGTCTTCGCGCTGAGGCCGAGCCTCAAGAAGACGGTGGTTATCGGGCTGTGCGCCGTTGGTGCGGTGGGCATCGTGGCCGGCGGTATCGCCGGTGCAAGCGCTGGCAAGCGCGATCAGCTTGTCAAGGCGGCCGAGGAAGATCACTTCGCCCACAAGGAGTGCGGTGAAGAGAAGAGCAAGTACTTCGACTTCAACGCCGAGGCAAAGGTGTCGATGCGCTCGAACCCAACCGCGACGATCGAATTCATCGACGGAAAATTGCAGGCGCGCGAACTCGGTCTCAACACCCCGACGACGAGAATCACGATTCAAAAGTCGAACAACATCTCGGTCATCTTCCGCAACAAGACCGAGGGTGAGCATCGACTGACCCTCCACTACGGCGAGAAAGAGGTACAGGAAGGTGTGGTCGAGGAACTACACACCTGCACGCAAATGATCGAGGAGGGTGACGAGCAGATCCTCACTTTCCGCATCGACAAGCCGTCGATCGCATCCGAAAAGCCCTACACGTTCTCCGTCCCCGGAGTCGAGGACCAGAGCATCGAGGTGTTCGTCCCATGAGCAAGCGCAATTCCACACGCATGTCAACGATGACGCGCCGTTTTGTCGCGGGTGCGGCCGGCGTAGCAGGCATTGCATTCCTGGCCGGTTGTGCCAGCAATGCCCCGCAAGACACGTGGCAGCCAAAGGGTCCGAACGCCCAGAAGATCGACGATCTGCAAAAGCCGGTTTTTGCAATCGCGGGCATCGTCGGCATCATCGTGTTTGCGGCCATCGGTTACGCAGTCATCAAGTTCAAGGACCGTGGTCAGCCGATTCCCGAGCAGACGCACGGCAAGCCGGTTCTTGAAATCGGAATGACGATCTTGCCCGCGCTCATTCTTGCGGGAATCGGCGTTTTCACTTTCCAAACGATTTTCGACCTCGCCAAGACCGATGACACCGAGATGGTGATCAACGTGACCGGCCAGCAATGGTGGTGGGAGTACGACTATCCGGTTCAAGAGCAGTACGGCATCACCGACCCGATCATCACCTCGGGTCAGCTGGTCATTCCGGCGGGTACCAAGGTGTTGCTGCGCGAAACCAGCCGCGACGTCATCCACTCGTATTGGATCCCCGCTCTGAACGGCAAGCGCGATGCGGTTCCCGGTCGTGTGCACACGCTGCGCCTCGAGGCCGACGAACCGGGGATCTACGCCGGCCAATGCACCGAGTTCTGTGGTTTGTCGCATGCGGTGATGCGCATGGAAGCAGTGGCACTCGACAAGCCTGCTTTCAATGCGTGGGTGAAGGGCCAGCTTTCGCTCGCCGCATCACCGGCGGAGGGGACTCTCGCCAAAGAGGGTGAGTCGGTCTTTTTGAATCAGTGTGTTCGTTGCCACCAGGTGAATGGCCTGAAGAAGGCCGATGGCTCACCCGCAATCGCCGCCCCCGAAGACAATGTGTGGTCTGGTGCGGCACCGAACTTGACGCATCTCATGTCGCGCAACACGTTTGCCGGTGCGTCGTGGGACCTCCTCACCAAGGAATGCCGCAAGGACGTGTGGGAAGCATCGAGCGAAGAGTTCGGCAAGAAGTACCTCGCGGGCGTCTCTGAAGAGTGTCTCAATCAGACCGACCTGCGTCGTTGGCTGCGCAACGCGCCCGCAATGAAGCCGATGTACGCCGACCCGACGAAGCTCGCGGAAACGGGTGGCAAGTACCGCGGCATGCCCAACCTCGGTCTTTCCGAGGACGACATCGACAAACTCGTCGCCTACCTCGCGACTCTGAAGTGATCGGAGACAACAGTCATGGCAATCATTGAACGTCCCGCCCCGGCCGGAGCACCCGCTCTTCCCGCCCCGGCCACGCCGACACGCACCTATGGTGCGCTGCGTCGACCCGTTGCAACCACCGGCTGGAAGTCCTGGGTCTTCACGGTTGACCACAAGAAGCTCGGCATCATGTACGGCGTCGTCGCGATGTTCTTCTTCATCGTGGGTGGTATCGAGGCCGTGTTGATTCGTCTTCAGTTGGCCGCACCCGACGGCAAGGTCCTCAGCGCCGACGTCTACAACCAGATGTTCACGATGCACGCCACGACGATGGTCTTCCTCTTCGTCATGCCGATGGCAGCAGCCTTCGCGAACTATTTCGTTCCCCTGCAAATCGGTGCTCGCGACGTTGCATTCCCGCGTATCAACGCATTCGGATTCTGGACGCTCGTTGGCGGTGGAATCATCGTCAACCTGTCGTGGTTCCTCGGCGGCGCTGCCGACGGTGGTTGGTTCATGTATGCGCCGAACTCTGGTCCGGTCTTCTCGCCGTCCAACGGCGTCGACTTTTGGGCGCTCGGTTTGCAGATCACGGGTATCGCATCTCTGACGGGTGCGGTCAACCTGATCGTCACCGTGCTGAACATGCGCGCGCCGGGCATGAGCCTGATGAGGATGCCCGTCTTCACCTGGCTCCAGTTGGTCGTTCAGTTCCTGCTGCTGTTTGCTATTCCGGTCATCACGGTGGCACTCTTCCTCCTCAGTTTCCAGCGCAGTTTCGGTGCCACGTTCTTTGATGTGTCCGCGGGTGCTGATCCATTGCTCTGGCAACACTTGTTCTGGATCTTCGGACACCCCGAGGTGTACATCCTCGTTCTCCCAAGCTTTGGCATCATTTCCGAGGTGTTGCCGGTGTTCTCCAAGAAGCCGCTCTTCGGTTATCCGTTCGTCGTCTTCTCGGGTGCAGCAATCGGTTTCGTTGGTTGGGGTGTGTGGGCCCACCACATGTTCGCGTCAGGCCTCGGGCCGGTGTCGGTCGCGGTGTTCTCGATTGCAACGATGGCAATTGCGGTTCCTACCGGCGTGAAGATCGTCAACTGGACGATGACGTTGTGGGGTGGCAAGTTGAACTTCACTGCGGCCATGCATTTTGCGATCGGTCTCGTCGTGCTGTTCACGATCGGCGGTCTGTCGGGTGTCACGCACGCCGTTGCTCCGTCCGACACGCAGCAAACCGACACCTACTACATCGTCGCGCACTTCCACTACGTGTTGTTCGGCGGCGCGATCTTCGGTCTCTTCGCCGGCTTCTACTACTGGTGGCCGAAGATGTTCGGCAAGCAGTTGAACGAACGTCTCGGCAAGGCGAACTTCTGGTTGATGGTCATCGGAATGAACTTGACATTCGGCCCGATGCACATGATCGGTCTCCAGGGACAGCCGCGCCGTATGTACGTGTGGACCGAGGCTCGTGCGGGTGAGGGTTTCTTCAACCTGGCGTTTTGGAACCGTGTCGCGTCGATCGGGTCGCTCATCCTTACCTTCGGCGTTCTTCTCTTCCTCATCAACGTGTGGAAGACGGCGCGCAGCAAGCAGGTTGCACCCCTCGATCCGTGGGATGCACGCACGCTCGAGTGGATGACCACGAGCCCGCCGAAGGAACACAACTTCGATGCGGTTCCGACGGTGCATCACCTCGACGAGTTCTTCCACCGCAAGTACGCACAGGACCCGGTGACCCACGAGATCAAGCAGGTTGCCACCGCTGAAGACATCGTTCGCGATCAGGAAGCCAACGCCGACAAGCACATCCACATGCCGTCGCCGTCGTACTGGCCAATCATCCTGGCGGGCGGTTTGCCTGTCATTGCTCTCGGCATCATCTACGCGATCCCCGTCGCGATCGTGGGTGCTGCAATCGTCGTTCTCGCGATTTTCGGTTGGTCGCTCGAACCCTCGACCGCACCCGACACCGATTTCGATCCTCCGGCATCGGGGGATGGCACGAAGGAGTTGGCACCCCTTGGCTGACGCAGTAGTTCACCACGCCGACCATGGCCACCACACCTCAACGGGGCTGTCCAACAACAAGTTGGGCATGTGGCTCTTCCTCGGTTCCGAGTGCCTCCTTTTCGGTGGCCTCATCAGCACGTACATGATCTACCGCGGACGCGTAGGCGAAGGCCCGCGCCCCGGCAACGTGTTCGACATCCCGTTCACCTCGGTCAGCAGCTTCGTGTTGTTGATGAGTTCGCTCACGATGGTTCTCGCCGTCGCTGCCGCACAAAAGCGAGACGACCGCGGCACGACCCTGTGGCTCACCGTCACCGGTCTGCTCGGTGCAACGTTCGTCGGTGGCCAGGTGTACGAATTCACCGCCATGTACAACGAAGGTCTTGGTTTCACCACCAGCCTGTTTGGTTCGGCGTTCTACACACTGACTGGCTTCCACGGCGTTCACGTCACGGTCGGCATCATCATGCTGCTGTCGCTCGTTGCGATCATCAAGCGCAGCAAGGTGCCCGGCGACAAGGCGGAAGTGGTCGAACTCGTCGGTTTGTATTGGCACTTCGTCGACGTCGTCTGGATCATCATCTTCACGCTCGTCTACCTGATCCCGACCTGATACCGCACCGTACGCATACGAGGTTTCCACCATGACTACGACCACAGAACACGCAGAACACACCGGCCACGAAGCCCACGACGAACATGCCGAACACGGGATGAGCACCATTGGCTACATCAAGGTTGCGATCGTTCTCGCCGCGTTGACTGCACTGGAAGTGGCGACCTATTTCGTCGACTTCGGCCCGTTCTTCATGCCGGTTCTTCTCGTGCTGATGTGCGTGAAGTTCTTCATCGTCGTCTCGTACTTCATGCACCTGAAGTTCGATAGCAAGATCTTCAGTTTCATGTTCTACGCAGGCCTGTTCCTCGCCATCGGCGTCTACGCGGCCTTCCTCGCAACATTCAAGTTCTTTTCCGCCTGACACGTCCCCCGCGGAGGCGCAATGATTGCCGAAGCAGCCAACCCACTACTCGATCCGTGGCGCTTTCAGGCGCACCCCGAATTGTGGTTGCTTGTCGGGTTCTTGATCGGCGCCTACGTCTATTCGGTCCGTGTTATCGGCCCTCATGCTGTGCCGACGGGGCCCGTTGTCACGCGCCGCAATATCACCGCTTTCGTTGCGGCGATGACCGTGCTGTGGATGGCGTCGGACTGGCCAATGCACGACCTCGCCGAGGAGTACCTGTACTCGATGCACATGTTGCAGCACATGGCATTGTCGTACTTCGTTCCGCCACTTGTGCTTCTTGCTTTGCCCGAGTGGATGTTTCGTGCGCTCATCGGCGAAGGTCGGGCCTACCGCGTCGTGCGGTGGTTTTCAAAGCCAGTGATCGCGGGAGTGATCTTCAACGTCGTTGTCATGGTCACCCACATTCCGGGTCTGGTGAACCGCAGCGCATCGAGCAGTCCGTTGCACTATTCGCTGCACGTTCTCGTCGTGACATCGGCACTGTTCATGTGGATTCCCATCTGCGGACCGGCGGGAGAATTCCGCATTGGTTACGGCGGCAAGATGATCTATCTGTTCCTCATGTCGATTGTTCCAACGGTCCCGGCAGGCTGGCTCACCTTTGCCGAGGGCACGGTCTACGAGCATTACGACACACCTGTGCGTGTGTGGGGCCTTTCGGTTTCGACCGACCAGCAACTCGCCGGAGCCATCATGAAGCTCGGCGGCAGCATCTTCCTCTGGGCGATCGTCATTTTCATGTTCTTCAGACGTTTTGCCGCGAACTTCAACGCGGAGCAGGGCTATGTCCGCGATACGACGTTGACGTTCGAGGAGGTCGAGCAGGCCTTCGAGAAGACCCCGCCGGCACCCGAACCGCAGCGGTGACTAAGTCCAGCGGAAGGTGCGTGCCGCGACCGCAGGCATGACAATCGCCCAACCAAGCAACACAAGCCACGACGTAGCGGTGTGGGCACCTGCCGACATGAGCGAGTCGGCCAACACATCGGCCAATGCGTGTGTCGGTGTTGCCCGACCGATCGCTTCGAGGAACGGTGGCAGCCGATCGAGTGGAAAGAGCACCCCGCCGAGGAGAAGCAGCACGAGATAGAGACCGTTCGACGCGGCAAGGTTCACTTCGCCCCGGAGGTTGCCCGCGAGCGCGAGACCGATTCCGGCGAAAGCGAACGTGCCCAGGATGACTGCAGCCAGTGCAAGCAGCCAGTTGGCGCTGTTGGGTGTCCATCCAAGAGCGAGACCGAGTGCGACGAGTAGTGCCATTTGTACCGCCTCGATACAGACAACCGCCACGGTTTTCGCCGCAATGAGTCGACCCGTACCGAGCGGCGTTGCCGCCAGGCGCTTCAGGACCAGGTACGAGCGCTCGAAGCCCGTGGCGATGCCGAGGCTGACCATCGACGTGCTCATGACGGCAAGCGCGAGGATGCCTGGTACCAAGAAGTCGACGGGTTCATCGGTGTCGGAGGGCAGGATGTCGACGCTGCCGAAAAAACCCAACAGGAGAAGGGGAATCCCGAGGGTGACGAGCAGTTGTTCGCCGTTGCGTCGCACGAGTGACAGCTCGGCGCCGATCTGTGTGGTCAATGGGTTCATGACTCTTGATCCTTTGTGAGCATGCGGAAAATGTCCTCGAGGCGTTCGCCCCCGACGTTCAGGTCGTGGAGTGGAAGGGAGTTCGACCCCAACCAGACCGAGATGCGTGACACGAGATCGCTCGCCATCGATGAATCGGGCGAGGAAAAACTGATGATGAACTCGTCACCGTTGGTAACCACGTCGAGTCCGATGTGTCGCGTGAGCGCCACCGCATCGAGTGATGGCGACGAGCGGAAGCGCACGGTCGTGCGGGAAGAACGCAGGTTGGCGAGCGTGCTGTTGGCGACGATGTGTCCACGATTGAACAGCACGACCCTGTCAGCCAGCCGTTCGGCTTCATCGAGTTCGTGGGTGGCCAGCACCACGGCACATCCTTCGGCAGCGAGATTGCGGATGATGGCGCGCACGTCATCGCGACCGTTCACGTCGACGCCTGCCGTCGGCTCGTCGAGGAAAGCGACGCGTGGCCGTGCTGCAAGGGCGAGGGCAAGGCACAGGCGCTGTTTTTCGCCACCCGAGAGCCGTCGCCACGTTGCGATTGAACGATCTGCAAGACCGACTCGTGCAACCAGTTCGTCTGCGGAGGCGCCACGGTCGTAGAGACGACAGAACTGGGCCACCGTCTCACCCACGCGAGCGCTGGGGTAAACGCCACCGTCCTGGAGCATCACTCCCACCTCTCGATGCAGTGCGGTGCGTTGCGTCCACGGGTTCAGGCCGAGCACCCGTACCGAACCAGTCGTCGGTTGGCGAAAACCCTCGCAGGTTTCGATGGTGCTCGTCTTGCCCGCGCCGTTCGGACCAAGCACCGCCGTGACCTCGCCGAACTCGGCCGTGAACGACGCATCGTCGACGGCCCGTAGCGGGCCGTAGTGAACGCTGAGGTTCTCGACTTCGACCGCCGCCATTGCCCCCAGCGTACGGGGAGAGGGCAGGTAGCCTTCCCATTCTGTGATCGACGTCCGTCTGCTGCGCAACGCCCCCGATGCCGTACGGGCCGCGATGGACCGTCGTGCAAAGCCCGATCTCATCGAGCAACTCGACCATGCGCTGCGCCTCGATGCCCGACTGCGCGACATCGTCGTCGAGCGCGACGAGGTGCGTCGACAGGTCAACGACATTTCCAAGCAGGTGGGTTCACTCCGCAAGGCCGGCGACGGGGCCGCAGCCGAGACGCTGATGGCAAAGAGCCGCGACCTTGGGGCCCGTGAAACGGGTCTTGCGGCCGAGTCGGTCGAAGTCGAAGCCACCCTCCGCGATGTCATGTTGCGCATTCCGAACATGCCCCATGCCGATGCACCGAACGGCGCCGGCGACCACGAAAACCCCGTTGTGGTGGGCCCCAACAACCTTCCGACTTCGTTTCCCGCGCACCGGCGCGTGCCGCACTGGGAGACGGCCGAACAATTGGGGATTCTCGACAACGAGCGGGCGGTGAAGATTTCGGGTGCCATGTTCACGATGCAGCGGGGCCTCGGGGCAACGCTTGCTCGGGCGCTGTGTCAGTACGCGCTCGACTCGAATGCCGATGCATTCGAAGAAATTCGGCCCCCGTCACTCGTCACATCAGCCACACTCACCGCCACCGGCCAGCTGCCGAAATTCGCCGACGATGCCTATTCGATCGAGCGCGACGACTTGTGGTGCATTCCCACGGCCGAAGTTCCCCTCACCTCCATCTACGCCGGTGAAATCCTCCACGACGACGAATTGCCAAAGCGCCTCATGGCGTGCTCACCGTGTTACCGGCGCGAAGCGGGTTCGGCCGGTCGCGACACGCGCGGCATGCTGCGTGCACACGAATTCGACAAGGTCGAGATCCTTGCCCTTGCGCTGGCCGAGCAGGCACCCGAGTTGTTGGTGGAACTACGCAATCGGGCCGAGCGCCTCATCTCGGATCTTGGTTTGCCGTATCGGATCATCGAAATCTGCACGGGCGACCTCGGCCAGAGCCACCACCGCAGTTTCGACATCGAGGTCTATGCCCCGGGCTGCGATGCCTGGCTCGAGGTCAGTTCGGTCAGTTGGTTCTCCGACTACCAGGCGCGCCGCGCCGACATACGCGTGAAGCGCGGTACGCAAAAAGGAACCGAAATTGCCCACACGCTGAACGGTTCGGCGCTTGCGGTGCCGCGCGTGTGGGCAGCGATCCTCGAGAACTTCCGCGAAGAAGACGGTTCGGTCACCTTGCCCTCCGTGCTGCGCCCGTACATGCGCGGCGCCGAACGCATCACACGGCCATGAGTCTGCGCGACCGGCGCGTGCAGTACGAGACCGCGGGTCTCGATGTTGCAGACCTCGACACATCACCCGTCGTGCAATGGCAACGTTGGTACGACCAGGCCGCCGAGGCCGGGGTTGCCGAGCCGAATGCAATGACCGTGTCGACGATTGCCGACGATGGCGCCCCCGATGCGCGCGTCGTGCTCGTGCGGGCCGTCGACGAACGAGGATTCGTGTTTTTCACCAACTACGACAGCGCAAAGGGCAGACAAATCAACGACGACCCCGTTGCTGCCGCGACGTTTGCATGGCTCGACCTGCACCGGCAGGTGCGCGTACGCGGCACCGTCGAACGCGTCGGTGACGACGAAAGTGACGAGTATTTTGCATCGCGGCCCCGTGACTCGCAGATCGGTGCGTGGGCATCACCGCAGTCGCAGCCGATCACTGACCGTGCAATGCTGATGGCACGCGTCGAGGAAGCAATGGCGCGCTTCGAGGGGTCGGTCGTTCCGCGGCCACCGCATTGGGGTGGATTTCGACTACGTCCGGTCAGCATCGAGTTCTGGCAGGGCCGACCAAATCGTCTCCACGACCGTTTTCGTTACAGCCGCCGCGATGGGGCGGGCTGGACGATCGAACGTCTCGCCCCGTAGAAACCTCAAGCCCCGATGGGGAAAGTCCGCGCGGCA
>Ga0169931_10006453_pt1 | contig 17676 bp, 17 predicted proteins | sample Kivu_15m_20L_FD_129675 | JGI IMG/M metagenome (GOLD analysis project Ga0169931, IMG submission 129675) | Freshwater microbial communities from Lake Kivu, Western Province, Rwanda to study Microbial Dark Matter (Phase II) - Kivu_15m_20L... | ecosystem: Environmental > Aquatic > Freshwater > Lake...
AAATAAATTTTTTAATTTAGGAGTAATTTGAATATAATTTATCATAAAAGATGTTAATTTCATGTCCAAACTTTTGCCCATATATATAATATATATTTTTAATGCATATTATATAATGAATAAGATTAAACTACTGATATAATGTATCACATCAAACTACTATTATCTAATAATAAAAAAATTGATAATAATAATATTTATTGAATATATTTATATATTCAATAAATATTATTATTATGTCTGAATTGATATTCAATTATCCTGAACAAGCACAACCAGTAAATATTGCAAAAGATACATTTTCTTTGGAAAATTTTAATAAACAAAATTTAACCAGAGCAAATAATTTGGTTAAACAAGATAAATTTGAAAAAAATATTATTAAGATTTTACGAAATATGATAGATGAAGGAAAAAAAAATGACAATGATATTATTGAATCATATCGTAAAAATTATAATAATACTTATGATTGTTATCATGGTGGATATTTAAAATACTTATATTCTGCATATGTACAAGATTTAGGTATTGAAATAGCACCATGGTATTTATGGAATGTAATTTTTCATCAAATATGTCAAATTGTAAAACAAAAAAAAAATGAAGAAAAATTCAAACATATTTTTACCAAAAATGATAAAAAAATTACATTAACATTTTTACAAGAAGAAATTGACATTGCACAATACACAACGGAAATAAAAAAATTAATTCCTAATGAAGAAAACTATAATAAGTTTTTCCCAATATGGTCTCATACTCCTGAATTATATAATGAAAGTATGCAAGGATTGTTTGCAGATATGGTTCAAATTTATTATGACTGTTTAATTATGGAATGTAGTTTACCAGCTGTTCGTATCTTAGGCACATCCGAAGATTGGTTAAAATTACATCAATCCGTACTTGAATTAAATGAGTTATTACATATCGATTATTTAATAAAAGTTAGTAAATATACAGAAAAATTATCAATAGAATGGTCAAATGATAATACTTGGAAAAACTTTTTTAAAATTACTCATTGTGGTTCTGGACATCAAGAATCATTAATTGGAGATTTTAGAAAATTATTAAATTACAGTGAAAAAAGTGAATTATTGTTAAGTCAATTGCAAAATACAATGTCACGTTTTCCTTTTGAAAATAAAAATAATATATTACATTTATCAAATGGAGAAAATGAAATGATTGAATGTAAAGATTGCTTTTTTAATGCAGGTATAGTAGGTTCAAATATTCAAATAATCAATGATATTCATTTTTTGATTCCACAATATGATTATTCAATTACTTTTGTTGATTTGACAAAATTATATATATCAACAAATGATGTTGAAAAATATATGGATCTGATTAATAAAATATCAATGTTAAATAAATTAAATAATGTCAGTTTGAGAAACCACTTTACCTATAAACAAAAATCATTCCGTCCAAAAGAAAATTTTGATTTTAATAAGTTGTTAAGTGATAAGGAAGTTGAAATATTGGCAATTGAAGATAATAAATTAAAAATTGAAAAATTAAATTTTCATCTAAATAAACTATTAGAATATCATAATAATAAGGCAAAACATTATGAAAATTCAAGATTTGAATTTGCAGATGATCGTAAAAAAATTAAAACATTAAAAGACATTAAAAAAGAATTTGATTGTCGTGTAAAAAATGGACAACCCTATCATTTTATGGAACAAATGGAAAAACAAAGAATTAATAATCTAAAAACTGATTATAATATCTGGTTTAAAAAATATACAAATATTATTGGCAAAGAAGTATTTGTATTCGCATCAATGAAAAATTGTATATTGAAATATGATGATTATATTGAAAACTTAGATGAAGCTAGATTATGTTATAATTTTTTGATTGATTTTGAAAATTTCAAAAATTTTTACAATGAAATTAATATTATTTCTAATAATTATTGTATAGATTATGATTTGGAAAATGTTATTTTGCATACATTAGATATTCAAGTCTATCATAATTATTTAATGATGTTAACAAATAATATTAACAAAAGATCTTTTGTTATTAAAGTTGCAAATATTTGTGGGTTATACGGTTTTCCAAATAATTCTATAACTAAAATTTTTTCAATTGATGAAAAAATCAAAAAAGAATTATTGAAAACATTTGATGAATTATTTATTGAAGAATATAGAAAAATCGTAGAAAAACCAAAAAATCAAAATAAATCATCTGAAATATAAATTTTAATTTTAATATTCTAGATAAAAATTGAATAATTTATTAATTTATTACCATATATTCATATTATTATAAACCATTTTATATTGTTCAAAAGAAGAAAAGAAGAAAAGAAGAAAAGAAGAAAATTAGAAAATAGCTTTGAAAAAATAATAAATACTGATTTTCCTGATGATAATCTAATATGTGAACATGAACATGAACATAATAATGATAATGATATGTATATTTCACCAGATGAAGAAACAGATGGTATGTGTATTGATGACAATGATTTTTTTACAAAAACATTAAATTTGAAACAACAATTATGTATACACGGAACATATTCATATTGTACAATATATATAAATGTACAATATGATATATCTTATTTAAAAGATTTTGAAAATAAATTTTGTCTAGTAGATACAACAGGAACAAATTTTTTGGATAATGTAATATATAATATAGATATGGTTAATGATAAAATAAAATTTAATTTAGTTAATATGGTATGTATAATTTGTATTTAATAAATATGTATCAATTTAACAGATTGTTAATATTAGGAGGTATCATCGATATTTTAATTGTTAAATATTATTTTTTGGTTAATTTATAATTAAACATAAGTAATTATTATGATAATTATATTATGGTAGATATTAATGATAAGTTAATATATATATATAATAAAATTATAGGTCATTATAATAATATATTAAAAAATCAAATCAATGAAATTGTCAAAAATTATAATTTTAAACAAAAAGTGATGTTATATATAAAAAATAATATAGATATAGTCGATATCAATAAACACATATATAATGAAATAAAATTTTTATATAAACAAGATTTTGATGAATATATTTTGTCATACAATAATAATAAATGTACCGGAATACAAATAAATGATTCTATTAATTATGTCAAATACATTTATCATCTTGCTGAAATTACAAGATATGATTTAGATTTAGAATATGATCTCATTTCATTATCAGATGTGGATATAACAAAAAATAATTCTGATTCAGATTATAAATATTATATTGGTAAAATACAAGATGTATATAAATTTGTTAAGTGTAATATAAATGGATTATTTTTGTATGAAAATGAATTTAATGATTATTTTGTTAATGATCTAATATCTGTACCTAGTAAATATATACAATATAATAAATATGTAATTGATATTGATAAAATAATGACAAATAAATATGTATGTTTTGGACTACATAAATATGATTATAATTCCATAAAAAAATATTTTTCCAAAAGAAATATTATTAGACAACTAAATATTGATTATAATTTTATTAAATATATTAATATATATTATTTAATAAGCGATAAAGATCTAATTTTATCAATTGTTAGACACGATGGTATGCATTTAGCAGATGTTGATGAAAAATTTAAAAATGATTTCGATGTGGTAATTGAAGCAGTTAAAAATAATGGCATGGCAATACAATTTGCATCATCTAAATATAAAAATCATAATAAAATTGTAGAAATTGCAATAAAACAGAATCCATTTGCCTATCAGTATGTATCACAAAAACAAAAATTAAATTTTATGTTTTTAGCTATTCGAAACTGTGCATCAAATATTAATTTTATTCCAACTAATGAATTAACAGATGATATTATTACAGAATTAATAGTTGAAAATCCATATATATTAATGTTTATTGATGTTACAATAAAAGTGTTAAATAATGCAATGGTTGGATTATTCACCTTAAATGGTAATAATAAAAATAAATTAGATTATTTTTTATTGATGTTAGATTATGGATGTATATATAGTGATGATATTGAGTTTATTTCAATAATATCATATTATGTTGACAAAATAAAAATATTAATTAATGAGGATATAACTAATATTCATTGTATGGCAAATATAATGTCATATTTACATTACAAATATAATTTAGTTGGTATTGTAAATATGTTATATGATTTTTACAAAAAAATATAATTTATAATTGTACGATTTAAATGTATTAATTTAATTGACATACGTATTTTTTTGAATGATGGATTAAAATAATTAATTTGTAATTGATAAAAAATATCTTTAGTTATTATAATAAAATATATAGAAATGAATTCTAGCTCAATAAGTAGCAATTATAATATCATGTTTAGTCCAGTAATTGATCCATCTGTAAAAATATTAAATAGTAATAATAATGATGTAATAAAAATTAAATATTATGCGAATATTGTTTTAACTTTTAAACAAATGTTTAAAGATATAACTATCGAATATAACACGAACCAGTTATGTTTTAAATTTGCTAATAAAACGAATGAAGAAGATTTTCAAAAACATGTAAACGAATTCACTAAACAATATGATATTCATTATTTTGGAAATACAAAAGATTCTCATTTGGAATCAATAGATAATATATTATCAAATAATTATATAAAATTAGATATTGAGTACGGAAACATTCCGGATCCATATTTAAAATATTGCAAATTATGTAGATTGATAACTGAAATCACTGAAAAATTAGATAAGAAGAATAAAATTATTAATGATAATAATAATAAAATAAATGCTTTATTTAGCGATTGGCAAGCTAAAGATGATGAATGTGATAACTTAAAAATTGCTAGGCTACAATTACTTTCTAATCATTATACTGATTATTCTAATATTGATGAATTAGAGAATGAATTAGATGTATTACAGAATGTAATTCTTGATTATCAAAGTAATAATACAAAATTACAAGAAGATATTAAAATATTAAATAACTTAAAATCGTTAATTGATGTTATTATAAATGATACGAACGACAAATTGAATAAAGTTTTAAGCCCTTTAATTAACTTTGAAAAAACACATATGGGACAATATGAATGTAAATTTGTAAAAGATATATATTGGTGTTTGGATAATGAGAATACTGCCTATAATGAATTAGTTAAATTAGTTGTTAAAAATATTAAATCATATTTTCAAGATATTCAATTAGTAGACAAATTAAATGAAATGATGAATCAGCAATTAAAAGAATATGCAATTGAATGTATTAAAATGGAAATTAATCACGAAAAAAATAACATAGAATTAAAAAATATCATAAATATGTCTAATATACTAGGTAGTGATAAAGCATTACAAAACATTGCTACAGAAGATATTTTTGTTTCGTATGAAAAATACTTATTAAATAATTCAAATTTAAATTTTACGCCAATTGTTGCATATATGTCTAATAATAAGGAATACAATGACGTACCTATTGATTTTTGTTTTGATTGTACCTTAAAAGTCGCAAATAAAGAATATAACACTGTTTTGTGTATTTCTAGAAATCCATTACAATAACTATGTTTAAAAATTTATTTGAATATTTAAAATAATTTATTATTTTACACCTTGAAGATTTAAAATGTCAATTTTTACTCAACAAAATAAACCTTAAAGGTTTATTTTGTTAAAGCGACAACCTTAACTGATTTTTTGGCTTTTTTTGTTTTTACTCGCTTAAGCTCACAAAAATAAAAAAAAATTAACACCCACAAAAAAGAACAAATTAATATTGCATTAGATAAATTTAAAAAAAACAATTAATAAAAACAACAATGTACTTCCAAAAACATTTGAAACAACTGCAAATATTAATACACATTAATGGTTTAACATAACAAATACTAATTCAATTACTGAACATATAAATGTCCAATTTTAAAAAAATGAAACTAAAAAAAATTATTAAATGCATCAATTATGATATGATTTTAACGGCAGAACATAAACAAATCATTAATAAATGGCTAGAAGCATACACTAAAATGTACAATGAGACTTTAAAATTTATTAAAAATGATGTAACAAAATCAACCATTAAAGTTCAAGACAAAAAAAATATATATGAGCTTGATGAATTAGAAAATTTTTATGGTAGTAATGATATATTCAATAAAAATTATAATGGATATGTACTAAAAAAAATAAATAAAATTTCATATAAAATAAATGATGATAAATCGTTAGAAGAATTATCAGAATTGCAAATGTTAAAAAATTTATATGAGTTAAATTACTATTTTTTCAGAAATTTGTTAATTTCTGAAAAAATGACAGTATATATTGTTATGTATTTGAAACAACTTTAATATTAGGTGTAAATATTTTTTTGTAAACCATATATTTATCATAAATTAATTATCATTTATATTTAAAAAAAATACAATATTACTTAAAATAACATCTTAACCATACTATCCAAATTAATCATTTCAGATATAAATTCCTGTAAAACCCTAATCTGTGTCTCATGATTACATAAACACAAATATTCATTATTAATTGGATAATTAAATGGAAATTCAATATCATATTTTAATTCTGTTCGTAGCATATCTATTTTTAACATCTTTATTGTTCTCTTTAGCTGAATTACCTCATTTAGTGCAGATATTTTGCTATTTTTTAACATTATCTCAATTGTTTTACCACTATTTTGATGTGCAAAACGAAAAAAAATTGGTTTATCTTCTATATTGTTATGTTGTTTTAAACCAAATGGTTTGTCAGTAATTGGTTTACCATTTGAAAATGTTAATCCAGGTGGAGGTGTAATTACAATTGATTTGCAATCTTGTAAATTATTAGAGAGTTTATCATTTGATGCATTAAATGGCTTATCATTTGATGGTTGTCTAATAAACGGTTTATAATTTGATGGTTGTCCATTTAATAGTTTATCATTTGATGGTTGTCTATTTAATGATTTATCATTTGATAGTTGTTCATTTAATAGTTTATCATTTGATGGTTGTCTATTTAATGATTTATAATTTGATGGTTGTCCATTTAATAGTTTATCATTTGATGGTTGTCTATTTAATGATTTATCATTTGATAGTTGTCCATTTAATAGTTTATCATTTGATGGTTGTCCATTTAATAGTTTATCATTTGATGGTTGTCTATTTAATGGTTTATCATTTGATGGTTGTCCATTTAATGGTTTATCATTTGATGCATTGAATGGTTTATCATTTGATGCATTGAATGGTTTATCATTTGATGGTTGTCTAATAAACGGTTTATCATTTGATGGTTGTCCATTTAATAGTTTATCATTTGATGGTTGTCCATTTAATAGTTTATCAATATATAATTGACCATAATTTGGTTTATCATAATTTTTACGTCTTTCACCGGTAAAATTACGATAGTTATTAGAATTTCTTTTATAATAAATTTTTTGGTAAGCGCATTCATAGTTAGTACTGTGATTATTGTTTAGTTCCATAGTTTTATTTATAATTAAAATCACATATAAAACGTTATATGAAATTAAAATTTCAATTTTAATTTCATATAACGTTTTATATATGCCAGAAGGTCCAGAAGTTAAATTGGTTGTTGACAAATTGTCAAAAAAATTAATAAACAAAACCTTAATAAAAATTGTAGTACATAATGGAAAATATACTAGATTTACGGATCAATTTAATAATATTTTTAATTTATTACCATTAAAAATATCAAATATTGATTGCAAAGGGAAATTTATTTATTTTGAATTTTATGCAAATGATATTGTAATATTTAATACTTTAGGTATGTCTGGATATTGGTTTTCATCTAGTGAAACAAAATCTTTACCTGATGTTGGTGTATACAGTAAAAAACATAATAACGTTGAATTTGTATTTTCTAATGGATCATCATATTATTTTAATGATATGCGCAATTTTGGTAATATTATTATATCTAATCAACAAGATTTAATTAATAAATTAAATAAATTAGGTGTTGACATATTAAATCCAAAAAATGAATTTAATAAATTTTATGATTTAATCACAAAAAAATCAAATTTAACTAAACAAATAAGTTTAGTCTTATTGGATCAAACAATTGTTGCCGGTTGTGGAAATTATATTAGAGCTGAAGTATTATATTTATGTAAAATTAATCCATTCATCACAATAAAAAATTTATCCAATACAGACTTTAAAAATTTATATAATTATTTAAAAAAAGTCGCCTATATCTCATATGATATTGAATTAGGCATTAAATATAGTATATTAAAAGTAAACGATAAATTAATTAAAATGTATGAGAATAGAGTATTTTTAATATATATGCAAGAAATAGGACCATATGGCGAGGAAATTAAAACAAAAAAAATGGGTGATAGGACAATTTATTATGTGTGATAAATTTTTGTTGGGTTTTTGGATTTTATTAACTATATATATAATTTTAAAGGAAAGAGAATCTATGGGATGTAATGGAATATCTATTTCACATCATTGTATAGATGAAAATAGTGCATATGTATTTGGAACTAAAGCAGAACCAAATGACACCAAAGATATATTATATAAAAAATTGATATCATCATTTGGAGCATATGAAAAAGCAGCAATATGGCGTAAATGTGTATTAATAGCAATTGTATATTGTTGTTATATGATGTATATGAAAAAATTTGAGTGTTTAACACAAATTTCTCCAGTATTATATGCAACACAAATTATTTTAGTATATGCAACCATCCAATATTGGTATTTTAATCATATGAATTATCATTATTATCGAAAACTTAAATTAAATGAAGAAATAGTGAATATATTAAAATCAATGGATGCTAAATAATAAAATAGTTTATTTAATTTTAATAAAAAAAACATATATGCAATAAGAATAGATTATACGATAAACTCCATTCTATTATAAAAACCAGCATCGCATTTCACTTTTTTTGGATATTCCTTCTGATCAGGTAATGTATGTTCTTCACTAATACAACAACATGGAACAGTTGGTATCCCTTCTTTCCAAGCAATCAAAAATTCATAATGACTTGTATCAAACGTATGAATCATCATGACAACTGGATGTTGAAATAATAACTGTTCGATGGGAATATCTATAGTAAAACCAGCATATGCCCGTCTAGGCAAAGCAAAACTTTCCAGTTGATATAATGGATTTGTTTTTCGCTTCATGTCTTCCGACACAATTTTACCATGTTCTTTACGTCGAATTGTACCTGCATATTGTATTACATATAGCTTTGCTACTCCAAATAGTTTCAATACATGATTTCGTGCTAAGTTATCAAATGCCATTATTACTGAATCGATTGGGACCATCCCGGATATTTCGCGGGTCATTTCAATACTATTACGAAAATCACATAACATAGTATCACGTTTTTCCACAGGTACATGTGACATAAATATTTCATGATCCCAACTATAAACTATCGCGATCATAGCATTGTAAACAAGTGCATGGATTAGTGCTGAATTTGCAACAAGCAAATCATGAACAGTTCCATTTTTTGGATAAAAAGACATATCTTCTAATCCTAATAGCAAACGTTGATTCGGCATAAGATCTCTAATAATATCACGCAATGCTTCGATACGAATGTTAACTACTGATGCGGATGGATCTAATGAAAAATTGTATAGTAATAATGTTATTACAACTGAATGTAAAAAACATTTTCCATCCGGTAAAGTGAACCCAGGACAATAACCATCTGGTAAATGTGGGATGGTTTTGTATTTTGGATGATCGAATGCAGGATAATAACATGGTTTACCTAATTCAGATACAAACTTATCTTCTAACCATGACAAGGATGAATCGATTGATTGTACCAATCTTAATGCATATGATTTATTGGTTAAGTCATGATAATTGACTTTATCTTGCTGAGTATCCATACTGGACACCCTTATAGATTCTTTATTAAACGACATTTTTTAATCGTTATGACATAGTTAAGGGAGTCACGGGCCCAAAATGTAATAATAAATTAGATCTTAAAAATTAATTTTATTTCAATTTTTTATTATCAATGTATTATATTGATAATAAAAATGTCTTCTGATAATATAGGATTTCCAGATGTTTCCGGTACATACAATTATCCAGTAAAAGATGGTAAAGTATTATTAATACCCAATACTATAAACATGTCTGATACAATATCCAAAAAAACAGGGAAAGTAGGGAAAGTAGGGAAAGTAGGGAAAGCAACTAAACCATCCAATAATATAGCTAATATAATACCATTAATTATTATTATTATATTATTAATTGGATTATCATATATGGTTTATACTACTTATAATAAAGTTAGATATATTGAAACAAATTTTAACAGTAGTGTAAATAATATTTTAAATCAAAATGCAACCAATACTTTCAACACTTTATTTAATAAACAAATAGATTCAAAAACAGCAACCATTAATACAACTATTACAAATAAAATAAATAATGAAATTGTACCAAAAATATATACAGATGCATCAAATGCATTTTTATCAAGTAATACACCTGCTATAAATATAAATGACGATTTTCCAATGATTTCCAAAAACACATTAGTATGCGATGATATTACAAATATTGGAACATGTACATGTTTATTTGATAATTGTTCACAGTTGTCATCATTTAAAAATTTTTTATTTATTGATCGTTCAATAAGTTTTAGTGATAATAATGGTTATATTTATTCTGGAAATATAGTTCCAGTTAGTGTTGACCAAAATAATGTCAGAATAAATAATAGATTTTGTTTAACTTTTTATATTAATATTAGTAAAACGGTCCCAGAAAATAGAATTATTTTTCATTGGGGTGGAGATAATAATTTTTTAAATCGCTATCCAAGTATTATTATTAGAGGTAATAGTGATCAAGATTATGGTGGTAGATATAGAAATAGTTTAGAATTAAGATTTAGTAATTTAGGTAATGATGGGATATTCAATGTAACGTCAGATGTTAGAGATAATTGTTTAGATGGAATTCCATTATATCAATGGAATCATATTGGAATAATGGCAGATAAAAGAATAATTTCATTTTTTCTCAACGGTAAATTAGTAAAAACAACAATTACCCAACAAGATATCAAAATAGGCGATCCAGATCAATGGATTTTTGTCGGTAAACCATTTAATAATTTAACTGAAAAAAATGCATATGGTTTATTATTAGCAAAAATGAGATGGTTTCCAGATTTAATTCCAACCGCTTATTTTGGATTTTTTGCAAATGAATTTATTAGAAGATAAATCAATACTCATATATATTAATTGGATTTGGTACAACACCTTTTTTTATTAATTCATATTTACTATTTTGCGATTCAATATCATTTACTAAACTACAACATTTTATTCTATATTTATTATAATCATTTTCTAATCCAATCATAACACTATTTTCTGGACAACTACTATACCCAAGAGTTTCATTATATTCCGGTAATAAACAATTATTTCTATCAATCAATGATAAATGCCATTCAACATCTTTACCTGGAGGACCTTGTGGTCCAGGATTACCATTTGGACCAATTAAACCCATCGGTCCATTATTACCAGATTGACCCATTGGACCTCGCTGACCTCTAAAACCAATTGGTCCAACGGGTCCTCTAAAACCATTTGGTCCAATTGAACCAGCTTGACCAATTTTACTGAATGTGATATTTGAATTTATATTATTATCGAAATAAGTTGTTATTCCATTGGAACCATTTAAACCATTTTTTCCATTTAATCCAATATTACCAATTGGTCCAATTACACCAACATTACCAGATTGTGTAAGATAATTATATTCAAACCATATGATAAATAAAAACAAGATTAACAAGAGAAATAAATTTTTTGTTATAATCATTGAGATATAATTTTATTGCGATAATAAATATAATAAATATAGAAAATATAGAAAATATATAAAATATAAATAATATAATGGAAATACCACAAAAAACATTAACTAGATTAACTTCTACACAAAAAAAATTAATCGATACATTAGAAAAAAATGGCATAAACGATCTATTTAATCAATTTACTGATATAAATCAACATAATAATACCGATAAACTGAAAAAATATAATGTTGTACATAATTGTATAGATGATATAATTATAGAATTAAAATTAGAACCACATGAAATATATACATTATTAAATTTTTATAATGGAGAAAATAAGATATGTAAATCATTAAAAAAATTTGTAATAGACAGAAACACAAATTTAATTAAAAATATTTATGGATCAAATATATGGCAAAAAAAAATAAATGACTTGTATTGCATATTTGATAATTTATATAACGGTGTAACTACAGAAATAATTGATAAAATATTAGTAGATATGTTATATGCAAATGTTAATCTATTTGATATCGCACAAGTTAAAATATCCATAAATGATAAATTTAATTTAAAAAAAATAAATTTAACTTTAGATGACCAAAAAAATATTATGACACAATTACAATTAATCGGTTGTACTAAAAAAATAAAAAAATAAAAAAATAAAAAAATAAAAAAATAAAAAAATAAAAAAATTTTACTTAACCATGCACTAATCTATAATATAATATGATATATAACATATTATATTATAGATTAGTGCATGGTTAAGTAAATAAAATTAATTTACAATATAAAAAAATTTTATATTATAAATTAGTATATAAATAATTATATTGATTGTTTAAATTTAAATATAGAATAAAATAAAAATTAATGATATCAATTAATTAGTTAGAAATAACAATATAAATAATGGATATTTATTATAAACCAACCATTAAAATGAATAATTTAGATAGAAATAATAGATTATATCAACAATCAATCATGATGAATGACAAAAGCATCAAAATAACCGATCGATTGAAATTCATCAAATTTCTATTAGATGAAACAGATATTAAACCATTATTAGATTTAAGTTCATATTATGATCAAACAGAATATTTTCATGAGGATATTAACAAAGGGACATATAGTTTTACGAATGTAATATCAAAGATAGGTGGAAAAATTAAATATGTCAAAAGTGGTTCAACTGGTCATACATTCAAAGGAATTTTTCACCCTGATGAAACACAAAAACATGTTTGTATACATTATGCAGTTAAAGTAGTTGCTTATCCTGTTGAACATAATGATGTACATGATTCAACAAGACCTGAAAATGCAGAATTAAAAATATTAAAGATATTAAGTCAATTTGTGATAACTAATCAGACTCCTCATATAGTATTACCATTAACTGCATTTAATGCATATATCGATCCTTTTATAAATCTCAAAACAAATAAATTTATAAGTAATAAAAAATATGATACATTTGTGGATAGATATAACAAGGGTGAATTTCACAATACGGTTTCTATATTGTTAAGTGAATGGGCAAATGGAGGAGATTTATTAGAATATATGAGAAATAACTTACAAAATATGGATCTCAAAGAATGGCGAGTTATGTTATTTCAACTATTATCTGTATTGGCTGTTATTCAAAAAAGATATCCAGGGTTTCGACACAATGATTTGAAGGCAAATAATATATTAATTCATAAAATGGATGAAACAATAAATGGTAATTTTTTTACATATCAAATTGATAATGTTACATTTTATGTACCCAATATCGGATATCAAATTAAATTATGGGATTTTGATTTTGCATGTATAAGTGGTATTGCTGAAAATTCTAAAGTTAATTCAGAATGGACAAATAAAATAAATATCTCTAATCGACAAAATAGATATTATGATATCTGTTTTTTTATGGTCAGTCTACAAAAACCCGGATTTTTACACCATTTCCGAAATAGTAAAGATGTTCCTGATATAGTTATTGAATTTTTTGATAGTATTGTCCCACCATCATTATTAAATTCTGAACTAATTAATGAACGAGGAAGATTATTATGTGATCTCGAATATACAACTCCCGTCGAAATATTATTAAGTCATCCATTTTTTAACAAATTTAGACTCAGGGATGAAAGAGTAGAAGAAAACAGTTTTAAACCATCTGGAGAATATTTATTAACTAAAATATTATCAAAGTTAAAAAATAATAAAAAATAATAAAAAATAATAAAAAATAATTACAAATTATTAACAATCATAAATACTATAACACCAATAATAATAGATGCAGTATGTACAGTTGCAGTATCTTCGATTGACCCAGTTTCTTTATACAAATTCCATGGTTTAAGTTTTGTTTTTTCAACATCATAATAAAACATTTGTGGTTTTATTATGAAAATCATTGTCATAATTACAATGTATAGTATAACACTTTTGACCAAACAATTAGCCATATAATATTTATTTCAGATATTTATTATATAATAATAATATTTATTATTATTATATTGTGAAATTATCATTATTTAGTATTGCAGATAAATTATTTATATAAATTGATATATCATCATTTGTAGGTGTCATTACAATTTGAATAATTATTTTTATTTGTAATGGATTTGTTTGTGTTAAAGTGTCAAAATTATGAATTTTTTCATAATTCAAATCAGAATTAAATATGGGTTTTTGTTTAACAATATCATCATCATAATTTGTAACATTTGATAAAATTTCGATATTGAATAAAAATTTATCTCTGGATTTAAATAATTTGAATTCATTTAATTTTTGTGGTTTGATTAAAAAATATTTTTTAGCAACTGTATTTATTGTATTAAATATTAGATTTAATAATGGTTTATAATCATTTTGTTTTGGTTTTAATTCAATAATATTAAAATGATCAAATAAGGATGCTTTTTTATTATCATTCAATATTTGTTTTGTATCATTTAATATTTCTTTGACACATGCAAATGCAATAGATTTTTTTATATTATTTGTAAAACTGTTTTTTACAAATTCATTATAAGGAACATCAATTAAAAATCCATTATTTACAAAATATTGATTCGGATCTGAATTGAATTTATTAATTTTATCTGTTTTTAGATGTCCATTAATAGATGGACCTAATAAATTTCTTTTTGGAATTTGATAAAAATGTTCAAAAGAAGTAGTATTAGTTATGCAATAATGTATAATAACAATTATAGCAAAAATAATTAAAATGGTAAATTTTTTCATTTATATATATACAGATTAAATATTTTTGTTCAATGGTTTTTATTGTATAATATGAATACTTGTAATGTATAATAAGCATCAACTAATGGATTATGTGGTTTAAAATTAGATTCCATCCATTTTTTTAATGTATTTAACATACTTCTTTCTGAATTACCATATAAATTATTTAAACATAAATATGATTCATATAATTTTGCACTTCCACACATATTGTATATCTTATTGTTGTATTCTGCAATATCTATTATATTATGATCCGCAATATTATAACATAATTTATTTAACAGTATATTATGATTATATATCGATTTAATATCTTCTAATCCCTTGACAATATTTAATCCATCACGAAACATCATATTTAAATTATTGATAACAATATTATGATCTTCTAATTTTAATAAAATACTTTGAATATATTTATCATTTAAATATATTGATCTTATTTTAGAAAATTCGTTAATTTTATTTAATGTTTGGATACTATTATTATAAATTATATTTTTGAGATTTGTAATAATTTTATTTATTAATTTATCTATTTGTATATTATTTTCTAAAATTGTACTTTGTTCTAATTCCAATAAATTTATTAAATTATTTAGTTGATCATTAAATAATTTATAAATTGATTTATTTTTTTTTAAAATTTTATTTTTTAGAAGATTAATGATATTTTCTTGAAATAATTTATTATTGTTGTCATATTTAAATTTATTCCATATTTTTTCAAAAATCAAATGTGGATAAATTGTTTTTTCAATTTGAATTATTTTTTTTGTAGAATAATTATTAGTAGACATGTATTCATGATAAAATGGTAAATAATTATTAATTTTATTAAAAGTTTTATTTAAAAAACTAACATGGAATATACCAACAAAATAAATTATATTTTTTATTTTAAATAAAATAATTAGCCCTAATTCAGATATACAACGAATCATCTTATTGTTATTAATCATTTCATATTGAACTTTATTTTCTTTATTTTCTTTATTTTCTTTATTTTCTTTATTTTCTTTATTTTCTTTATTTTCTTTATTTTCTTTATTTCGTTCAAATACTTGAAATTCACAATCCCAAATAAATATACAATCATTATTTTGTTTTATTTCAGGTAAATATTTATCATAACGTTCAATAGTTAAATATTTTGATTCAATTAATTGAATAAAATTAATAAGATGTTGTTTATTAATTAAAAATTTATTATCTAATTGATTAATTTTCGATAACCATAAATTAAATTCCATTATAATATAATTATAAATAAGAATAAAAAAGAAAAAAGAAAAAAAAAGATTTTATGATATTATATTAATGTCAAGATTTTTACAAGATATCCAACAAGCTGGATTTTTATTAACTTCCGATCATCCAAATCAATATTTTGAACAAGTAAATAGTGCAATTAAAGATGGTCATCGTGAATTAGATGAATTAAATATTGATGCAAATTTTATAATCAAAGATACGTTTTTTTCTGCGAGAAATATAGATTTAATTCAGAGATGGATGATTAAAGAAGTATTAAGAAAAACAAAAATTGTAATTTCTTATCAAAAAGTTGAACATATAATGCCAGTAATGTCAGGTGTTTATGAATTGTATGGTCAAAATCTTCCATTTGCTCTCAAAGAACAAATATATGAATTAGATTATAAAACAGTTAGTATATTAGTAAGTACAATAATTCCAGAAATGGTTTCAAGATTTAGACATGTCGAAGCAACAAATACAGCTAATTTTATAGAATTACCTAAATATATAGGTTCACGTGGTCAAAGGGCATTACCATCTACAATGTCTGTCAGTTAAATTATTAGTTTATTTGTATTTTTAATATTTATCTCCTTTAAGGCAATACATTTGCGTTGAGAAATTAAAACTGGTGAATTAATGTACAACTTATGGCAAATAACAATTACATCATCAAGTTAAATATAATAAATTAAATATTATTCCACGCTATGACTTATACTATAAATATTTTATTTGAAATAGTATAAGTCATAGCGTGGAATAATATTTAATTTATTATATTTAACTTGATGATGTAATTTATAATTTTATTTTATAAACAAATATATGTTAAACATATTATAATTTCTTAACGCACTTGTATTACCTATAGATATATATTTTAACAATAAAAGTAACTGATTTTTTAAAATCACATTCATTAATTAGTAGTGACTTTATTGATAATTTCTATGGGTTTTATGATAAGGACAAAATGAATTTGATTATGTTGTTAATATTGTCCTTACTCGCTTGAAGTAAAAAAAAAAAATTTAAAGAGAAGAATACGAAGATTATATTATTGAAAAAAAATATTATTAACATATACATGCTCTAAATTATTATGATGGAGCAAGAAATATTTACGTAAAAAGTTTATTATTAAAGACAAACGTAATATGATAAACTTTTTAGGGCAAGTTACATGTCCTCATAAACCTGGTTTGTGATAATTTGTAAAGGAGTGCTC
>Ga0169931_10006454_pt1 | contig 17674 bp, 6 predicted proteins | sample Kivu_15m_20L_FD_129675 | JGI IMG/M metagenome (GOLD analysis project Ga0169931, IMG submission 129675) | Freshwater microbial communities from Lake Kivu, Western Province, Rwanda to study Microbial Dark Matter (Phase II) - Kivu_15m_20L... | ecosystem: Environmental > Aquatic > Freshwater > Lake ...
ATGGATTATGTAAAAGATCTTCTCAGCACTTGTTATAGATAGTTTACTAAAAAATAGGGGGAAAAAGTTTGTTCGGATCATCGAAGAATTCTTTAGAGTCTAATTGCGTATTGTGGATACCTGAATAATCTGATGTAGACTGTAAAGAAGTAAGAGCATGATAAGAGTGAATTGAAAGACCAGATAAAAGAATAGTTGAATGAACGAAGAGATTACAAGAAAGGCGGAAATTTGCTTTAGTAACAGCGACCGAGGAATATGAATGTGCTGAGTGAGCTCATAAAATAACTTGGAGGGTCGTGGCTTGATCGTACTGTAGTATGAAAGTATCTGATTATGTTTTAAATACACTCAAAATAGTCATATTCATCATGTGTACACAATAGAACAAACAAATTAATACTTTAGTTTCTGAAAAAAAGCTTAGATTTTTATTGATTTACTTTAATGATGAAAAACTTTACTAGTAATGTTAAAATGAGTGAAAGTTGTGTATATATAACCTGTTTAAATGAATGGAGATCGCAGCTTCCCTGAAGAATCCCACATCAATATATCAAAAAAAGCCAACCCTATCGACGACTAGCCTGTCCGCAAGAAAGGCAAGAAAAATCGTAACAAAAAAGACCAGCATTAAAGCCACAGCCCTCCACCTAACAACCTGAAAGATCCTCCTTCCCATCATCAACCAAAAAAAATGGCAAACGACCCTTTAATCGAACAAAAACGAATCGTTCAGGAACTCAGTGACATTTTTTCAACATTTAAAGCCAATACAGTGTAAAAAATTGTAAAGGAATGTCGGTTCAATAAGGAAGATGCACTTGAAAAATTGTTGGGTATGTAACCAGACGGCTAATAAGAGAACTGGGGATTCGAGTAGTAAAACATGAAGCATAAATAAGCAGAAAACAGCAACAAATAAGCGGACAACAGTTCTACTAGTCACTCTGAGGCTGCCAACAATCTAATGAACTAAATGTACGATGGCTGGATCGAAGAAGACATCAACGGACTTTAATTCTAGTAACTTTTCGAAGAAATCGCTCAGATGATCGCAGATGATCAAAAGAAACAAGGTGTAGGAGTATTCGAGATCAATTCCTTCGTGGATTAGTGTAATTCCGTCAAACAAGCTCTGCTGGTAGGTTTCAAATAGGAATTTAGCAACTAAGATTAGTTGTTATCTGATTAAAGCTCACCCCTGTACGCTCAAACTCAATAGTTTTTATAGTAAAAAATTAAAAAAATGGTAAGATAGTAGCAAAAACGTTAATAAGATTTTCCTACTCTTTCAGGTATATATAGAGATACCTAGGTGGCAAGGGCTGCAATATCGTGTAAAGAATCCGCAACGAGCATCAAATTAAAAAACAATAACAACAACTCTTCACGCCTTCACGCAACCCAGTGCCTCAATTCGCACGATAACGCAACAATGGTCAGTCTATCTTCAATATTGACAACCGACTCAGATCGTAAAAAGATATGGTAGCACTGCATAAATAATTTGTTAATGTGCCCATCTACGACCTTAAATTTTGCTACAGAGTCTTCGGGTATGACTACAACATCTGCCGATAGTTTTTAATAGTAACTTAGTATTAATTCAGAAATATTACGATTCGAAGAGAATAAACGTTTACAGGGATCGACCGGAAACTAGTTCTAAACCTGTTAAACGAATAATAACTAACAATCTAGCGAAATAAGAGATCGATAAGTAAGTGGAGCACTTGTCCTACGATGAACTCAGAGATGAAATTGACCATTTGTTCAAATTGAGACAGGCTTTGCAGTTGACTAAGATGAAGATAAGAGGCAGTGCGCAGAAAGTTTAGCTCGATAGGCTTATCAAGTATTTAAAGAGTTATGTAGTGCAAAACAGCCGATTATTCGTAAGCTAGCTCAAGCCAGTCGACTGAAACTGGTCTAGGATATGGCCAAAAGAAATCCACTTTATGTCGATTTGCACGGTTATCGGTAGTAGTAGCTTGACTCACTTCTTGATAGTGTTAGCGACATGGTGCGATCGCAGTTCTAAAGAGGTATTTTTGTGCTGATTCAGGAAGTGAAAAAGTAAAGACTAGTCGAGTGCGAGGCAGACTAACAGCCTGTTTAGTCATCATGACCGGCAAGGGACTTCATTCGCGAGGAAATAGAAGCATTCTAAAGCCAGCCGTTTTGTAGTGGTGCTAACGAAGACGCTTCGAATACGAGTAAGACGAAGACCATGTCAGGGCTTATGTTTTGCTCAGCTGATCTAGAAAACAATCAAACTATACCTTTTTATAGCATTTTAGGTCATTTTGTATTGCTTGTTTGATTTTTTGTTAAAGTGCTGGTAAGCCTGCCTTGAGATCTACTTTTATTCAGAATAATACAGAAAAATAAATGTAAAAAAGCACAAATAACAAAATTTTAAACCTCACTCTATCCGAACGTGTCAACCATTCTGGCTAATCTGACCCGGCAGCTGAGTAGTAGGCAAAAGCACTGAGAAGGTTGGCTGTTCTAGAAGCGAATTACGCCAAAATAGAAGCGGATCAAATGCGACAAATAAAATAACTAAAGAACGTGCTGAAAGAGAGGAATTTACGTCAAACTGCGCTTGGATAGCAAATGGCGTAACTGGTCAGCCAGCTCAAAATACAGCAAGAGGAAATACAGAAAGTTACTAAACAACTCACAGAGGTATAGCAGCAACCTGTGGAGCCTCCAAGAAAGAAAAATAGTTCACCGGGGATCATCAAAAAGAGTCTCTAGGCTCATAAGAAGGTTGCAGGGCATAGTCCAAGTTCCCACGCGAAAGAAATCGCTAATACTCTTACTTTACTAAATAAAAAAGAGCCTTCAAAGTCTGATACACAAGGTATTACTGATACCATAAAAAGACCATCTTCAGGATCTAACTCTAAAAAAACGATCAAATTAGTGCCAAAAGAGATGGTAACAAACGATATAATATAACCCAAAAAGAAAAATCATAGTCCACTTTTTAGAGCTATCGATAAACAAAATAAAAACGGCTCACTAACTAACAAACAGAACAGTTCACCAACTAACAAACAGAACAGTTCGCCAACTAACAAACAGAACAGTTCACCAACTCATGCCAAAAATAGTTCCCCTTTGCTTTTTAAGCGCAAGTAGGGCAGTCCCAAAAATGCTTTAAAACTAGCTTAACTGCTCGGAAAGCCTAATAGCGAAAAGGCCATTCCTAACGGTTCTCCTAAGAAAAACGCAAGGGTATCTCCGGGATTGCAACCTAGAAAAAAGCTGTTGGCAAATATCAAGTAAAGCATGGAAGAATAGGCTTTTTGATTTTTTATTACATTAAAAATCAAAGGGAATGTGAGTGTTTTGTGATTGATGCGATAATATTAATAATAATGCACAGCGAAAGGGTCGAAGAGGACGGCTTTTCAAGCAATTAATAAGAAAATAACTTCGACGGCCTCCCCAACAGCATCAATCATCGCTTCCACACACAGCCTCGTGCTGAAAAAATAATAAAATTTGTGGAACCTGCTCAGGAAATAAAGGATAAAAGCTACTCTTTACAGCCAGATATAGCCACAGGGTATTCATCTTGCAACTCAGATGGAAACCTAAAATAGTTTTAAATAAGCCAGTACCCTTGACTTTTCCGTGGAGTCCTCTCGACCTTGTATTAAAGGAACTTGCTAAAAAAGAGAATTAAGATATAAAACTTGTTTATCTGGGCCCTCGTTTCAACGACACTTACTCTGCTTGGAAGGCATTATCTGTACCTTTTCCTTATAGTCACATGGGTGAACTGAAAATAGCCCTTACAGACCGAAAATTCATCGGAATGGCAGTTCCCTTGCCTCCAAAATAACCTCATTTCGACTCACTTTTCTAAAGCGGCAATCTAGACTGCGCAATCAAGGTAGGTTAGGACGAATATGACTGTTTCATGCGTGTTGACGCTAATACGGCTGGTCATTTCCAATGGTTTTACTTCAGAATGAGCAACTTAAGGCCCCATGGAGCTTATAGAATACATATATGTAATTTTCAAAAAGTGAAATCTTTGTATTCTCGTAGCATGAAACCATATGTGAGGCGTAGGTCGAAGCAAGGATGGAGCCAGTGGGTACAAGCAGGCTAAGATATAGATTATTGTCAAAATAGACCAAAAACGTTTAGCAAACTGTCGATAGATGTTGAAAATAAATACTATCAGTTATCTTTTACTATAAAAAATGAGCATCATAACGATTCGGTTGAGATTGCATACTGTCCGCCATATTCATACACATGTCTTTTAAATTAATTACAAAATATTCATTCAAACAATCGAGATTCTAATATCATTCGATAAGAAAACCTATGCCTTTCTTTGGGAAGTCTACGGCTTCCTCTTCTTACTGTCACCTCAAATGTAGCTTAGTAATAATAGTGTTTTAAAAATCAACAACCAGTCAAAGACAAATTTTTGATATTTTTAATGGCTAGAATCCATCCTGGTTAAAGTAACGGCTCACATATGGCCAAAGGCTTCCTCTAATGGGTCTGTGGGTCCACAACTTAAGCGTAACAACTTAGAAAAACCTGTGTAATCAAAATACTTCCAATGGTCAATCCAGATGGAGTTATCATCGGCAACTATCGTACCGGACTCTCTGGCAGTGACTTCAATCGAAAGTTTAGCCAAACATAAAATGAGCTGTTCGTTTAGGTGGGGCACTTGAAAAGATATTTGCAGAAATGCCGATGGATCTACCATCACAAATTTTTATTTTTCTTCGATTTTCATGGCCACAGTGTCAAAAAGAACGTATTCGCTTATGGACCTTAGTACCCTATCACAAGTAGACACTACTATTAGTGCAGAATATTTCCCAAACTGCTTTCCCGAAAAACCTCTCTTTTTAGATTTTATTCTTGTGTTTTTAGAGTGCACCCCAGCAAGTCAGCAACTGCTCGAGCTGTCCTCTTAAGACAACTTGGCATACCCTTCGTTTTCACTATCTAGGCTTCAAATGGCTTTTATTATGACTATTAGGTTTTCGAAGATAGGGCTTTTGTTATTGAATGGTGGATTTAGACAGGTCAGAAAGTAGGCGAAACTCTACATTAATACCTTGCTATTCTTAACAAAATTTAATAGCAAAAAACTAGGAAAATCAAGTAAAAATAAATAATAGTGAAGCGAAATTTAAAATCAAGAATACAATCTTCATATATGAAAGGTTATCCCACCCAAAAATCAAAAAATAACCACAACAGACACGAAAAATCAGCATTCAGTCATATAGATAATTTTTCTTTGCAATAGTTACTAAATTAACTTGAAGGTTAGAATAAATAGAAACAAGTTTAGTTCAGTGATGACGAAGTCAGTGAGGGAAAATCAGATAGCTAAGGCTCGTAAGATGATCTAGACCAAAAAGTTTTGTAGCAGCTCTTTCGACCACCACAACTAGACCTAGAAATTCCGAAAGAAAAGATAGATGCGCCTAAGAAAAAGAAAAAAATGTAGGTAAAACCAATTAAGGTATAGCGACAAAAAAATTCTTTTTTAACTTAGTTGAAAACTTTTAAATAAGAAACAATCATGATGAAATCAAAAGATATTGACTATCGTAGAAAAATTACACTCATTCGTCGCAGACAACCGACATCTAACGCAACTCCTTCCCCGACAAAATAACCTGCAGAAAAAGGCAGTGCGAAGGTCATAAACTTGAGTTTTTGTTTGACTACGGTTCCTTCTTTGGGTCAATCTGCTATAAAAATACCATAGGCATGCAGTGTGAAGCTAAAGACTTAGGGAGATGGAGAGATGTATAGGACTACTCTTTACAGAGCTTAGGCTAGAGAACCCAATCGTCGTACTTTCATGAGTCTGCAGAGAGATATGTTGATGAAAAAATAAACGAAAAAGAGCCATTCGACCACTATGAATAGTTTTACCCCTCATATACATTTGGATTATGTGGTCGGGAAAAGAATATTCGAGTGAGAATATTCAAGATTTTTGATTTAAATGAACTTTCAATTGTTGTTTTTTTTTTAAATAAAATGATTACAAAAACTTAAAATGATGCAAATTTTTATTTATTTTTGCATACTATAAAATATTTTGATTATTTTTCTTTAAATACTGATGGAATCAATATTGATATATTGTAAATCTACTTGTAATTGTTCATTCATAATATATAACAAGATGCGTCTTTACAACTCATCAAAAATGTTTCTATCCTTGCTACTAGCATTCTTAACCTTAGCAAAAGTACCTAACAGCTCTTCCCAAAAACACTTAAACCAGCATTAGAAAACCTAAATCTAACATAACGACAATCATGAGAAAGACATTCAGATCGCTCCAAACGCGCTTGAGTTGAATCCACAATAGTTTAAATTTCTCTCTCAAAAATACATCATGATCGACACCAGAGATGACACTTCCAACGGTAAATGCATATTCACTTAGGTCTTATTAAAAAAGCTTATTGGATGTCAAATGGTCTCGATTTCAGCAGGTGGCTCGGTCTAGTGCTCAACAAAACTGATGGATTTTTGATAGTTGCAGAACTTGGAAAATGGTAATCAGCAGCTAAAAGATTTTTCGATCTAGGATATAACAACCTACAGGGCTATAACGGGTTCACTATGTAGCAGTGGACCTACGAAAAATCATATCCTCGCATAATTCATTTCGATGACCTCAAAAATCTCGGCTAATACACTCATTTAGATGTCAGAAACCCTGACTAGTGGATAAAGACTGGAGTAGTAGAGGGTTCTTCTTTGATTCCTTTGCCAACTTTAGACAAAAGAAGCGATCAGTTACTAAATAAAAAGCAAATTGTAGTAAACTGTGCAAAAGGGATTCGAGCTAGATTCGCTTATAGCATCCTACAACGAAAAAACATCGATTCTATGGTACTGGCTTAAAGTATAATATAGTTTTATATAGATTTTGACGATTTTTAATCACATGGTATCCCGATGGTCAAGTTGAACTCTCTTCCCAAAGCCAATACTAGTTAATGATGCGTCTATTAGTATATTAAATTCATTTAATATCACTCAGATCTTTTTGTAATGAATCCAGCATAGTGGTTAGCTTCATGTTCACATTTCCTGAAGTAGGTGATAGCAGATGACGAGTTGAGTCCACTCCAGCCACCATATTTTGTCTATCTCGACTTACACTGCGAACTGCCTATGACACCCTACTGCCCTTCAACCCTCCTTTTCTTCGCTAATGTTCGATCTATTTGAGTCTAGCATTGATATCTATCCTAGAACTGACCAATCTTTTCCCCGCCGAGTTATCTCTTTCGAAATTACGAATATTATGATTATACTATGAAGGGGTGCCTTGATGATTATTAATGACCATGTTGCGATGCTAGGGCACTTGATTCAAATAATATTAGCTTCTTAGATTCTATCTCGATATTATTGCTTGATTTCGTTCTCTGCGTAGTTGATTATGCTAGAAATCTGAAACTTTTGCTTACCTGCGATCTACATTATTCTTCTATTGCTTGAATAAAATCTATTTTTAAGCCAGAGCTTTCTATCTTTAAATCAAAAGAACATTTTTTCGTTATAGTTAGGCCTCCTGGAAAGCATATTTTTTCTATCTTTGCCTATACTTTTACATTTACTTCTCAAAATTCTTTTTCTACTATAAATATTATGATTAAAAATCTGCCAAAGCACTCTAAAGGTATGTTATTTTCTACACGTACCTTTCCTGTTAATCTCTAAGTCTTTCCTGGCATTCTTTTAACTGTTTCTGGCTTTATTTAAGCTGCATTTTCAATCCTTAATCTCCTAATCCGTTTTGTTATTGATTACCAACAGATGCGCTTATGAACTATATTTCTTGCCTGTATTTGTAAAGCATCGCTTCGTATTTTTCCCTCAGCATCTGATTCTATTCCTTTAAAGCCTATAGCTATCTATATACTTAATTATCTGCGTTTTTATTACAAGATTAGAGATGTCTATGAATACTAGTCTGCCCAAACACCTGACTATCTTTAAGAACATCTTTGCCGGCTTATCTCTGCGCCTTGATATCCAGCTGAAACAAATATTTTTTAAGTTATCTAAGCATATCTCCCATTTTGATCTTCTGATCCTTCAACATAGTATTTAAACCTTACTTGAGTATCATCATCTCGTAGACTTGCTCGCATACACTCTACAATTTAGGCATCACTATTTGCTTTAAAGAACGTTGAGAATAATTGTTAGTTAGTTTGTTCTGACGAGGTAGGTAGTACTATTCAAAAGTGTTTTGATAGTTAGCGAGGCCAAGGCTGTTTCGAGGAACGTTTTCGTTGTGGTTCATATTATAATATCAGCAGAAAAGTAAAATATGATCAAAGTATTGTGGCGTTTAATGGAAAAATTATCTGCTTTTTTGATGGTTTTAGCAGATGTAGATCGGACCCTGTGGTCCAACTTTGTCTTTCTTGAGTTTTGTATCGAGTTGGTTAGTTAGTCAGACTTATGCGCTTGTGCAACTGGCATTCTATATGAGATATTATGTACTTTTATGCCAACTATTGTTCGTCTAATTGTATTGAGTTTTGAACCTAATAGAATCTCCCATAGGTGAGCTGAGTCCTTTGGGAATACTTTATATATTGATATTCATGGCCTGCCAGTTGTTATTAGTGGCTTTGAATTTTGAAGAATATGCAGTCATTACTCTTTTTCTAGAAACAGAATAACTCTGTCTAGTCTTAGGACTGTTGTTTTATGACATCTATTTCTATTTAATTGGTTTCAGATGAGCCTTTACTATTTACATAAACCTGGTCCAGGTAACAAGTTGTCTATTTTGCTGTTTATTGTTCTACCTATCACAATACTTACTTATGTGAATTATGCAAGTATGAACCCAATACAGCTGTTATGATTGGTTTATTTCATGATTTGTTGCATATTTCTCCTAAAAACATCACTCTATATACTCACTGATACAGTCATTCCACCTACAACTTTGAACCAATTGATCTAACTACCATATTTGCGTTTCATTACCCTAACAAAACAACCAATACATCTATCTACTGCATGATCTGGTGTTTATTGAGATATTGATGGACGCGAGGCAAGTATTTTGGTTGAAATTCTTATGAAACTAACTCAGAAATATAGTACTAGTATGTTTGTTTCGATGTGGTTTGCAGTGAATGCAGTTGTAGGGATGAAAGGCACGAAGCGATAGGTAGGTTGTTGTTGGAATCGTAAAAGAATTTGTTTATTTTTTTGAACTACTAGGGAGAAAAGAATTTTATACTGTGCTTTGCCAACAGGTTTATGAAGTTGTTAAAAGATATCATTGGGTTATTGTGGTCCTGGAGCATACTAGCGAGGATATATCGAAATTGTTGCTTTTGAGTATGGTTGGCTTATGTCATATTATAATCAACGACCTATAAAAAGTAAGGATTATCTGTAAAAAGCAATAAAATAAACATAAAAAAGTATATTTTTAATTTCTTAGATTGATTTTTAGTCTATCTACGTATGTGTATGCGCTTTATTACATATGAACACTACTTTGGGTCTTGTTATTTTTATAAATAGGCGACAATAGGATAGCCTGTTTGACGAATCTTAACAATTCAAATGTAGAGTTCATTTGAGTCTCAGCTCAAATTTGCCCGCAAGAACATAGCCTCGGAACCCACCTACCAGCATCTTACTCCTCAGTAGCAGGAGGACATTCTCAACAGGAGGATCCAGAAGTTCTACTCTGACAACGAACAAATCAAAGTCGACTAAGAACACTTCTAACCCAGAATAGAACCAGTCTACTTGCCCTAAACTACTCCCGCTCCCAACGTCCTTCTGCTTTTCGGCACTGATTTCATTACAAAACAACAAAGAAAAGAACTTGTTTATGCATTCTAGGGCAGGTAGGAAATCATCAACCGATCGAATTCTCTACTTCACTTTCCTTCGGCTGATCTCACCAAATCTTTCATCAGAAACTGGGCCAATCAAAACTCAAAGACTTATTTCAAAGTCGAATAAGATGACTAGGATGAGTAGCTGATGTAGATCCAGAATAGTTTCAACATGTCTCAAATACCAGTTGAGCAAAAATAACTTCCCAGAGAATGGATATAGCTGATACCATACACATACACCCACAGCTTCACTCCGAAACATAGCATAAACAGCCAACATTAAAAATATTCTCGAGTCCTGTTCGTCAGATATGCTACTACAACTGAGCTCTAAAACACAAATTCAGACGTGTTGCCCAAAATCGACAAGATAATATAGAAGTGTCGACAGATATGGTAGACTTAAGCCAAAAACAAGTTCCATTTGAGAGAACATTATAAGGAAAAATTGCAAAGATTAGAGGAATCTCGCAATTATATTCAACAGCAAAGGACTCAAAGCAATATTCCGGCCTAGGAGGCGAGGGGGAGAAGCAGAAGTCGAGAAAAAAGGACTCAGGATCTAGATGTTAGCATTTTGGGCAAAAATAGCAAACAACCGCACAAAGGGATAAGCTTAAAGGCTAGACAAACACAAAAGGAAGGTACTTTTCACATACTGGCTGATGTCGAACTGTAATCTTAGTTTTCTGTAAGATAAATGGATCTGATAAATCAATTCGATCAACTCAATATGAGCGCAGACAAAAGCCCATAAATGCTAAATTAGGCCATCTAGCGTCTCAGCATATGCAACAAACGATAAAGAAAAGCATAGCACATACCTTACAAAGTGATGCAGACCCCTCGAGAAAGATACCAGGTGCAAAGCAGTGGATTCAATTACAACGAGTACATGAAAAAACTCATGAACGATAGGGACAAATACTTGAAAGTTGCACAAATCAACATCGATTCTGATTGATAGCATCCAAATATCTTTAAATTTAAATTTGTTTATTTTTCATCATTCTGTGCGAATATTTTTTGATTTTTGTTTGGGGTAAGCTGCCTTTTATTTAGGGTACTCCGCTTGTATGAATTTGTCGATGGCTCTTGTTATGGTTAATCTTTAGTATTAGTAGATTGTGCCTGTACCGTATTTGTATCCGTTTAGGGCTCCATTGATGATGTAACTGAGCGTGTAATCTCCCCAAAGATACTGTGCTGATACTAGATTGTAGGCAGATCCAGTGTGACCTACTACTACCTAGTGATCGATAATATTGTCACTTGTTCGATAAGTAGTCGTGTATAGACCCAAACCATAAAGATTGAAATCGTTGGTTGAACCTCCACCTGAGCCATGGAATTGGTATCTCGGACGAATCAGATCTTGTACACTTGCTTATGAAAGAATTCTTTGACCTGATTTGGCGACTCCTTTGTTGGCAATCATGATGGCATATAGATTGAGATGAGTAGCCGATGCTCTAATGCTACCCTGAGGACCATACCAACCAGCATTTGTGCCGATCTTGTACCCAGTAGTATTTCTTTTAGGTATAACACCCGTAGGGTAGTTATCAAGAGATGGCACCCATTTACCACCTTATCCTCTGTAAAGCACCCCCAAATTTTTAGGATCACTTATTGTTTCTATATTAAAGGTAGCAGTTTAGGGCAGTCCTAGGCAAAGAGGCCCTAAAATATGATTTCTTTGATATTCGTCGAATCGTTACCCACTCAGAAGTTAGATGATAGTGCCTGCGATTCCAAAGTTTATATTAACGTAAAGAAAATACGAACCAGGAGAGTGAGTTTTAGAATACATGCAAGAGTTGTAAAACTGTCCGCCCTGAAGCAAAAGCTAAGTTATCGAAGGCACCTCGGCTCCACTCTTGGCTCCAGAAGTAGCCGACAAAAAGTTACTGTAATACGGATCGCACTCGACTAACGAAGATTGATGAGATAAGATCATCTAGACTGTTATGTCGACACCTGGAAAATTAGGGTTTTAGAACTTGAAGCCGAAGATTGATGACAAAGATTGGTTCAATCTGAGTTTGCCTTTTTCGACGAGTTGTAGCAAACCGACTGAAGAAAAACTCTTAGATACTGAAGCTGAGCGGAAAAGGGTGTTGTTGTCGATTGGCTAGTTCGCTTAATTCTTTTCTCCCAAGTTAAGATTATAAACGATCTATTGCTTTTTGGTCACCTGAACCTGAAGGCCTCTTAGCTGACGTTAACTTCTCAAACTTTTTATAGTGTTGGTAAGATCATCCGCCGGAGCTGAATTCGCTAGTAGGACTATCAGCATACAAAAGATGAGAAATTTCATGGATAATATCTTTTAATATCAATGATTAACAATCAGATATGATGATGAGATATATAAACAGAAACACAAGCCTGCCCGAGGGTGCGATTATTATCATCATTATAAACATAAATAATCAAAAAATTGTTTATTTTGATCTATAGAGCTAGTCTATAAGCATCTGAGGGTTATCATAGACTACATATTGCTGCAGTTTAAAATGCTATCGATTCACGTTTCTTACATCCTAAGCCTGCCATATTGCATTTAAATACTACTACAGTTTTATAAGCTAGTCGTCTTTTCCTTAGTAAAAAGGCAGAACCGGTATGCCGTTATCAGGTGTCATCACGTATGAGTAAGCGGAGTTGTCTGCTATCACTATCTGGCTTAACTCTCTGTTGATTTTTCGTAAATCTTTGAGATAAATATTTCCTACCATTTATTCACAATGTTGACGATATAGTCTATGATCTATTATGGTCTTTTCTGGGTCTATTTCGTCAAGAATCGCATCAGCATATGCTTGATGGCTGGCCGTGAATATAACAATCTACCACTTTTTACTCATTTTTTTGAGAAAACTCAAAGCATATGGACGGATATTATAACGAACTGTAAAAACAGACTATTCTAGTGGAACTTTTATAGTATGTTATGGATTTTATTCATCTTAGTCGAGAGCGTGGATCAGGGTCTAATCCAGATCAATTATCAATGTTTTACTACGCTTTTCATTGGGTTTTCTTGCAAGGATTATTTTTTACTGAGATGGAGGTTAACCCTAGTTGACTTTCAGAAGTTTATATCGTAAAAAAGCTTGAATTGATTAGTGTATATGCTAAACAATAATTTTATCTGATTTCTAGATAGAATCTCGGGCTCGACCGATGTAATAATTACTTCGTTTGGTTGATCTTTTGGGCTAGTTTACGATCACGTTTTGCATATTTTTAGTAGGAAGGGTGTCTAGTGAGAATTTGATAGCTTATTTATCGAGTTAAGTCGAAGTTATAGACTGTTTTGAAAGTAAAAAGAAAGGTGTTTACTCATGTTTTCTTAATATGGACTTGGAACAATGTCTGAGCAAAGGTTATCTTCTGCTCATCATATTTTCCTTAGCATTTTGCACCTGACTCTCTAAAGCTGAAAGTTTTTCGCTTACAGAATTGTGATTCGTTTTAAAGTTCCGCTCTTCATTAATTATTTTATCTATATAAGGGTCATGCTGGGTGGACTCGACACAGTTAAGAAGGGCATGATAGGACATTGATAATGAAGAAAAACTTTTTCTGAACTGCCGAAAAGATTCTCTGAACAGAGCCGCATTGACTTAATTCAGACGATAATGGTTTGGACTATATGATTTTTTGACTGGGCTGTGAGCTCGCAGCGGAGCCTTTTTGTTGTGAGATCGACTGTGCATAGTAATAACAAATAGCACTCGAAAACCTTAATAAAACTGTTTAGTCAATGACGGTAATTTATTGAAAATCTATTAAGCTAATCAATTTTTATTGTCTTTTATAAATTTGATGATTATTTATTTTGATCGATTCGATTCAATAGCTTCTATTTGTATTCTATTTCAGAAATGAGTAAACCCATACAAGACCTTAGAAGTCTTTAAAACTGTAATCAGGAATTGCAATAAACAATCAACTAACGCTTACAGGCTCTACAAATACAGATAAACATCACTCCGCTAACTTTCGAATTAATACCCGAACATTCGAACTAAAAAATAGTTGATCTCATCAAGCAAAAACACTAAGAAGATCTCAACTTGCTATCAACCTAGTTGCTCAGGCAACAAATATAGATGCAAGAAGAACAAGAAATGATGTAGTTGGTAAAAAATTACGAAGAAAGAATAGGGCATTTAAGGGGTGCTCTCATCAACAAATAAGCTTAGATTGTTTACTAGACGTACTAAAGAAAACGATAGGGAGTGGCTAGAAAATAAAATATGAAACACCTTAGTCTGGAATACCAAGAACTTCATGTTGTCAAAAAAGAACTCAATATCATAAAAACTCTACATTTCTAAATCGAAGCAATCGAGTATATGCTTAAATAGCTGAACACTTCAAGTATTTCTCGAGAAAATCAAACAGCGACCTTTTAGAGAGAATTTACTTTTAACAAATCTGTTAAAGGGTCGATAGGGCTAGCTAAGACTACAGACAGGGCAAGATAGCAGCTTAGAGATGGGCTCAGTGCAAAACTGCTTGGTATGCTTTAGGTCTAGCTGGCAAAAGAAGAGTAGAAAAGAAAGATGCTTACTAAATTAGACAAAGAATTGTATTAGCTAAGCAGAAATCATGACCAACTCATAAGCAAATATTTGAGTTTAGAGTAATAACGCAAAAAAGCTTTAAATGCAAGTTAGAACGCCAGGGACAGTCAAAAGAAAATAGCTGTAAACATACTCGACGAACTACATTAAAGTGAAGCTATTCAGTAAGGATTATGCTTCCATGTACGTGACACAAACGCTAACATGAAAAAATAGAAACAAAAATCAAGAAAAACACTCAAATAGAGAAGAAATGTTAGTCGAAAATAAAATTGATATACTAAATAATAAGATAAGATAATCATCGTCCTCGGTTGGACTTGGTTATACTAAATAATATACTTTTTAATAAAATGTTTTTGTTATTGTTATGTATTTATTGCTTTTTTAAATATTTTTTAATGAGTCTAATTTATATATGAATGGACATAATAGTCACACAGATATCAAATATTTCAGTCTTTTCCCCAGAATATTGCAAAAGTGTCTCTAAATTTGAGACTTTCAGGTGCGTGATGGTAGACGTAGCTGAGTATAGCAAAAAATAATATGTGCATGATCTACGACTCGTGGCTAAACTGAAAAATATGAGTTCTTTTAAGCAACACGTACAGTGATCTTAGTGCCTTAGCCAGTACAAAATATCCGATTTCGCGTTGTCTTGAAGTTTACTACCAAAAAATACTAGCACCAGACACAAAACTGCTAACAGCGAACAAACTTCCTATTTCGTGATAGAAATACCTTGCAGATGACGCTATAATTTTGAATTTACACAGAGTGCGCCTTTTGTGCCTGAGACCAAAAAACCCATGAAAAGAAGTGATTTTACATAGTCCTTGATGAGCTTAAAAACTGCTTTTTTGTAATCTTATCGTTTTTTGCTTTTCCTGAGTCTGAGTAAGAAGGGGATCATGTGGAAGAATAGATAGAATTTAACCCCCAGTTTGCATACAGTTCCCAACTTAATGAAGTACTAACGCAAACAAGAACCTTAATGGATGATCTAGCAGTGATTGGGCGTGATGACTCCTAAGTGATAAAAAAATTACTATGACTGCACATCCATTCGAGTTCCAAGGGCAGCATTTGTTGAGTGATGCTCATCTGTGATTGTTATTAAATGATAATGAAACTACTATCATTTGATTTAATACAATCATCTTAATGCTATCAAAAGACATATTAATCATTAGTATATTGCTGCTTACTTTGATGATTAAGATTATTTGATTAAAATACATGCCAAGCATACAAAATTATCAATTCTATCCCCAAAGTTCCTCGAAAACCCATTTGGGTTTCAACAGACTAGAGTTGTAGCAATAGACCCAGTAGCAAATGCCCAACAGTAGTATGTGTAGCCATTGTGCTTAGTTCGATACATAGTTGAACCCCCGTCTTTTTATTAGTCTGTAGGCCGCTGCCAAAGCTCTGGCGAAGATAAAATACGTGATTTAGCTCCGCCGCGAATAATGCTATAGAAAAATACCGAACGAAGAAAACGCAGAACCACCAAAAATAAAGCTTCCTTACTAGTTCATGAGTTACCATCGAGCATTATGGGGACTTTGGATGAGCAGAAACACAGACTGGCTTTTAATCCGCTCACTAGAAACCCCATGAAAAGAATAGATTTTCCATACTATTTAATTGCTTTTAATATCACTTGAGACCTTTCTTTGCTGTTTTGCGCTTTCTTCAGACCTATTAGCAGAGGAACTAAATGGAAGAATATGTAATAGCGGGCTCCAATCGTACATGTAGCTTTCAGTTTTCGCAAAATCTACATCGAACAAGGACCCTAGTGCACCAACTAACATCCTGCTTCCATGTACATGCCGTTGGAGCTCAGCCAGAGCAACTACAGCTCCTTCTGGATGTTCATCCCCGTCATGAAAACAATTTTAATATAAAAATAATGGTTAATTAGAATATTAAATTTAAATTCAAAATGATATCAATCAATATTGCTTTTTTTCTTTCAAACCTTTGTTTGTGACTTAGCCTAGATGTTTGTGATCCCCTAGGATCTCTCAGATACTCTTTTTTCGACTATTTTTTAAAAAATACCGATTGGATGCTTGAGCATACATCCTTACTTCGACTAAAACTGTTCGACTTGTTGCAGATTCAAAAATTTAAGATAAGAAGGTATGGTCGAAGGATTGATAGTTATTTTATTTTTGATGTTTTCTCGGTAAATAGGGTTAGCATTTCTACGACGAAGATATGAGGCCCAAAGAGGATACTATAGGATAAGATGTCCATTTGGTCTATTTATAAATTATTTACTTTAGAGCATCGTATATTTTTTAAAAAAGGAGTGTGAGTCCAGTATCTCCCAAGGCCAAGTGCACCCACTTGCTCGTTTGCAGGCACAAAATGACATCGTATTGCTAGTTTGGCTCAAAATTGAAGAAGTTTTAGTTCGAGAAGGAAATATTGTTGGGAAACTATCGTTAAATATGTAGCCCCTTTGGTATTATTTCGAGATTTTTCTAAAAAGATGCACTCATATTGTTAAGTTTACGACTCATTTTTTATCTCCAAAAAGAAGGCAATTTTTATATCTACAAGAAAAGGATTTGATCGTTCATTGTGGCTTTGTTTCTTTAGTTGCTGTTAATTGCGTCCTAGATCCGTTTTTTGCTCAGCTAGAATAGTCCTTTATCTATTTCCATTCCTACTATCGTATGCGGAAACATTCTTATGGCAACTTACAGAGCAACACCCCCATTTCCTGATCCTAAATCTAATACTTTACGATTTGTGATGTATTTCGGGTTGATAAGAGCGACTCTTGAATCCATGAGAGTTCCCAGAGGCTGTCTGACCTTACCTCTGTTATCAGGATATGATCCAAGAAAACACATTCCTCTATATTATTGTGGAGTTATATGCATATGAAAAGTTTTAAGTCTACGTTATCTCTGATTATCTCGTCTTTCTTTTCTGAGCCGCTCTAGCTACTGCTACGATTTCTTCCTGGATTTATTTTCACAATCTTATTACATATAAAATATAAAAGGCGGTCTATTGAAATGTATAAATATAGATCTGTTGCATTCAATCATTATCTGGATGTCAGGTAGGCTTATAGAATGTTTTATAGTGAAACTATCGAGGCTTATGGACTGCTTAGAAATAATTTTTGTC
>Ga0169931_10006456_pt1 | contig 17664 bp, 15 predicted proteins | sample Kivu_15m_20L_FD_129675 | JGI IMG/M metagenome (GOLD analysis project Ga0169931, IMG submission 129675) | Freshwater microbial communities from Lake Kivu, Western Province, Rwanda to study Microbial Dark Matter (Phase II) - Kivu_15m_20L... | ecosystem: Environmental > Aquatic > Freshwater > Lake...
CGCTATTAGTTAGAAATAATGGTGAATTAAATTTAGTTTATGACACATTTGTTGGACCAACACATAACACAACTTTAGGAATTGCCTATAACAATCCATCTGTTTATAACAACAATAACCCGCCGATTTGGAAGGTTGGAGAGACATATACCCCAAGTAAGTACTTTGAGTTCAGGGTTTCCTCCCTACCGCTTATAGTAACTACATCAACTCCAACTATCTGTTCAACTGATGGTAAAGAGTTAAAGTTAATAGCAACTGGAAGTTGCACCTTTAAGGTTTCAACATTAAAAACAAAGAATTATGCATTAAAAGAGGTTACACAGAATGTAGAAATTACTGCAGCAAGGAGTAAGCCTGAATTAGTAATAGGATCAATCGCAACTCAAACCTCAAAGAATCTTCCGAAAACAGTGGAAATATTTAGAGTTTACTCACCAACTGGAAATTGGGTTTTACCCCAGGCAACAACACCAACAGTTTGTATTGCAGCTGGATTCTATGTCCAAATTATTGGAGGCGGCACTTGTATACTTACATATCAAAGCGAAGCTACTACCACTTACTTAGCCTCTGATTTATATAAAGTCTCCTTTGAGGTAACTAGAGATCCCCAAACAATTTCTTTCTTATTACCAACATCAACAAATCTTTCAAGTAAGACTCTTTTACTCTCCGCTACCGCTTCAAGTGGTGGAGCACTTTTCTATACAACTTCCACTCCTGATATCTGTTCCATCACAGGCTCGACTTTGAATCTGATGAATAGTGGTAATTGTTCTGTTACCGCTACCCAACCTGGAACATCAACTGTTGCGCCTATTTCAGCAACTGCTGCTGTGATGATTGTAGAGACTGTAGCTCCTGCTAAGAAAACTATCACCTGTGTTAAGGGTAAGAAAACTAAGAAGGTAAGTGGGACAAATCCAAAGTGTCCTAAAAGATTTATGCTTAAAAGTTAATTTTTTCGCCATCTTGGCTCTTAATCTGGTAGGAATTATTCCACAGGTAAATGTAGGTATAGCGGATTGCCTTGATGTTGGATTTCCAAGTAGTTATTTAAGTGCAAGTAGTTTAACTATTGAAGCTTTAGTTGATGTACGTTGCACAAAAGAACAATTGGGTTCAGGTAGTGCTTTGGTTAGCTCGGTAGAGGGTGAGAGTATTGGAACTCAACCATCAGGACTAAATTATGTCAGGTACGTAGGTAGTGGCAATATAAGATGTACCAATTCGTAAATAATTATGTAATTCAAACACGCTGAATTCTTTTTTATTTATTCAATATTTACTGTTATTCGCTTATTTTTGGGGTCGCAACTTCCCCAACTATTCACCTTTTTTCTTATTGATAGATGGAATGCTTTAATCTTTAGTTCAATTATAGGTACAAAACACTTAATAATAAGTTCTTGCTAACTAAAATCTAATAGCATTGGTTTCTTCGAATTAGTTATTAATGTTAGTAAGTCTAGAGATGACAACTTCCTGTCCAAAAATTCTCGGGCCACATCATCTGTAAAGTCTGAGTGCCTGGTATATCTAAGTTGTAGCCCCCTGTCCTGATCAACAGGATTGATATCAAACTGCTTTAAATTCTTGATGAAATAAACCAAGTCTTCTTGAGCTTTCTTTACTGCTTTCATAGTAAAAGTAAATGGGTCTTCATTCTCAAATTTAGGAACTGAATGAAAAATCATTGGTCCACTATCTAGACCTTTTGACAAATAATGAATCGTTGCTCCAACATAATTTGGTAGCAAGTCATACATGGCCCAAAAATTACATGAGGAACCACGATAATAGGGTGATAATCCCATATGAATATTTAACGCACTCTTTGCGATTAAGAAATCTACAAGCCAACCCTTTATAAAACTACTTCCGAACACTACGTAAATATCAGATTGCAAAGCCTCCTTTAGGTGCTCCTGTGTCAGATAATTGAGATCCGCACTTTTCATAACTAAGGTTTTAACTCTTGATGAAATAAACTGTGACTTCCCGAAAAGATCTGTTTCAGCCTTGCGTACACCAATCATATATTCTTGCATGGTAGGAGAATTATTATAAAAATCTTGGATTAGTCCAGGAAAAAGTGTAGTACTTTCCAGAACAGCATAAGCTTCGTCAGTAAATTCGCTAATTAAGTTAACTAAGTTTATATGGCGTGGTTGATTGCCGGTAAATACTGTTATTTTCATTCCCTCACCAAATTCTTCAAGAGATTAGAATGATCTTCTCTAGGTATTTCAAGTAGTGATTTTGCAAAAGGTATATTCAAGCTAGATCGGAAGCCAACAACCACTTCAAGTTGATTAAGAATTTCTAAAGTTGTTTCACTGTACTGACCACAAGGATGAGCAACTATTCTGGCACCTGTACCCGTAATATTCTTTAAGAAACCATAGTTTGTAGTATATTCCCGTACCTGTTCTTCTTTTGAAAGTGATTGAATCTGAGTTGGGTGTGAGTCTGAATGCAAACCCAATGTGTGACCTTTCCGATTTAGCTGCGCTAATTGACTTACGGTCATAAATACTTTTTTTGGAACTTCCGAAGTATCAAACATCTTTTGGTTCATCAAATCAATCATTATCAGATTATAGTTGGAAGGACCCAAAATCTTGTCTCTAAAAAAACGGAAGAGCTTATCATTTTCGGTATAAAATGGAAACTCGTCATAAATCTCTTTCTCTCTAGAAAACCTTGACATACCCTTTAAATAGTCTGAAGAAAAACGTTCTTTAATCATAGTAAAAAATTCAACAAAGAATTCATCAAAGCTTTCATAGGATACCGATCTAAAGTATCGATAGATCTCTAGCGGGTCGGGCTTATCAGAGTGTGCAGAAGAGTAGACATTAAATAGTGCTGTAAGCCCATGAGACTCAATTACAGGCAAGGCTATTTCATACTGACAAAGCAACGAATCATCAAGAGTAAGACAGGTTTCTTTGGTGGTTAATTTGCCTGCAAGTGCCTTTTGAAAGAATTCTTCAATGTTGAGAATTTTATAATCTTTTCTTAGCCATACAAGCATTTGGTCTAGTTCATCAGCTGAAATTGAGCCTTGGCCTGCGGGATGATTTTCCCCATGAAAATGGTGGAACATGATTCCGAATGCACTTTTCAAAGGGTCTTCACTTTCGACAATATTGAATGAACAAAACACTACACCAACCTTATGCCAAAAGTTTGGGTGATGAGGCTTAACTAGATGGACAAAATCAGATGCACTAACTTGGCTAGATTGCAATAGAATCAGGGCGCTTCAGGTTTAGGACTGGATAATATTGGTGTTCGGGGAAAATTGAAGCAGGTATAAGAGTCCGTTGCTCTACCTCCTATCTAAAGAGTATTGCGAAATACAAAGATCTCATTTAGTGTTTATTTTACGACCCGTTTACCTAGAAACCGGGTAATTACCCAGTTTGGAGAGGATAAATCCCTCATCCTCCGCTCAAGGCAAGAAAAGCTGATTGAAGTAAAAATCATTAAAATTTCAATAAAGGCATAAAAGGCTGGCGATTTCTGAACTATACATCTCAATGAATCACTACGACTCTAGCTTGTGCAAATCTATAGGTTACAAAAAATGGCTTCTCGTGCTGATTGAGTTGTTCCAGCTCGTGAACCCCTGCATGATCGCATAACCATAACTTGAAAAATGGTATGGAGTCTGAAAAGGCTCTGAGAAAAAAAATATTACAAATTGCAGAAAAAGTTAACACCAGCTTTATTGTACTTCTATATTTTCTGTCCAGATTAAAGCCAACCCTATAATTCGGCGTAATGTAACATGTTTTCACGAGATATTAGATCTGATTGGAATTAATCCATATGTAGATAAGAAATCATGCAAACCTATGAATCAAGTGTGTTGCTTGATAGCAGTAAGATCAGATAAAATTGATACTATATCAAGTGTTAGGATGTGGCTTGTTGGAATTTAATGAAGTGCTAATTAATAAGGACTTGAGTCTAAGGCAATTAACAAGTTTTGATGTGTCTCAACAGTACTTAAGTTGGTTGCATGATCATAATGTAAATAAATTTTTAGTTGTGGGATTAAATCCACCTAATCTTACTCAACAAATACAGTATGTACAAGAATGCTTAAAATCCCATGATAAAATCTTGTTAGGAATTTTTACTAGTAGTAATGACTTCATTGGTACCCTGAAATTGACCATTAAGAATATGTGTAATGCAGAAATTGGAATTATGATTGGAGACCTAAACCACCAAGGCAAAGGTTACGGAAAATCAGCCATAAATTTAGTAAAAGATTGGGCTTTGAGAAAAAAAGTAATTCAGCTCGAGGCTGGATACTTGATTGATAACTTTATAAGTTCTAAGCTATTTCAAAGTTGTGGATTTATCGAATACGAACGTAATGTTTTTTCATTGAATGAGGGAAACACAACTATTGAAATTCGAGTCCGCTTCAAATTTGAATAGAATTATCTCAACCCAATTTTTTAAATTCGTAATTATACAAAGGGATGTACCGCATTTCAAATTATGTTAATCTAGACAAAACCATATTGATTTATTGAATTAATTTGATCCTAAAGATTTTTAGTTAACAAAAAGTTTTCTAGAATTAAACAGTCTAGATCTGTACCTATAAATACTTTTAATGCTTCGGTAGGGCTCCCCACAATTGGTTTACCATGCACATTGAAAGAGGTATTAAGAAGACCAAAAACACCAGATTTATCGCCAAAAGTTTTAATCAGTTTATGATACTCAGAATTTGCCCTTTGATTAACTATTTGAGGTCTACAGGTGTTGTCATATGGATGTATAGCCGCAGCTAGTGCTTCTCTACCGACTGGAGTCGTCTCGCATGCATTTGTCATATAGGCATAACACTCCGGTAGGCTTTGCAAAATCAAATACTCTGTAGCATGTTCTAAATTTACACTTGCAGCAAATGGCATCCAAAAATCTCGACTTTTTATTGCTTCATTTATCTTTATTTTAATTTTTGGATAACGTGGATCTGCCAAAATTGATCTATTTCCTAGGGCTCGGGCTCCGAATTCTGCGTTGCCTGAAAACCTACCAACTATAGAGCCTTGTAACAACTTACTCACAATTTTTTCATAATCTAATTCTGTAACTTCAATATTGCTCAGATTTTGATTGTTTAAGAAATCTATTATTTCTTGTTTATCTATATTGTATTTTGGTCCCAAGTAAGGTGATCTAACTGGTTGCAACTTACGATCAAAAGTGTAAATTTCTAAAGGCTCATTAGTTAGCATGGCGGTCGAAGCGTATAAAACACCCATTGCTTGTGAGGAATCATCAGGGCTTGGAGGTACGTTAACCGCCTTGCATTCCACAATACTTGAAATAACATTGTTCATTTTTACATTCATTGCCACGCCCCCACCCAAGGCAATCGCTTGAGGTTTATACACTTCAACTAAATTTGACACCCACTTAGCTACAAGTCTTTCTGTATACAACTGAAGTCCCCCGGCTATAGAATCAAATCTAAATCCCCTAAGTATTTCTTGTAGTGAAAAATACAGATCTTTCGGACGACTTCTATCTTTAAACTCGCGCCCTTCAACATATTGGAAATCTGCAAAAACTTTGTAAACTTCCTCAGCGTATATAGGCTTACAGTATGGGGCTAAACCCATAACTTTATACTCATGCTCATTTGGTTTCATATTTAAGATTAAAGTTGTGTATCGATATAGATGTGCAATTATAAAATTAGGCCCTCTTACAATTTTTTCGAATTGGTATTTACCTTCTGAATTTGTTACCAGCCAGGCAGAATAATTTGAACCGTCTCCAAAGGCATCAACCGTCAGCACCAAAGTTCTTTCTGCTGAAAGTTCTTGTCCAAAAAATGCATATGCTGCATGGCCTAAATGATGATCAATGAACTTTATCTTACTACTATCTATTTCTAGATGCTTTTTAACCACGTCACTTCGTATCTGTTTTCCCATTAATTCTAGCTGAGGATTAGAAGTGTGATCATTTGCAATATTCATTCCTCCTAAAACTGATTGCCAAAAATCACGCCCTGGGTACTGGTCCAAATCAACTTTGTCTTGAAAGACCCTCATCGTATTTACAATTTTTCCCTCTAATAATCTAGGCTTCCATACTAAATCTTGTTCTTTGATATGGTCAGTAACATCAAAATCAGAATAATGACGAATTAGCGAATAAGTAGGACTCCATTGTTTTGAAATAAATGCAACGCATTTTATGTTTTTTGGTAACACTTTAAACTCATTGAGCAACCAGTTTATTGCATTTATGGGATATCTTTCATCATTTTTCACTCCCGAAAAACGTTCTTCACTGCTACAACCTACGACTTCTCCGTCAATCATTAATGAAGCTGTAGAATTCTGTTCCCAGTTAATTCCTAGAATTATATCCACTAGATAATTGTACACAACTATTTGGAAATTTAACATCATTTGTAATCCCTGGTCACGCGGCTACCCGTCTGAAAAATTAAGGCTTATCAATCCAAGTTCTTGCACTTTATTCCGAGACTTAACAACTTCCTAAAATTTACATCGTTTTCAAGTTAAAAATTTAATTCTCATTTTTTAGTTGAAATTTCGCCCTTCAATTAGCGAACTTTAAATAAAGGAGTGATAATTTCGCCCTTCAAATGTTTGGCAAAATTATTTTCATAATGCGCTTCTTGAATAACGTCTAAAGTTTTATCAACATTATGTAAAAAAAAGGATTTTTCTTTTTGTTTCAAAGCTGTGGATATATTTATTGTTCCTAACATTAGAATTCCATTCGCAATATTATTCTGTAAAAAAATCGATCTAGCAATATCTAGATTTTCTTTAGGTAATTGCCAATTCCAAAACAGCCACGATGGGTGACCACTTAAGCTTAACAATTTATCCAAGCCTTTTGAGATCAACAATGAATCTATACTTTCTTTAATTGACTCTCCGATTGAATATAGTTCTGTGCAAACTTTGCCATTTAAATGTAAATCTAACACCACATTTGCTGCGGATAGTGCGATTAAATCTCCACCAAAAGTTCCTGAGAAAAATATATCCTCCATATATTTCATTATTTTTCTGCTCCCGCCAACTACAGATAAGGGGTATCCATTCGCAATTCCTTTACCAAAGGTGCTTAAATCTGGCTTAACATTAAAAATCTCTTGAGCACCGCCCTCAGAAACTCTAAATCCACTTATGGTTTCATCAAATATAAGCACGGTATTCCATTTATCACATAATTCTCGGAGCAATTTAAGAAAATTTCCTTCAGGAAGTGTTGACCCTAAAGGCTCAATGATTACAGCAGCAATTTGGTTAGAATATAATTCAAATACGCTTTCAAATGATGAAATTTCGTTGAATGTAGCCTTGTGAGTTAACCGGGCTACAGATTTAGGGACGCCAAGATTTCTAGAAGTTGTTCCTATATACCAGTCTTGCCAACCATGGTAACCGGAAATAATTATATGGTCTCTCTTTGTATATGCTCGTGCTAGCCGTACTGCTGCTGCGGTTGCATCAGATCCATTTTTCGCAAATCTCATCATTTCTAGGCTTGGCACCAATTGATTTATCTTCTCAGCCACAATTGTTTCTAACTTCCCTGGTAATGAAAAAATACTTCCTTTTCTAATCTGTTTTCTTACTGCTGCATCAACTTTAAAGTTCTGGTAGCCAAGTGTTATTGATGCTAATGCATTTACAACATCTAGATAACGATTACCATCTATATCATATGCAAAAGCGCCTTTAGCTTTTTTTATAAATAACGGTGAACAATCTTTAGGATATTGTGTTATCGACTTACTAAAAGTTTGTGATCCAAGTGGAATTACATTTAAAGCTCTGTCAAGAAATTCTTGTGATTTATTAAACTTATATTTTGGTTTCATAAAAGTTGGTTAACTGAGTATACTAAATTTGAATTCAATTTTAAATCACGTACACTTTTCTGTTTTTTCATTAACTTATTGTACAGGATTAAAATCTGCAAATAAGACATAGCGTATTCCTCAGCTCGACTCATTCTCACTATTTTTCTTATTACTTCAAGATCATCACTGTAGTCTACTGTTAATCTTATGTCTGAAAAGTTAACGCTTGACACTAACTGTCCAATTAAATATTCACTTCTACGATTATAGAAATAAGATGTTACATGTTCTCGATCATGTTCACTTAGTTGATTATCGGGCTGACTTAAAAATGATTTAATGTTGAAAATTTCAAAATCTAAACCATCTGGAAATGTCCTATGGATTGTATTTGAAAAATAGTCCCAACTATTTTCAGCAGCTTTCTTAATTCCTAAATCTAAAATTTCAGGACATACTAAGGGACAATCAGCCGTTAAACGCATTACATATCCCTGGTTGATATTTAAAAAATCGAGAGCCTCTCGAAAACGTAAATTGACATTACTCAAACTTCCCCGAAAAAAACTGATACCCCTTCTTTCTAAAGTTTTGCACAATTCATCATCCGACTCTTCGTTTGAAGTAACCACCAGCAATTGACTTAGAGATTTAGCAGCAAGAATCCTATTAATTTGAAATATAATCATTGGAATTCCATCTAGTTCATACAGTACTTTTCTCGGAAATCTTTTCGAACTGCTCCTTGCTTGTAAAAAGATCAGCATAAAATTACCATCTCCTTACATCATATAAGTTCTTATCTGAGGAATTGAACTCAGAAAAATTGATTTCTGAATTGCTTGGATTGTTCCAGCAATAAAAGAAGTCATTGACTTGTTTAATCGTAGCAAATCCAAATACACAGTAGTTTACTTTTAATTGTTTTGCAAAATTCACTGCTAGTTCGATTGGTTTTAAACCCAAAAGTTCACCTAAACGCTTGAGTTTGATCACAGACGGATGATTTATAAATGGATTTTTTTTACTTTCCCAATCCAAGACACCCTGAAGCATTAGACTCCTTGCAGTGAAATCAAATAATTGGTTGTCTGGAATCTTTAGTGTTTTTATGAAAGTTTGATTCAATATACTTATTGGTAATTGTATTGGAACATCTATGCCAATATATTTCTTGACTAAACTAAGTTCTTTAGATTCATAAATTGAAGCTCCGATTTTATACTTTTCTTTTACTCTTTGTAACATCCGTAACTCTTCCGAATTTAAGGAGCCAAAATCATGAATAAGCACTCGGTGTATGAAATGAAATTTTCCAATTTTTTTTTCCTGATTTATTATTGAGTCAATTAAAGTTTTTGTGCTTAGTCCCTTAACCTTAATCTTACTTGTTACATTAAGCCGTCCACCTCTATATTTGGCCAAAATGTCCATTGCATTACCATAGCTGGGTGACGTATCAACCTCATTAACTCCATTTTCCAATGCTAAATCCAGCATTTGCCAACACAATTTAGGGCTGAGTTCGATATTCTCATTTGTTATGCCATATACATTCCCAAATTGCGCAGTACCTACTTGAATTCTCATACAGATATTCTAATGTGGCGCCACTTGGCCTTGTTGTTGATTTGTGATTACACTTAACTTATGTCTTTTGTAAAGTCTTTTGGTCGGTCCATCCTGATAACCGGCGGTACTGGCTCTTTTGGAAATGCACTTGTATCTCATTTAATCAAGGAATCCAGATATGAGAAAATTATAATCTTCTCACGCGACGAGCTAAAGCAATCAGACATGAAGCAAAAATTTCAGAACAACGAAAGGTTAAGATGGTTCTTAGGGGATATTAGGGACCAAAGTAGATTAAAAAGTGCTTTCCATTCAGTCGACACCGTTATTCATGCTGCAGCGCTTAAGCAAGTAGATACAGCTGAGTACAATCCCATAGAATTTGTAAAAACAAATGTTTATGGCAGCCAAAATGTAATTGAAGCTGCCATAGAATGTGGTGTTGCTAAAGTAATTGCACTTTCAACAGATAAAGCGTCTTCGCCTATTAACTTATATGGTGCTACCAAGTTGACTGCTGACAAACTTTTTATATCTGCCAAAAGTTACTCTGGTGCGAATGGAACTAAGTTCAGTGTTGTGAGATACGGCAATGTGGGAGGAAGTCGTGGGTCTGTAATTCCACTTTTTATAAATATGGCAAAATTGGGGCATGCTTTACCTGTAACCGATTTAAGCATGACGCGTTTTCATATTCGGTTAGAAAAAGCCATAAATCTTGTAGAAACAGCTCACAAAAAAATGATAGGTGGAGAACTATTTGTCCCACAAATTCCTTCATATAAAATTAGCGACTTAATCAAAGCAATCAGCCCTAAAAATGATATTAGAATAATCGGGATTAGACCTGGTGAGAAGTTGCACGAGGAAATGATTTCTCTTGATGAAGGGCGAAACACTTATGCTCTAAAGGATAATTATTTGATTCTTCAAGAAGGTCATCCCTTAACTAAAACCTTAAAAAAGGTACCCACTGGATTCAATTATAATTCTAAAACAAATCCACTATTCCTAAATCAAGTTGAGCTCAAAAAAGAAGTAAGTAATATTCAGTTGAAATTAAGTTCTTGACTACTTTAATTCTGGGGTCTAATGGTTTTCTTGGCAAAGAAATGAGCTCCTACGTTAAACAAAATAATAACATCAAAGAAGATTTAATACTTGATCAATCAAGATTTAATAAATTATCACAGTTAAAGAAATTGCTTCAAAATTCTAAACCAAAAGTAATAGTAAATTGCATTGCCATGACGGACTCAAGAGAATGCGAAACATTTCCGAAGAAGGCTATTCGAGTGAATTCCGAAATTCCTGAGTTAATTAGCCAATATTCTAGTAAGAATGATTCTACTTTTATACACATATCAAGTGATGCTGTAATGGATATAACTTCCGCATTTAAGTGTGAAAATGAGATTCCAAAGCCATTCAATGTATACGGAATGTCTAAGTTGATGGGAGAAAATGCAATTGTGTCCAGTAATTGTGACTACTTAATTTGTCGAGTCAATTTCTTTGGTAATTCGCATAAGAAGAATTCTTTATTAGATTTTTTTGTCACTAATATTCAATCAAATAGTAGGTGTCCTGGGTACACCAATGTTTGGTTTAATCCCATTGGAATTCATACACTTATTGAAAGTATATTTAAGCTTTTCAGATCGAATGCAAGGGGGGTGTTTCATGTTGTTGGCGATAGTAAGATATCAAAATATGGATTTGGTAAGGAAGTTGAGCGATTTATAAATCCTATTTCAAACTTTGTGTACCCTACCAAGATTTTGTCAAGCATAATAGATGACAAAGGTATGGACTTGTCACTTTGCAATTGTAAACTTAAGCGTTACATTGAAAGTTTACCTAGTTGGCAAAGTGATTTAGAATCCGCATTAATCGAAAGGGTAATGACTTGATCATCAAGGCTAAACATCGAACTATTACGACAAAGGGTCCTACTTATTTTATTGCCGATATTGCTGCTAATCACGATGGAGACTTGAATCGAGCTTTACATCTTATTGAGCTGGCTGCTGAGGCTGGTGCTGATGCAGCAAAATTTCAACACTTCAGGGCAGAATCAATTGTCAGTGATGTTGGCTTTGCAGATTTAGGCCAGGATTTGGCCCATCAAAAAAGTTGGAATAAAAAAGTAATTGATGTATACCGAGACGCTGAGTTGCCTTTGATTTGGACAGAAAAATTGAAAGATAAGTGCCATGAAGTTGGAGTTGATTTTTTCTCTGCAATTTACGATGTTGATTATCTTAAAGTGCTCTCTGACTCTATGCCATTTTTCAAAGTAGGGTCAGGAGATATTACATGGGCACATATGCTCGAAGAACTTGCTCAGTATAAGAAGCCAATTTTTTTAGCAACAGGTGCTTCAACTATGAGTGAAGTTAATCAGGCCATGAATATTTTACTAAGCCGAAATGTAAGTGTATGCCTTATGCAATGTAATACTAATTATACGGGTGACGATGAGAATCCTAATTACGCAAATTTATTGGTTTTAAAAAAATACCGAGAAATTTATCCAGACATCATTCTCGGTTTATCTGACCATACTTCAACTATAACTACGACTCTAGGCGCGGTAACATTAGGCGCTACAGTTATAGAAAAGCACTTTACAGACGATAGAAAAAGAGTTGGTCCAGACCATTCATTTTCTTTAGACTATAAAATGTGGAATGAAATGGTTTCTGCTGTGCGTGAACTTGAATCTTGCTTAGGTGATGGTATTAAGAAGGTAGAAAAAAATGAGATTGAATCTCAAATTGTGCAAAGGCGTGCTGCAAGAGTAAATAAAAACATTGAAGCAGGTCATCCAATAAATTCGCAGGATATAACATTTCTACGGCCTTGCCCGTCTGGTGCTGCCTCCCCATTTGATGTTTATAATCGACAGCCAATAATAGCGCTTAGATCTCTAAAGAAAGGAGAGTTTATTCCTTTGAATTGGTTAGATTTATGAAAAGAGTTCTTTACTGCTGTTGGGAAAAATCCATCCATGATATAAGGATTATTGAACTTTTGAATACGCAATATGCCATCGATGTAGTTGAACTCAAACATAATCCAACCATGTATGTAAAGGATAAATTTGATTTGATTGTTAAAACTCCCTTGTGGTTGAATACAACAATATTGAACCTTAATTTTTCACCAATAGTTTTAATGAGTATGGGTTATGATTTAAATAATTCTAGCAATCACACCTATCAAAGAAGCATTCAAGATAACCTCAATCAAGCGCAAATGGTGGTCGTAGATAACCCTTTATTTGAACCTATAGTAAGGCAGAAGTTCAAATTTACTAACCAAATTTTTTATATGCCTTACGGTTGTGATTTAGAAATTTTTAGTGGAATAGTAGATTCACCAAGGTATGTTTTAGGAACTAATCGCGCATTTTCGAAACATTATCAGAACGAATTAATCCTTAAGGCAGTTTCTGAATTACAAAATACTGAGTACAACAAATTTGTAATGATGGAGCACGGATCTCTTTATAATGAATTCATGGTAGATCATCAAGAGCTTCTGCAAAAAATCAAGTTTGAGATTATCCCTGGGGGAGATGTTAAAAATGTAATAGATTTCCTAAAAAACATTACATTCTATATTTCCGCTTCAAAGAGTGATGGTAGCTCAGTTTCCATGCTAGAAGCTATGGCGGCACGAAAAGTTTGCATTGTGCCTGATACCAAATTCAATTCTTATTGGATAGAAGATGAGGTAAATGGTTACTTATTTAAGAATGGGAGTAAAGCGCACCTTCTAGATACAATCAGAAAAGCACTTTCTTTAACGGATTTGAAAGCAAAACAAATAGGCGACGCTGCGCAGAAGAGGGTAGAAAAAGAAGCTGATTGGAATTCTAATTCAAAAATGTTATTGAATGCCATTAATTCTATAATTTGATCAAATAAGGTAGCATTTGTCGTTAATATGTATTCGATATAAATTGGTTAGTAATAAAATTTAACTAGATGAATCAGGTAGTGGTAAAAAATTGATTTTTATGCCGTAGGTAAGAGACAACAAGTTAGGCGTTTTTTCAATAGTATTTTTGCTTGGTGTTGTCAAAACAATTTTTACTATTTATGAGGAGAATCCCTTCAGTTTTGTAACTTATAGAGAGCCTTACGAATGCATTTGCAACCAACTGCGTGAGCGAACAATACTTAGTTTTAGTCAATTATCTATCCGTATATGAATTCCAAGTGAGTTTAAATGGGACCTAATTTGTTTTATACTTTGATCTGTTTGGGATAAAAAAGTCCCTAACGTTACCGCATCAGCACCCTTCTTGAAACATTCTGCAATCTGAGAAGTGCTACCGGCACCACTGCCTACTACTAAAGGTACGTCAGTGACATTACTGAAAAAATTTATAAGTTTTAAATCAACTCCCTGTCGCGAACCATCCAGCGAAATATTATTAATGGATAATTCTCCAGCAAAATTGAAGTATCCTTTCAATGATTCCACTCTTATGAAATCATCAATTCCTCTCAATAAATCATCTGATTGATAGTCTACTGAAATGACGAGTGATTGCTTGCCATATTCATCTACTATCTGACTAAGCAAACTCTGCCTATCCCGATTTCGCCCTATTACAATTTTGTCAGCTCCTCGGTCAAACAGGCTCTTAGCGTCATTTATGCTGGCGACTGCTCCACCTACTGTTAGCGGTGTAGATAAAAATTTGCTGATTTCTAATACTAATTCAAGAAATAAGGCATCAAATTTTCCCCTGTTTCTATGTACTAACATTAACTCATCGATGAGATTCGATTCCTGAATTTTTATTTGTGAAAAAGGTTCTCCAATTATTCGAAATGGTAGAAAATTTCTAGTTGTAATAGCCCTGAAGGTAGATTCAGAGTTAGTAGTCGAGCGCTCCACTACTATTTTGGGAATTAGTCTTTTGTAAAGCAATATTACCAGTTTGCAAAATTCACTAGAGTTTTTCTACCATTTTTTTGACTTCGTTCCGGGTGAAACTGCATACCTACAATATTTTTATGAGCAATAATCGCACTCATTGCTGTTCCATATCGTATTTCAGCTAACCTATACTTAGAGCTAACGGGTAAGTAATAAGAATGAGAAAAATATGCTGAAAAAATTGAACTTAATCCTTCTGTAATAGGGTGTTGTGTAGAAATATAAATCTCGTCCCATCCTGTATGAGGTACTCTTAAATCAGAATTTTCAATCTTAACGCAATCTAGATCAATAAAGCCCAGACCCTTGCGGGTAGGTGCTTCTTCAGATGTATTTGCAAGTATTTGCATTCCAAGGCAAATGCCAAGAATTTTCACATTATTGTCAACTGCATTTTTTATTGGAGTTATGAAACCAGAAAATTCTAGATACTGGGAGAGTGAACCGAAGGATCCCACTCCTGGGATTATAATTTTTGTGGACTTCGAAATTTCAGACGCCTCGGAGATAATTCTGCAATTAATTCCAAGATCTTGATAGGCATAATAGACAGCGAGAGCATTACTTGAAGGACTATTAATTATATCAATCAATTACTAATACCTCCTCCTTTGAAATGAGTAATAATTTTTTTAGATTCTTCTTTTGGTATAGGTGGTTTGGGTTGCCATAACCCCAAATCGTGAGTAGGTTTTCCAATTTGTAAAAAAACTTTATCGCTCCAAGGATCTACTCGGTGATTTTTAATAATATCTTCAAACTGGGATTCGCTAATTCCGAGCATATCTAAAAAGATATCTAGAGATGCAGGTCGTTTTCCTTCATACTCTGCAATTCGATTTATCGCATCATCTTTAGATACGTTTCCTTTTCTAAGCTCGAGTGCCATTAGATGGGTTACGCGGGAGTAGCCACGTTTTCTAAATTTCAGATAATCTCGTACTCCTTGCATATAACATTCAATTTTTTCGTAACTGAACTCAGGTGGTACACCTTCTACTTCATCACCCTTCCAGCCTAAATTTTTCGCAATTATTTTTGATTGAGAATTAGTGTCCCAAGGAATAAAATACCCAAGAGCTAAAGATCTAACCTCTAAATCTCTTAACAATTTTGCTGATGGAAACGTATAGGGCTTGAAATCTCTTTTATCAAAATTTCCCATTAGTCTTAATTTCATATCATCTGCAGATATCCCAAGGTTTACAATTTGGTTAAATCTAACCTCATCAAATTCTTCCGAATCTTTATAGGAGTAATATGAGGCGTATTCGGATGAAGTTTCACCCCAAAGTACTAATGGAATCTTCTTTTCAATTGCAACCCACATTGGATATGAAAAAATTCCCGTATGGCAATGCCAACAAAAATCACCTTTCTCTAGTAATGACTGAAGCATTAATTTTCGGACTAACAACCAATTAGGCTTAAATGTTAATAAATCAACTCCGAGAGTTTCTACCACTTTATTGCGATTTAACATCATGTTTGGTCGATAAAAACCGTGGTCGAAAGAGACAACCAATGGTTTAAGTTTCAACTCTTTTACAACATAATACAATGTGAACGTTGAGTCTTTTCCTCCACTAAATGGAACTATGCAATCGTAGTCTGCTTTACCCTTTACGCTTTCTATGATGTGGTTAAGTTCCCTACGCCGATTTGGCCAATTTATTTCTTGGTCTCGAAACTCGCGATTTTGACATACAGAGCAAATGTTTCTTGAGTCAAAAGAAATAGTCTCGTGAGTCTCTGGAAGAAGGCACCGAGTACACACGCGCATAAGCAAAGTATAGCATCACAATTTTTAGGATGTACATAGCTTCTTAAATTTTGAATATATACATTTTCTCGTTCGGATTATCAAAATCATTATGTTTTTATGAGTGTGTATCAATCCATGATAATCAATAAGCCTTGGAATCTCGCTAAACTTATTTGACGGTTGATCTAAAAACTTTTTTTATAAACGAGAATTTACTTACTTTAATTATGGAAATTATCAGGTTACAAGTCAAAACAATTCAAACACAGACTTTTCTAGGTAAATTAGATTTAGGCAATACTATTACAATTCAATACCGATATATTTTACTTCTAAAAACTCATCAATCCCGGCAAGGCCACCTTCGCGTCCTAATCCTGATTGTTTAACTCCACCAAATGGGGCGGCAGGATCTGAGATCACACCTTTATTTATTGCTACCATACCAGATTCCAATGCCTCTGCTGTTTTGATTGCTCGCTTTAAGTCACTTGAATAAACGTAAGCAATTAAACCGAACTCAGTTGCATTTGCAAGAGTAATTGCCTCTTCATCACTACTTGTAATCACAATTGGTGCAACTGGTCCAAAGATCTCCTCTTTTAAGATTGGATTATCCCTATTCACAGTTAGCACTGTTGCTGGATAAAAGGCGCCATCTCCTGCTGGAGACTTACCCCCAGTTTTAATCTGCGCGCCATTTGAAATTGAATTTTCAACCAAAGATGCGATCTTATCCCGCTCCTTCATGGAAACACTTGCCCCTAGCTGGGCTCCAGCTGTAGTGCCAGATGCCATCTTTAACTCACTCATTGCTTTTGATAGCTTGGTTGTGAATTCATCTGCAATCTCACTAGATACATAAAATCTATTTGCTGCTGTGCAGGCAGCACCACCATTTCGCATCTTAGCTAGCATGGCACCCGCTACCGCCTCATCAACATTGGCATCTGCTAATACTAAAAATGGTGCGTTACCACCTAGCTCCATAGAGCATCTAATGACATTATCTGCTGCTGCTTTTAATAAGATCTGGCCAACATAGGTAGAGCCGGTAAAAGATAAGTTGACTATCCGTGGATCCTTTAACATCTTTGCAATTGCTGGCCCGGATGGCACTGGCAAAATTAAATTAACTACTCCCTTTGGAACACCTACACGCTCTAGAATCTCAACAATTGCCATGGCAGTAAGTGGGGTCTCACCTGCTGGCTTTAGGATTACGGTGCAACCAGCAGCAAGGGCAGGACCAATTTTTCTAGTTGCCATCGCAGCTGGAAAGTTCCATGGCGTAATCAGAAGGGATACACCAATTGGTTGTTTAGTAACTAATATTCGCTTATCCCCGTTAGGAGATGTTCTAAACTCACCATTTACTCTTACCGCCTCCTCTGAAAACCATCTAAAAAACTCTGCTGCATAAAGTATTTCACCCTTAGCATCACTTAATACCTTGCCATTTTCTTTGGTA
>Ga0169931_10006458_pt1 | contig 17662 bp, 15 predicted proteins | sample Kivu_15m_20L_FD_129675 | JGI IMG/M metagenome (GOLD analysis project Ga0169931, IMG submission 129675) | Freshwater microbial communities from Lake Kivu, Western Province, Rwanda to study Microbial Dark Matter (Phase II) - Kivu_15m_20L... | ecosystem: Environmental > Aquatic > Freshwater > Lake...
AGCGCGGCTGCGGCAGCGCGATTCTCGACCCCCAGTTTCACGAAGGCGTGCTCCAGATGCTTGTCGATGGTCCGCGGGCTGGCGCCCAGGATGTCACCGATGTCCCGGCTCGACTTGCCGCGCCCCACCCACAGCAGCACCTCGGACTCGCGCTCGGTCAGCTGGTAGCGCTGTGCGAGGCGGGACATCGCCCCCTGCACCGTCTCCTCCACCGACAGCAGGAACTCGCCGCCGCCGACGCTGCCGATGCAGGCGAGCGCATGGGACGGGGCCTGTGCCGGCCAGGGCAGCGAGACCGTGGTCGCGCCTGCGACGACGCTGCGCATCCAGGCGAGCGCCTCGCCCTGCAGCATCGGCCGGCCCTGCGCAGCCACGCAGGCGGTGCGGATGAAGCCCATGGCACGTGGCGTGTGCCAGAGCACGCCACCCTGGCCATCGACGGCGATCAGGGCCCGGCCCGAGGCCTCCAGGGCAGCGCGTGTGCTGCTCATGCGTCTGGCGTTGGCGAGGTGGCTACGGATCCTGGCGATGAGCGCGTCGGGGTCGATCGGCTTCGTGACGTAGTCGACCCCGCCGGCGTCGAAACCCTTCACCACGTGTTCGCTGTCGGTGAGACCAGTCATGAACAGGATCGGTACCGCTGCCAGCGCGGGCAGGGTGCGCAGGGCGGCGCAGGTCTCGAAGCCATCCAGGCCGGGCATGACGGCATCGAGCAGGATCACGTCGGGCGCGAGACGCTGCACGCGCTCGATCGCCGATGAACCATCGGTTGCCACCAGCACGGTCATGCCGGCCGATTCGAGTGCGTCTGTGAGCAGCGACAGCGTCTCGGGGGAGTCATCCACGACGAGCACCACGTCCCGCCGCGGTGGATCAGTCGGTTCGCTCACGCAAGTCCTCCACTGTCTGCATGAACTGCCGGAGCCGGAAGGCGCGGACCAGAGGCCGCAGCCGCGCCACGGCGGCGCGCTGGCCGGGCGGCCCCGCTTCCAGTTCGTCGAGACGGTTCTCGATGCCACGGACGTAGCCCAGCTCGCCGAGCGTGACCAGGGAGGACGCCGCGTCCGCGGACAGCGCCGCCTGCGTCCCGGGAGGTGGGCTCATGTCAGGCACGGGTGCCTCCTCGCGCTGAATCCAGCGCAGCTGGAGCAGGGTCCCGACCTTGTCGATGAGCTGTTCCAGATCCACCGGCTTGATCAGGAAGGCGTCGTGCACCGCCGCGCCCGGTCCCGGCCGGCTGCGCTCGAAGGCGTCGGCGGACACCATCATGATCGGCGTCTGGTCGTGCCCGCCATCGCGCAGTTCCCGGGCCAGAGCCCAGCCGTCCCGGCCAGGCATGGAGATGTCGAGCATGAACAGGTCCACCGCGTTGCTCTGGGCGATGGCGATGCATGCGTCGGCGCCTGCCGCCTCCAGCATCTCGAAGCCCAGTGGCTCCAGCAGCTCGCGCAGGATGGCGCGGTGCTCGGGCTGGTCGTCGGTGACCAGCACGCTTCTGCGAGGCCCGAGGTAACCCTGCACACGGCGCGCCGGCGCTGGCGGCCGGATCGGATTGGCCACCACGGACAGCATCAGCTTCACGCGGAACACGCTGCCCGCGCCTGGCGTGCTCTCCAGCGACAGCCTCCCGCCCATGATCTCCGTCAGCAGCCGGCTGATGGTGAGGCCCAGGCCGGTGCCCTGGATCGCGTGGCCGCCGCTGAACCGGCCACGCTCGAAGGGATGGAAGATGCGCTCCATGTCGTCGGCCGCAATGCCGACGCCGGAGTCGGCAACGGTGAACTCGACCAGCTGCTGACGATAGCTGACGCCGAAGCGAACCTCACCCGCGTCCGTGAACTTGATTGCGTTCGAAAGCAGGTTGATCAGGATCTGGCGCAGGCGCTTCTCGTCACCGTTGACCACCGCCGGGAGGTTCGAGGGAATCTCGTGCGCGAAACGCAGACCCTTGGCCTGTGCCTGCAGCGAGAACATGTCCACCAGTTGCCGGAGGAACTGCGGCAGGTCGATCTCGTCACGCTGCAGATGGAGCTTACCCGCCTCGATGCGGGCAATGTCGAGCAGGCCGTCGATCAGGCCGGCGAGGTGCTCGCCGCTGCGCTGGATGATGCTCAGCGTCTCCGGCAGTGTCCGGCCCGCCTGGCCCCCGCGACGCAGCAGCTGCGTGTAGCCCAGGATGGTGTTGAGCGGGGTGCGCAACTCGTGGCTGATGCCGGTCACGTAGCGGCTCTTGGCCAGATTGGCGCTCTCGGCCGCCTCCTTGGCGCGCTGCAGCTTGGCATCGGTGCGCCGGTGGGCGCGCACCTCGCGCATCAGCAGGCGGGTCTGGCGCTGCATCTCGGTCTCGGCCACCCGCCGGCTCTCATGCGCGAGCACGAACAGCCAGGCCGCCACCCCCGACACCAGCATCAGCACCACGAACACTTTCCACAGGGCGCTGCTGACCAGCGCTCCCGCGGCACCGGCACTCAGACTCACCTGGTAGTCGACCAGCCAGATGATGCAGGCGTTGACCAGACAGAGCGCGGCCACGACCGCGCCATAGTGGCCGACACGCGAGTCGAGCAAGGCCGCCATCGGCGCCGGGAACGCTGCTCGCAGCCCGACGCTGACCTGATCGGCCAGCCTGGCCGCCGGCTTGCAGCTGTCGTGGCAGCGCGCATCCAGCGAGCAGCACAGGGAGCAGATGGCGCCGGCATACGCGGGGCAGCGCGCCATGTCCTCGGGCTCGAAGGCGTTGGAGCAGATCACGCACTGGATGGTCTCGCCGGCTTCGCGATAGTCGCGCGGCACCCGGGCGATGTAGTAGCGGCCGCGGGTCGCCATGGCAATGGCCGGTGCCGTGACGAAGGCAACACCCAGGGCGACCCAGGGCGACAGGGCGCGCGGCAACTCGCCCAGCAGCCCGGAGAAGCAGGACATGCCGACCAACGAGGCGATCACCATGGCACCGACCCCCACGGGGTTGATGTCGTAGAGGTGGGCACGCTTGAATTCGATCGCTGGTGGACTCAGCCCCAGCGGCTTGTTCACCACCAGGTCGGCCACCAGGGCGCCGACCCAGGCGATGGCGACGGTCGAGTACAGACCCAGCACCTGCTCGAGCGCGTGAAACACGCCCAGCTCCATGAGCATCAGCGCAATCAGCACGTTGAACATCAGCCACACCACGCGCCCGGGATGCATGTGGGTGAGGCGGGCGAAGAAGTTGGACCAGGCGATGGAGCCGGCGTAGGCGTTGGTGACGTTGATCTTCAACTGCGACAGGATCACGAACAGCGCGGTGACCGCCAGCACCACGCCGGGTGACGTGAACACGTACTGGAAGGCCGTGCGATACATCTGCGTGGGCTCGGCCGCCCGCGCCGGGTCGATCCCGTGCTGCAGGGCGAGGAACGCGAGGAACGAGCCCGCCAGAAGCTTCAGCACCCCGAGCACGATCCAGCCCGGTCCCGCCGACAGCAGCGCGCCCCACCAGCGGCCCCGGCCCGTGACCCGTTGCGGCGGCAGGAAGCGCAGGAAGTCCACCTGTTCGCCGATCTGGGCGATGAGCGAGAACACCACTGCCGAAGCGGCACCGAACAGGGCCAGGTCGAAACCGCCGCCGCCATCACCGTTGTTGCCGGCGAAGGACGTCCAGTCCGAGAACGCCTCGGGATTGCGCGTCGCGATGAAGGCGAACGGCACGAGGTGCAACACCACCCACAGCGGCTGCGTCCACATCTGGAACTGGCTGATGAAGGTGATGCCGTGGGTGACGATGGGGATCACCACCAGCGAGCTGAGTATGTAGCCCATCCACAGCGGGATGTCGAAGGCCATCTCCAGCGCCAGCGCCATGATGGCCGCCTCTATGGCGAAGAAGATGAAGGTAAAGGAAGCGTAGATCAGCGAGGTGATGGTCGAGCCGATGTAGCCGAAGCCGGCACCGCGAGTGAGCAGGTCCATGTCGATGCCGTACTTCGCCGCGTAGTAGCTGATCGGCAGGCCGGTGAGAAAGATCACGGCACCGACGATGAGTATCGCCCAGGCCGAATTGACGAAACCGTAATTCAGGGCGATGGCCCCGCCGATGGCCTCCAGCGCGAGGAAGGAGATGGCGCCCAGCGCAGTGTTGGCGACGCGGAACGATGACCAGCGCCGCGCCGCCTTGGCGGTGAATCGCAGCGAGTAATCCTCGAGGGTCTCGTTCGCGACCCACTGGTTATATTCGCGGCGGATGCGGACGATGCGTTGCGTGGCGGCCATTGTGGTGCAGTCCAGGGCGACGGCGCACTTCGAAAGGGCAGGGCCGGGCGCCCGGCCACAGTGCGGCACAAGGAAAACAGGCGGCGGCATCGGGTGCCATCCAGACTTCGCAACAAACGAACCAGCTGCAGCCCGGTAACTCATGCGACAGCGATGGTACGGACGGTACCGCCCGGGCGCGGTACGCGAATTCGCGTATTTCCGCCTGTGCCACGGGCTCCTACAGTGAAGCCATGACGTCAGCGCTTTACCGGCGCGTCGTGTTCAGGCCACGCAGTTCCCTCCAAAGGAGTCTTCCATGTCTTTCGATGATGATCGCGATCCTCGCATCAGCGCCTCTCGCCGCGCCTTCACCCGTGGTCTCGCCACGTTGCCTCTCATCGGCATGCCGGGTCTTTCCTTCGCCAATGCGAAGTACCCGACCGCCCAGGTCAACACCACGAAGCTCGCCGTGACCGATACCGAAGTGACGGTGGGTCAGCTGCATTCGGCCACCGGCACCATGGCCATCAGCGAGACCGGTTCGATCCAGGCCGAGCGGCTCGCCATCGAGCAGATCAACGCCGCCGGCGGCGTGCTCGGACGGCAGATCAAGATCATCCAGGAGGACGGCGCCAGCGACTGGCCGACCTTCGCCGAGAAGTCGAAGAAGCTGCTGGTGAACGACCGCGTCGCAGCCGTGTTCGGCTGCTGGACCTCGGCCTCCCGCAAGGCGGTGCTGCCCATCTTCGAGAAGGAAAACGGGATGCTGTACTACCCCACCTTCTACGAGGGCCTGGAGCAGTCCAAGAACGTCATCTACACCGGGCAGGAGGCGACGCAGCAGATCCTCTGGGGGCTGGACTGGGTCAACAAGGAGAAGAAGGCGAACTCCTTCTTCCTCATCGGCTCGGACTACATTTGGCCGCGCACCTCGAACAAGATCGCGCGCAAGCACATCGAGAACTTCCTCAAGGGCAAGGTGGTGGGTGAGGAGTACTACCCGCTGGGTCACACCAACTTCAATTCGCTCATCAACAAGATCAAGGTCGCCAAGCCGGACTGCGTCTACGCCATCGTCGTGGGCGGATCGAACGTGGCGTTCTACAAGCAGATGAAGGCCGCCGGGCTCACGTCCGACAAGCAGCTGCTCCTGACCATCTCGGTGACCGAGGACGAACTGCTCGGCATCGGTGGCGAGAACTGCGCCGGCTTCTACGCCTGCATGAAGTACTTCCAGAGCCTGGATAACCCGAACAACAGGAAGTTCGTCGAGGCCTTCAAGGCCTAGTACGGGCCGAAGGAGGTCATCGGTGACGTGACCCAGGCCGCCTACCTCGGTCCCTGGTTGTGGAAGGCGACGGTCGAAAAGGCAGGCAGCTTCGACATCGACAAGGTCGCGGCCGCGTCTCCGGGCATCGAGTTCAAGGCAGCGCCCGAGGGCTACGTGAAGGTCCACGAGAACCATCACCTGTGGAGCAAGGCGCGCATCGGACAGATCCAGGCCGATGGGCAGTTCAAGCTCATCGCCGAGTCGCCCAACCTGATCGAGCCGAACCCCTTCCCGAAGGGCTATCAGTAAACACCGATCCGGCCGCTCCCCCCGGGGAGCGGGACCGGGGCGGGGCGGCTGGCAGTGCAACGCCGGCACCGCGGTGACCGCAGGCGCCGGCGGTGCGCGGCGCGAACCGGTCCCGTGCCCGTGCCGACACTCCCCGGCGGGCGTCCGCCGTGCTGCGGCGCGTGCGCGCCGTCACGTGACCATACGAAGAGAGGCGCTGCCATGTCGGCATCGGACATCTGGAACATCGTACTCATGCAGGGCTTCGCCGGCCTGTCGCTGTTCTCCGTGCTGCTGCTCATGGGTCTCGGGCTGGCGATCATCTTCGGCCAGATGGGCGTCATCAACATGGCGCATGGCGAGTTCATGGTCATCGGCGCCTACACGATCTTCCTGGCCTCGTCGCTGACCGAGACCCATGCGCCGGCCCTGATGCCCTACTACTTCCTGGTGGCGATCGGCTTCGCCTTCGTGTTCGCCTTCCTTGTCGGCTGGCTCACGGAGTGGGCGCTGATCCGTCATCTGTACCGGCGGCCGCTGGACACCCTGCTGGCCACCTGGGGCGTGTCCCTCGGCCTCCAGCAGATCTTCCGCTCCACCTTCGGCGCGAAGGAGGTGAGCCCCACCCAGCCCGACTGGCTGATGGGCTCGTGGAGTCCGGCGGAAGGGCTGGACATTCCGATCAACGGCCTGTTCGTGCTCGGCCTCACGGTGCTGGTGACGGGCGGGGTCCTGCTCATGCTGTTTCGCTCGCGCTGGGGGCTGCGGGTGCGTGCGACGGTTGCGAACCGCACCATGGCCAACGCCATCGGCATCAACACCCGTCGTACCGATCGAATGACCTTCGCCATCGGCTGCGGCATCGCCGGCGTGGCGGGCGCCGCCTTCACCACCATCGGGTCCACCGGACCGACCGCGGGCTCGCTCTACATCGTCGACGCCTTCCTGGTGGTCACCTTCGGCGGCGCGGCGAGCCTCCTGGGCACCGTGGCCTCGGCCTTCGGGATCGCGCAGACGCAGGCGATCTCGGAATTCTTCTTGACCGGTTCCATGGCCAGGGTGCTGACCCTGATGACGATCATCACGATCCTGATGATCCGTCCGCAGGGACTGTTCGCCCTCAAGGTCCGCCGCTGACGCGGCCCACGCAGGACGGGAGATCGCAATGGAAAAGCTGAGGAAATGGATCACGGGTTCGGACTTTGCAGGCCTCGTCATTCTGGCCGTGGTGGTGTTCGTGGTGTTCCCCGCGGCGCTGGACGTGTTCCGTCTGAACCTGGTCGGCAAGTACCTCACCTACGCCTTCGTCGCGGTCGGCCTGGTGATGCTGTGGGGTTACGGCGGCATCCTCAGTCTCGGTCAGGGGGTGTTCTTCGGGCTCGGCGGCTACTGCATGGCGATGTTCCTGAAGCTCGAGGCCTCTGACCCGGAAAGCACGAAGATCCAGTCCACCCCGGGTATCCCGGACTTCATGGACTGGAACCAGCTCACCGCGCTGCCGGTGTGGTGGGAGCCCTTCCACCACCTGCCGTTCGCGCTCATGGCCGTGCTCATCGTGCCGGCGCTGCTGGCTTTCGTGGTCGGGTTCGCGATGTTCAAGCGTCGGGTCGGCGGCGTCTATTTCGCCATCATCACCCAGGCCGTCGCCCTGGTGTTGTCCGTCCTGATCATCGGGCAGCAGGGTTACACCGGTGGGGTCAACGGCATGACCGATCTGAAGACCATGCTCGGGTGGGACATCCGTACCGATTCAGCGAAGACCATCCTGTACTACGCGAACGGGGTGCTGCTGTTCGTGGCCATCCTGGCCTGCCGTGCGGTTCAGCGCAGCAAGCTGGGCACCCTGCTTCTCGCGATGCGCGACAAGGAGGATCGCGTGCGCTTCTCGGGCTACGACGTCGCGAACTTCAAGGTGTTCGTGTTCTGTCTGGCCGCCATGCTGTGCGGTGTCGGCGGCGCCATGTTCGCACTGCAGGTCGGCTTCATGTCGCCTTCGTTCGTCGGCATCGTGCCCTCGATCGAGATGGTGATCTTCGCGGCCGTCGGCGGGCGCATGTCGCTGGTCGGTGCCGTGTACGGCAGTCTGGCGGTCAATTTCGCAAAGACGTATTTCTCGGAGAGTTTCCCCGAGCTCTGGCTGTTCCTGATGGCGGCTCTGTTCATCGGGGTGGTGATGGCCTTCCCCAACGGTCTTGCCGGCCTGTACGAGTCCCACGTCAAGCCCCGGCTGGGTCGGCGCCCGCCCGGCGGCTCCCCACGGGAGGACGCCGTGTCTGCGCCCGCCGCGGCGCCCGTGCCGCCCGCATCCCGGCCGGTGCTGCGCGCCGGGACGCCCGACGCGGGCGCCGACGGCGGGGCTCCGGGTCCGGCCGCGGCGTGACCAGCGCATGACCCGGGTCCCCCTTCTCAGGAGCACGGCCAGATGAGCAGCAACTCCGACTTCGTCCTCGCGATCGAGGACCTCACGGTGTCCTTCGACGGATTCAAGGCCATCGATGCATTGACCCTGTATGTGGACAAGGGGGAGCTGCGCGTGATCATCGGCCCCAACGGTGCCGGCAAGACCACGCTGCTCGACCTGATCTGCGGCAAGACCCGGGCTTCCACCGGGAGCATCAAGTTCAAGAACCGCGAGATGACCGAACTGGCCGAGCACGAGATCGTGCGCGCCGGCATCGGGCGAAAATTCCAGACCCCGTCGATCTACGAGAACCTCAGCGTCTTCAAGAACCTGGAGGTCTCGTTTCCGCGCGGCCGGGGCGTGTTCGGTGCGCTGCGGTTCCGCTGTTCCGAGGATGTGGTCGCGCGCATCGACGAGGTGGCGCAGGAGATCGGTCTGCACGACCAGCTTCAGCTGGAGGCCGGACTGCTCAGCCACGGGCAGAAGCAATGGCTGGAGATCGGCATGCTGCTGATGCAGGACCCGGAGCTGCTGATGCTCGACGAACCGATCGCGGGCATGAGCGTGCGGGAGCGAGAGCTCACGGCCGAGCTTCTGGAGAGGATCTGCCGCAACCGCTCGATGATCGTGATCGAGCACGACATGGACTTCGTCAAGAAGATCGCCCACAAGGTCACGGTGATGCACCAGGGGAAGATCCTGGCGGAGGGACCGATGGAGCGGGTGCAGTCCGACCCGCGCGTGATCGACGTCTACCTGGGCCACTGAGGACGCACCGATGCTGACTGTCAACGACCTGGTCGTGAGCTACGGCCAGAGCCAGGCCATCCATGGCATCTCCTTCTCCGCCGCGCGCAACGAGACTGTCGCGGTGATGGGGCGCAACGGCATGGGCAAGACCACGCTGTTCAAGGCGCTCATTGGCGTGCTGCCGGCGAGGAGCGGCGAGATCAGGGTGGATGGTGTGGTTGTGTCGTCCGACGAGGCATACCGGCGGGTGGCCAAGGGCATTGGCTACGTGCCTCAGGGACGGATGATCTTCCCGACCCTGACCGTGGAGGAGAACCTGCTCACCGGACTGGAGAACGCCGTGTCCCGGCAGGTGCCGGAGGAGATCTACACGCTGTTTCCCGTGCTGTTCGAGATGCGGCGGCGCAAGGGCGGCAATCTTTCCGGCGGGCAGCAGCAACAGCTGGCGATCGGCCGCGCCCTGGTCACCAACCCCAAGGTGCTGCTGCTGGATGAGCCGACCGAGGGCATCCAGCCGTCGATCATCAAGGATATCGCGCGTGCGCTGAACGAGATCCGCAAGCTGCGGCAGATCACCATCGTCGTGTCGGAGCAGGTGCTGTCCTTCGCGCTCGACGTCGCCGACCGCCTGTTCGTGATCGAGGGCGGGCGCTTCGTGCACGAGGCCGCCCGGCAGGACATCGATGCCGATCGCGTCAGGCAGTACCTGTCGGTCTGATCGCCGCAGGCCGCGTTTCCCACCCGTCAGTCCCACACCCAAGGAGAGAGCCATGCCGGAGACCCTGATCAAGGTCGACCTGAAGCAGTCCCCCTATGACAACCCGATGATCCACAACCGCTGGCATCCGGACATTCCGATGGCCTGCTGGGTCAAGCCGGGCGACGACTTCGTGATCCAGACCTACGACTGGACCGGCGGGTACATCCAGAACAATGATTCGGCCGACGATGTCCGGGATGTCGATCTGTCCACGGTCCACTTCCTGTCCGGTCCGATCGGTGTCGAGGGTGCCGAGCCGGGCGACCTGCTGGTCGTGGACCTGCTCGACGTGGGGGCGCTGCAGGAGAGCCTGTGGGGCTTCAACGGCTTCTTCTCCAGGAACAATGGCGGTGGCTTCCTGACCGACCACTTTCCGTTCGCGCAGAAGTCGATCTGGGACATCGAGGGCATGTTCACCAGGTCCCGTCACGTCCCGGGCGTTCGCTTCCCGGGACTGATCCATCCCGGCCTGATCGGCTGTCTGCCTGACCAGGCGCTGCTGGACACCTGGAACACGCGCGAGGTGGACTTCATCTCCACCAATCCGACGCGCGTGCCGCCGCTGGCGAACGCGCCGTTCGCACCGACCGCGCACTGCGGCAAGGCCTCCGGCACCGCCAGGGACAAGGTCGCGGCGGAAGGGGCGCGCACCGTGCCGCCGCGGGAACACGGCGGGAACTGCGACATCAAGGACCTGTCCCGCGGTTCGAAGATCTTCTTCCCCGTCTATGTGAAGGGAGCGGGTCTGTCGATGGGTGACCTGCACTTCAGCCAGGGCGATGGCGAGATCACCTTCTGTGGCGCGATCGAGATGGCGGGCTGGCTGCACATCCGCGTCACGCTGCTCAAGGGGGGCATGGCCAAGTACGGCATCCGCAATCCCATCTTCAAGCCCAGCCCCATCACCCCGAAATACGACGATTACCTCATCTTCGAAGGCATCTCCGTCGACGAGTGGGGCAAGCAGCACTACCTCGATGTCCACGTCGCCTACCGCCAGGCCTGCCTCAACGCGATCGAGTATATGACCAAGTTCGGCTTCTCGCGCGCCCAGGCACATTCCACCCTGGGGGTGGCGCCGGTGCAGGGCCACATCAGCGGCGTCGTGGACATCCCGAACGCGTGCGCAACGCTATGGCTGCCCACGCAGATCTTCGAGTTCGACATCAACCCGAGCAATGCCGGCCCGGTGAAGTATCTGGACGGCTCGGTGGACATGCCGATCTCTCCGGACAAGTGAGTCGAGGACGCCATGCCTGTCTATGAGTACTGGTGCGGTGGGTGCGGGCACGACTTCACCGCGCTGAGGCGCATGGCGGACGCCGGTCTGCCGCATGCCTGTCCGGCATGCGGCGCCGATGCCCCACGCGCGGTGTTGAGCGCGCCGGCGCTGTCTTCCATGCCGGCGGCCGCGCGCAAGGCGCATGCGACCAACGAGCGCGCGCGTCATGCGCCGGTGAGCAATGCCGAGTACCAGGCGCGTCATGGTCCCGGCTGCGCCTGCTGCAAGCCTGGCCTGCCGAAGCGCGCCACGGTGACCGCGCCGACCGGGGAGAAGACCTTCCCGACGGCACGACCGTGGATGATCAGCCACTGAAGGAGTTCGTTGTCGCATGATGGCGCCGGCGCTATCATACGCGGGATGCTTACACTCGTGCTCGATACCAACGTTTTCGTAGGAGCGCTGCTCGGCAAGGGAGGGGCATCCCGCCGTGTGGTCCGGGCGTGCCTCGGCGGTGAGTATCGGGCAGTGATGGGGGCGGCTCTGTTTTCGGAGTACGAGGACGTGTTGTCGAGGGACACGTTATGGGAGGGTTCCCTTGTGTCCCGTGCTGATCGCACATTGATCCTGGACGGTTTTCTGAGCACCTGTCGCTGGACGGAGATTTTCTTTGCATGGCGCCCAAATTTGTCCGATGAGGCGGACAACCATCTGGTCGAGTTGGCGGTAGCGGGGCGAGCCTCTGCCATCGTCACGCGCAATGTGCGCGACCTGGCGGGTGGCGAACTCAGGTTTCCGGACCTCAGTGTACTTACGCCCGAGCAATGTCTGGAGAGATACCCATGTCAACCCTGACCATCCGTTTGCCGGATGACAAGCACGCGAGGTTGAAGGCCCTGGCAGAGGCGCGCAACATAAGCGTCAATAAACTGATCGATGAATTGGCCACGGTTGCGCTGGCCAACCACGATGCACGTACGAGGTTTGAGGTAAGGGTGCGGCGGGGGGACGCGCGCAAAGCACTTGCCATCCTCGAGGCGCTGGGCGACGCGTAGCGTCCGTTTGATGCGCATGCGAGGCCGATGGCGGCGGGTCGCCGCCCGCGGCCGATCACTTTGTCGCCGCGTTCACCAGGGCGCGCGCGTCGTTCACCAGGCGCTTGCCGTCCGCCCCCTTCTTCTCGGCCTCCTTCACCCAGTCGTCGTCGACGTTCTCGGTGGCCTTGACCCAGCGCGCGTATTCGGCATCGGTGAGGGTGTGGAAGTTGTTTCCGCGCTCGCGGGCGAGCTTGCGCTGCGGTTCCACCGTCGCGTCCCAGCGCTCGCCCGCCCAGGCCGACATGGCGAGGCCGGAGTTGGCGTCGATGACCTTTTTCAGGTCGGCGGGCAGGCTGTCGTACTTCGCCGGATTCATGCCGAGCATGAAGATGGTGTTGGAGAAACGCGGCGCACCCGCGGGCGGTTCGACGTGGTAGCGCGCGATCTCGTTCAGCTTGATGGCCGGCACGCCTTCCCAGGGCACCATGGCGCCGTCGATGACGCCCTTGGACATCGCCTCCGCCACCTGGGGCAGCGGCATCTGGACCGGGGTGGCGCCGAGGGCGGCCAGCATGCGTGCGTTGATGCGCGTGGCGGCGCGGATCTTCAGGCCGCGCAGGTCCTCGAGCGTCTTCACCGGCTTGCTGGTCAGGTGCAGCACCGAGCCGTCGTGGACGTGCAGCAGGATGGGGCGGGTGCCCTTGAATTCCTCGAGGGCGTTCTTCTGCACGTAGTTCCACATCGCCTGGCTGCCGCTGCGGGCGTTGACGACCATGAAGGGCAGCTCGAACACTTCCGAGCGCGTGAACCGTCCGGCAGCGTAGGTGGGCACGGTCCAGACGATGTCCGCGACACCATCGCGCAGCTGGTCGAACAGCTGCGGCGGCGTGCCGCCCAGCTGCATGGCGGGGAAGATCTGGCACTTGAGCCGGTCGCCGGACTCCCGGGCGATCTTCTCGCACCAGGGCTGGATCATCTGGACGTGAGCGTTCGAGGTCGTCGGCAGGAAGTGGTGGACCTTGAGGATCACCTGCTCCGCGGCGGCAGCCATTGTGGACAGGGCCAGCGCGCCCGCGGCAAGCAGGCGTGGCATGGTCGGCATCGTCATCGTTCACTCCTCCATGGCGGATGGGGCCCCGTATGCCCCCCGGTCCGGTGTGGCCGTTCCCGGCCGGGTTGTCAATTCGTCAGCCGCACCAGCCAGAGCGCGATGCCGGGAAAGAGGATGATAAGCGTCATCCGCACTGCGTCGGAGATGAGAAAAGGCACGACGCCCTTGTAGGTCTCGACCATCGGCACGTCCTTGGCAAGCCCGTTCATGATGTAGACGTTCAGGCCCACCGGCGGGAAGATCATGCCGATCTCCACCACCATCAGGATGAGGATGCCGAACCAGATGGCCTTCTCGGTGGGGGGCAGGCCGAAGAAGTCGAGCCCGAGGATCACCGGGAAGATCACCGGGATGGTCAGCATGATCATCGACAGTTCGTCCATCACGCAGCCCAGCGCGATGTAGAAGAGCATGATTGCGGCCATGATCGCCAGCGGTGGTATGCCGGCACCCGCCACCGCGCCTGCAAGTTCCGAGGGCAGCTGCGACAGGGCGAGGCAGGCGTTCATCATGTCCGCCCCCATGAAGATCATGAAGATCATCCCGCTGGTCTGGGCCGTGGCAAGCAGCGCGCGGACCAGTTTCTGCGCGTCCAGGGCGCGGCGCAACAGGGCGATGACGAAGGTCATGGTGGCGCCGATGGAAGCCCCCTCGGTCGGGGTGAACAAGCCGCCATAGATGCCGCCGAACACCGTCAGGAAGATGATCAGGATGGGGAGCACGCTGCGGCTGTGGCGCAGGAACTCGCCCGGTTCCGGGCGTGAGGTCTCGGGTGCGTGTTCGGGCCGCAGCCGCACGTAGATTGCGATGGCGGCGATGTAGCCGGCAGCCGCGAGCAGGCCCGGGATGTAGGCTGCCAGGAACAGGCGGGAGATGTTCTGCTCCGTCAGCACCGCGTAGATCATCAGCGTCACCGAGGGCGGCAGCAGGATCCCCAGGGTGCCGCCCGTGGCCAGTGCCGCCGTCGCCAGACGCCCGGAGTAGCGCAGCCGTCGCATCTCGGGCAGGGCGACCTGGGCGATGGTCGCGGTGGTGGCCACCGATGAGCCGCTGATGGAGCCGAAGGCAGCGCAGGCCAGCACCCCTGCCATCGCCATGCCACCGCGGAACCGCCCCAGCAGCACGTTGGCGAAATCGAACAGTCCCTTGGACAGCCCGCCCTCGGTGGCCAGTGCCCCCATCAGCATGAACAGCGGGATGACCGACAGGTCGTAGATCGAAAAGCGGCCGAAGGCAGCGCCCTTCAGGTGGGCCAGCAGCGGCGTCCAGCCGGAGATGAAGCCGTAACCGATGGCGCCGGGCACGAACATGGCCACCGCGATGGGGACGCGCAGGGCCATGAGCCCCAGCATGGCGCCGAAGAGAGTGATGCCGATCGACAGATTACCCACTGCCGTTCTGTCCGGTGAGCCGCAGCCAGGAGATGTGGAGCGACACCAGTGCGGTCAGGGTCAGCCCGGGGGTCATCAAGGCATAGGGAATCCAGACCGGGATTGCCATGAGCATCGAGGTCTCCTCGTTGTCCCAGGCAGCCAGTGCGCCGGCAGCCGTGCGCCAGGCCACCAGCCCAGCCACCGCGCCGAGGGCAAGGGCGCCGAAGGCGTCCAGCCGGCGGCGCACGCCGTCCGGAGCGCGCGCGGTGAAGAAGTCGACGATGATGTTGCCACCCTGCCACTGGGTGTACGGGAGGAAGCAGGCGATGCCCACTGCGCCGGCGAGCTGCACCAGTTCGACATCTCCCTGTATGGGGCTGGAGAACAGCACACGGCCGGCGACGCTGAGCACCGTGGTGACGGCGATGCCGATGAGCAGCAGGCAACCGAGCACCGCCAGCGCCTGCGAACTCAGGCGCAGAAGCGCCGATAGGGCACCCGGTCTGCGGATGGTGGCTGTCAAGAGTGAACCTCGGGGGTTCGGTGGCACCTTGGGCGGTGCCGACGCGTCGGATAGTGCCCGGGCAAGCTACCACAGCGCCGGATCACGGGGCAATCCCGGGCCGGGCGCCACGGCGCGGGCTCGGGTTTTCCTCAAGCCTCCGGAAAGCTGGTCGAAAATGCCGACAAGCATCAGTGAAACGGACGGACCGATGGATACCCCCACCCTGGCGGCACAACAGCTCACCGGCACGCCGGCCCAGCGCCAGACGGCGCCCGCGACGGCCCCCCTGTCCCGGGACGAGCGGCAGGCCCTGTCGCGGCTGTTCCGGCAATGGCCGCAGATGATTTCGCCGGATCAACTGGTCGGCTCGATACCGCCATTGTTCCTGAGCCTGCTCGACTTCGACACGGGCACGGCGGGCGATGGTCGCGAACTGGCTGCCCTGGTGGCCCGCGATGGCGCTCTAGAGGCGCGCCTGTGTGCACTGGCGAACCCGAGCGTCGGGGCGGACGCGGGTGGCCGGGCGGCGGATGCGGCTGCGGCGGTGGCAAGACTCGGTCCGGCGCTCGCCACCAGCGCCGCGCTGACCGAGCTTTTCCTCGCCTGGACCCGCCGCTGGTCCACCACGCCGGACCGCGCGCTGCTGGGAGCGCTCTGGCAGGAGTACCTCGTGGCTGCGTTCTGTGCCCGGGAGATTGCAGTCGAGTTGGGGGAAGGGGTGGTGAGCCCCGACATCGCCTTCTCCGGGGGGCTGGTGCACGATCTGGGAACGCTTGCCCTGTGCGGCGCAGAGCCCGGCCTGATGTCACGCTTCATCCGCACCGGCTACGGCTACGGCACCGGTCTGAATCGCGAGTTCGTCGAGGCCCACTCCGAACTCGGCGCCGCCATGCTGGCGCAGTGCGCGGCTCCCGCGGCCCTGTGCGACGTCGCCGCCTGTCATCACGAGGGCTTTTCGCCCGAGGAGTCGGCCCTGGCCATGGTGGTGTGCGTGGCCGACCATCTGCATGCGCAGGTGGCCCTGCGCAGCCGCGGCAGGCTCACGGTCTGCAAGGATCTGCCGGCCGGCTGTTTCCCGGATGCCGGTTATGCGCTCGAGGATGTGCTGGTGGCGATGGGCCTGCAGACCGGCGTCACCGACATCCTGCTGCGGGTGGCCCAGCAGGGCGGGATCATCGGCCAGCTGACCCCGGACCTGGGCTGAACTGCGCGGCCGCGTTCCGGTCGCCCCGTCTTCGGTCTTATACTCCGCGCTTCCAAAACCCAGTCACCGGGGGGTCGCATGAAGAAGATCGAAGCCGTCATCAAGCCGTTCAAGCTCGATGAGGTGCGGGAGGCGCTGTCCGAGATCGGCGTCACCGGGCTCACCGTGACCGAGGTCAAGGGGTTCGGGCGCCAGAAGGGGCACACGGAGCTGTACCGTGGCTCCGAGTACGTGGTCGATTTCCTGCCCAAGGCGAAGGTCGAGCTGGTCCTCACCGACACCCTCGTCGATGCCGCCGTCGAAGCCATCATTCGCGCCGCACGCACCGGCAAGATCGGCGACGGCAAGATCTTCGTCAGTGCGGTCGAGCAGGTCGTGCGCATCCGCACCGGCGAGACCGACGAAGCCGCCGTCTGAAATCCCGGCCGCCGCCCTGACCAGCGGCCTGCGTTTTCGATCCCCGAGTTCATCCCGCCGAGACATCCGGCCCGGCCCTGGCCGTTCGTCAGGATCTCTGCGTGCGTCATTTTCCTGGAGCCTCCGTCATGCAAGCCGCCCCCCAGTTCTCCCAGTTGCGCGAAATCGGCCAGAGCATCTGGCTGGACAACCTGTCGCGCGGCATGCTGCAGTCCGGGGAACTGCAGCGTATGGTGCGGGCGGGTGAGGCCACCGGCATCACGACCAATCCGGCCATCTTCCGCAATGCCATGGCCACGGGTGAGGCCTACCGCGAGGAGCGAGCGGCCCTGCTCGCCAGCGAGCCCGATGCGGAGCGCCGCTACGAGCGCATGGCCATCGCGGACGTGCAGGCCGCCTGCGACGTGCTCGCGGGCGTGTACCAGGCCACGGCCGGGGATGATGGCTTCGTCAGCCTCGAGGTGTCGCCGGCCCTGGCCCACGACGCGCACGGGACGGTCGAGGCGGCGCGCCGGCTGCACGCCGCGGTGGGGCGCAGCAACGCCCTGATCAAGATCCCCGGCACGGCTGCCGGGGCGGAAGCCTTCCGGCAGTGCATCGCCGAGGGCATCAGCGTCAACATCACCCTGCTGTTCTCCCTGCCGCAGATGGAGCGCATCTTCGCCGCCTATCTCGATGGTCTGGAGGCGCGTCGGGCTGCCGGCGGCGATCTCGCCGGGATTAAGGCCGTGGCCAGTTTTTTCATGAGCCGCATCGACACCCTGGTCGACAAGCGGCTCGATGCCGTCGGCTCGCCGGCCGCCGCGGAGCTGAAGGGGCAGGCGGCCGTGGCCATCGGCAAGCTGGCCTACCAGCGTTACCTCGAGATCTTCGGGGCCTCGCGCTTCCAGGCGCTGCAGGCCGCCGGCGCGCGTCCCCAGTACCTGCTGTGGGCCAGCACCAGCACCAAGAACCCGGCCTATCCCGACCTGCTGTACGTCGAGCCGCTGATCGGTCCCCAGACCATCAACACCGTGCCCGATGCAACCCTCGCGGCCTTCCGCGACCACGGTCGTGCCGCGCGCACCATCGACACCGGCCTGGCGCAGGCCGCC
>Ga0169931_10006459_pt1 | contig 17660 bp, 13 predicted proteins | sample Kivu_15m_20L_FD_129675 | JGI IMG/M metagenome (GOLD analysis project Ga0169931, IMG submission 129675) | Freshwater microbial communities from Lake Kivu, Western Province, Rwanda to study Microbial Dark Matter (Phase II) - Kivu_15m_20L... | ecosystem: Environmental > Aquatic > Freshwater > Lake...
CGGATGTGCAGACCCCGGATGCGCAGACCCCGGATGCGCAGGGCGACGGCGCATCGCCTGACGGCGGCAGCCCTGATGGTGGTGCCCTTGAGGTGGTGGATATACCGGAAGGCTGCAACCCGCTCGCCTTCGAGCACGACTGCTTCTTTCCGTGGCCAAACGACTTCTTCCTGCAGGATGACGCCTCCACGCCTTCCGGGCGCGCCGTCGTGATTGGCGGCGCCGCGCAGGTGATCAACGAAGAAGGACTGGTGTCGGACTTCAATGAGCTGCATCAGGCCGACGGTTTTTCGCACCATCCGATTATCGCCATGTGGTTTCCCGAAGGGGTGGACACCAGCAGCCTGCCGACGTGGCTCGACGACCCGGCGCCTTCGCTTGATCCTGACAGCCCGACGCTGCTGCTGAACGCCGAAACCGGCGAGGCGATCCCGCACTTCGCGGAGCTGGATGCACGCCCGTCTGCGAGCCAGGTGGCCGCCCTGTATGTGCGTCCACTGGTTCGACTCGACAACGAGACGCGCTACATCGTGGCGCTGCAGGGGCTCACGCAGCCCGATGGCTCGCCGATTGAGGCCCCGGCCGGCTTTCGGTTCGTGCGCGATGGCGTCGCCACGACGTCGACCGTGCTCGATGAGCTGGGTGCCCGCTACGAGGCCGACGTCTTTCCGGTGCTGGAGTCGTTTGGCGTGGACCGCAGCGAGCTGATCCTCGCGTGGGACTTTACCACTCAGAGCCTCGAGAGCGTGACCAGCGACATGCTCGAAGTGCGCCGACTGGCGATGGAGTCGTTCGAGGTCTCCCCGCCCGCGGTCACGATTGAGTCGGTGCAGGAGGGTTCGGGTGAAAGCGGCGTCGGTGAAAGCCTGGCCCCCTACGTGGGCCGCCGCATTACGGGCACCATTACGGTTCCTCTGTATGTGGACAGCGCCGAAACGGGCGCGTTGCTCGCCCGCGACGAAGCCGGCAACATTGTGCAGAATGGCACAGCCGAGGCGCGGTTTGTCATGCTGATCCCCAGGAGCATCACCGAGGCCGAGGTGCCGGCGCCCGAGCGCGTCGTGCAGTTTGGCCACGGCTTCTTTGGTGGGCTCGACGAGACGGACAGCGCGACGCAGGCGTCGATCGCCAACGAAGGCGGCTGGACGATCGCCGGCGTGGAGTGGTGGGGCATGAGCGCCCCCGACCTGGGCCCGGTCGCGGGAGCCATCGCCGACAACGCCTCGCGCACGTTCGATTTCACCGATCGACTGCACCAGGGCATGGTCAACTACATGGCTTTTGCCCATGCGCTCGCGACGACCTTTCAGGAGGTCGAGGCTGTGCAGCAGGAAGGCGTTAGCCTGATCGACCCCGGGCAGGTCTATTTCTATGGCATCTCGCAGGGCCATATTCTGGGGGGCACCTACTTTGCGCTGTCACCACAGATTGAGCGCGGCATGTTCAGCGTGGGCGGGGCGTCGTTTACGCTCATGATGTCGCGCGCGTCGCCGTTTGGACAGTTCCTGCAGTTCATTGGCTTCAAGCACGACCAGCTTCAGGTGCAGAAGTTCATCGCCATGGCCTCGACGGCGATGGACCGCATTGACCCCATCACCTACGCGCCGTTTATCTTCGATCAGCCGCTCGAAGGCGCTCCTGCCGAGCGACGTATGCTGATTCAGCTTGGGCTGGGCGACAGCTCGGTGCCCAATATGGGCGGCTACCTGCATGCCCGCACGCTTGGCATTCCGGTGCTCGAGCCGACGCCCGAGGTGCCGCCGCTGCTCTCGACGGTCGACGTGGGCATCGAAGGTCAGGACACCTCGGGCATGTTGCTCGTCGATTTTGGCATCAACCCTCGGCCCGATCTGGAAGCCCGCCTGGCGGCGCCTGCCAACTGCGTGCACGGTGCGGTGCGCGAGCTTGATTTTGGCATCGCGCAGATCTCAGCCTTTCTTCGCCCGGACGGCCGCGTCGTCTTTCCGTGCGAAGGTGCGTGCACTTCGTCCTGCAACCCCTGACGCGGTCGGCGCCGCCCGATCGATAGAGCAGCGCGGGGATTGTTGCGATTCGTGAAACAGAAGTGCGCGTTTCTGCGGCATTGTACGGCGCACATTTGTGTTGAGCTTGAGTTGCCAATCGCAGGCTTACTTCACAGGAGATCACGATGATGCAGATGCGACGCGCTGCCGACCGGGGGCAGGCCGACTTCGGCTGGCTGAAGAGCGCCCACACCTTCAGCTTTGGACAATACATGGATCCCCGGTTTCGGGGTTTCCGCGACCTGCTGGTCATCAACGACGACCGGGTCACGCCAGGCCGCGGATTTGGCACCCACGGACACAGCGACATGGAGATCATTTCGTACGTGCTCGACGGAGAAATCGAGCACCGCGACAGCCTGGGAAATGGCGAGGTGCTGCGTGTTGGCGAGGTGCAGCGCATGTCGGCCGGCACGGGAATTCGGCACAGCGAGTTCAACCCGTCGCAAGACAAGGGCCTGCACTTTCTGCAGATGTGGGTGCTGCCGGAGCGCGCCGGCCTGAAGCCGAGCTACGAGCAGAAGAGTTTCCCGGTCGAGGAACGGCGCGGTCGTTGGCAAACCCTGGTGAGCCCCGACGGCGCCGACGGTTCCCTGCTGATTCACCAGGACGTTCGCCTGCTTGGCACGCTGCTGCTGGAAGGCGACGTCGTCGAATATGAAGTCCCCTCGGCACGCTACGCGTGGCTGCATGTGGCAACGGGCGAAGTGACCGTCAACGGCGTGACCTGTCAGGCTGGCGACGGCGCAGCCGTGGCCGCGCCCGAAACGCTTCGTTTGCAGGGCGTTGCCCGTTCCGAGGTGATCCTGTTTGACCTGCGGTGATCACGGAGCCTGAACTGTCGGCAAAGCACGCCACGCGTTGGGTGCACTCCTGCCCTCGCCGGTCGCGGTGCATTCCGCCTTTGCAACGCGGTGCGTTTCGGCTAGGCAACCCGCCCGACACGCGAAGTTGTCACGGTCGTGATACAAATGCCACCGCGGGCCCTCAGGGTTGGCTGGCACGATAACGGGTCGCCAGGTACCTCAAAGCCACGCCGGTAAGGTGAGATATGAATCTTCGAGACGCCGCCTTTCAGACCGCATTCAGCAAGCTGTTTGTTTACAACATCCTGTTCGAGGATGCCGAAGTCGACGAAAAGTACCTCGGGATTGACGAAAACTCGTCTGTGATCGGCATCACCGGCGCTGGCTGCGGCATCGCCGGCATGGTCAGCCGTCAGCCGCAGCGCATTGACGCGGTCGACATCAACCCGCACCACCTCGCGCTCACCGCCCTGAAGGCGACGACGGCGCAGCGTCTTTTTCCGTACACCACCTTCTACGACCTCTTCGGCCGCGGCTGGCGCCCGGATCCGAAGGAGACGATCGGCTCGGTGGCTGACCATATGCCGTCCTGGATGCAGAAGTACTGGTCGAAGCCCGGCAACTACGAGCGCTTCAACCGGAACTTCTACACCGAAGGACTGACCGCGCAGATGCTGACCACGCTGCGGCACATGTCCGGCATCAACGCGACGTGGTTGCGTTCGATCATGGACCAGCCGGCAGAAGTGCGCATGCGCGCTGTGGAAGACTGGATTGGACCCGTCCTGCAGCGACCCTACGTGAAGGCCATTCTGAGCTCTCCGGTTCAGTTGCTGTCGCTCGGCATCAACTTCTCGCAGCGCGACCGCCTTCTGCACACCGAAGGCACCGGCATGGTCGACTACTTTGTGACGCACATGAAGCGCGTCGCAGAGACGAATATCGAAACGAACTGGTTTGCCTGGTTTGTGGTCGCCGGTCAGTTCAACCACGAACACGTCGACGCAGTGCCTCCGTATCTGCGTCGCAGCCGTTGGGAGAACAGCTACGGCTCTCCCACCCGCATGAACTACCACAACCGCAACATCTTCGACGTGCTCGGCGAAGGCGGTCGCAACACCTGGTCGCACTTCACCTTCTGTGACGCACCCGACTGGATGCCGCCGGACGTGCAACAGCGCCTGCTCAACGAAGTGCTACGCACCAGCCGCGATGGTGGTGTCATGCTGTACCGCACTGTCGAGGAGAACGACATCGTCGCCAGCCTCGGCATGGAGAAGCACTTCAAGCGCATGGACGCCGAGTCGAACGCGGCCTCGCTGGCTGAACGCTCACGCCAGTATCGCCACGTGCACTTTTACCAGATTCAGCACTGATACGTCGCCGGCCGGCGGCCCTCAGGGCCGTCCGTCGGTGGCCGTCGCCTTACCCGGGATCGCCTCGTGAGCACTGGCCGCGAATCGCATCGTCAGTTTCTGAACACGTATTATGGGCTCTCTCGGTCCATCTATGACGTGACCCGCAAGTATTACCTGTTCGGGCGCGACACCGCGCTCAACCAGCTGGCCGCGGAGACCTGGACCCGCCTCATTGAGGTCGGCCCCGGCACCGGGCGAAACCTGCGCAAGCTCCGTGAGCTGCGCAACGATGTGATTCTCGGCGGCGTCGAAGCATCGGACGCCATGCTGGAACACGCCAAAGAGCGTTGCCCGTGGGCGCGGCTTGTGCACGGCTTTGCAGAAGATTTCCCGTACGATCAGGTACTTGGCGCCAAGCCAGACCGCATTTTGTTCAGCTACTGCATTTCCATGGTGCAGGACGCCGACGCGGCACTCCGAAACGCGCGCACGAGCCTGGCACCTGGCGGCGAAGTGCTCGTCGTCGACTTTGGCGACCTCTCCGGCGTACAGCAGCCCTTCCGTAAAGGCCTGAAGAAGTGGCTGGAAGCCTTCCACGTGGCGCCTGTCGACGAAGACCTGCTGCGCCGCCACGACGCGCAGATCACCTATGGCCCCGGGCGCTACTTTGTGATCGCCCGCATGAAGGCGATACCGGCTGCCTGAAGCCGCGGCTTTGACCAGCCTCTGTCGTTTAGCGGCTGGCGGAACGCTTCAATCGGGCTGCAAAGAAGCCATCGGTGCCGTGTCGGTGTGGCCACAGCCGCATGAAACGGCCGTCCGGCCCGGCGACTCCGGTAATGCCGAGCGCACTCAGGACGACTTCGGCGGGCTCGACGGCAAACTCGGGATGTGTGGCCAGAAACGTGTCCACAGCCTGCTCGTTTTCACGCGAATCGATGGAGCAGGTCGCATAGACCAGCACGCCACCCGGCTTTACGTGCGCCGCGCAATCGTTGAGGATTCGCGCCTGGATTTGCACGAGTTCATTTAGACGAGCGTCTGAATGTCGTCGTAGGTCCGGGTTGCGGCGCAGTGTGCCGAGGCCGGTGCACGGGGCGTCGACGAGCACGATGTCAGCGTTCCATGCGTTGGCGACAGCATCTTTCCACAGGGCGGTGGTGATTCGGGCGCGGGAGCGCTGGGCTCGGGGCTTGAGGTCGGCCATGCGTTGCGGGCTGACGTCGAGCGCCCGAATTTTGGCGTGTGGAGCCAGCGCGGCCATGGCGAGCGCCTTTCCACCTGCGCCGGCACACGCATCGACGATGGTTGAATCGTTCGATGGAGTGCAGAGCAGCGCAATGAGCTGGCTTCCTTCGTCCTGCACTTCGACCAGGCCGTCGATGTACTCGGCGAGTGTCGAGAGGTTGATGCGCGACGCCACGTGAATGCCCATGGGGCTCCAGGTCGTGGGCGCGACGTCCAGGTTCTGTGCGCGTAGGCTGTTGAGCACGGCTTCGCGGCTGGTGCGTCCGGTGTGTACGCGAAGCGTGATTCCCGCGCGTTGGGCAAATGCCTGCGCCGCCGATGCTGGCTCTGTGTCGGGCAGCTCGCGTGAGAGAAGCTGCATGAGCCAGGGGTTGAAGCCGATGCGGAGTGCCTGTTCGTGATGGGGGTCTTCGGATTCGGGTAGCTGCTGAAAGCGGACTGCCGCCCTGCGAAGCGTCTCGACCAGGGTTACGGGCAATCGATCGGGGAGGGCACGTTCGGGGTCGTCCAGCAGCAGGTGCAGCAGCACGGGTACCAGCGCGGCGTGTTCGGGTTCGACGTCGCCGACGAGGGCGGTGGCGATGTCGAGCCGGTACTGCCGGCGCAACATGTCCCAGACGAGGTCGCTAACCCATGCGCGGTCGCGCTTGCCCATGGCGGGTTGCGCGCGCAGCCAGTCTGCGATGACGCGATCGGCGGGCTGGGCAGAAGCTGCGAGGGCCTGCCAGAGATTGCTGGCGGCCAGCAGCCATGGCATGTGAACACGGTCAGAGGCAGACATGAAGGGCCGGGGTTGTACTTGACGCAGTGCGCCGGGATACAGATAAGTCTCGGCTGTCGCCAGAGAATGAAGGAGTCGCCCATGTCAGAGCTGAGTGGAAGTCGCGTGCTGATTACCGGTGGTGCGAGCGGGCTGGGTCGGCGCATGGCACTGGAGCTGGCTCAGAAGGGCGCTCAGATTGTGATCTGGGACCTGGACCGGGCGCGCATGGAGCAGGTGGCCGACGAGCTGCTGCAGGTGGGCGGCCAGAAAGCGTACACGTATGTGTGCGATATATCCAATCGTCTTGCGGTTTATGATGCGGCACACCGCGTGAAGGCCGAGGTGGGCGACATCGACATTCTGGTGAACAACGCGGGTGTGGTGAGTGGAAGGTCGTTTCTGGAGCTTCCGGACGACAAAATCGAGAAGACGTTCGGGGTGAACTCTTTGTCGCTGTTCTGGACGGCCAAGGCGTTCTTGCCGGGCATGATGGAGCGCGGACGTGGACACGTGGTCACGATTGCGTCGGCGGCCGGCTGGGTGGGGGTCAACCGTCTGGCAGACTATTGCGCGAGCAAGTGGGCGGCGGTCGGCTTTGATGAATCGTTGCGCATGGAGCTGCGCCAGACCGCGCCGGGCGTGAAGACGACGGTGATTTGTCCGTTTTTTATCGACACGGGCATGTTCTCGGGCGTTCAGACCCGATTTTCGTGGCTGTTGCCAATTCTGAAGGAAGAGGATGTCGCGAAGCGGGTGGTCAGGGCGATAGAGCGCAACGAGGCGCGCGTGATGCTGCCACCTGTGCTCGCGCTGGTGCCCGTAGGCCGGTTTCTTCCTCCTGCGTTGTTTGACAGGGCGGCAGAGTTTCTGGGCATCAGCGTCGCGATGCATGACTTCAAAGGGCGCACGGTGCCGTCGTCGTCCGGGTCGAGCGCACCGAATCACAGAGCTGCCGGTTGATTCAACGGCGGCACGGGAGGCGCCGAGCACGGCGGGCCGTCTCTTGCGGTCGAGCGTTCATGGGTCATGTGCCACGTCGCCTCTGGTGCGGCGTAACCGCCACCATAGTCATGCCAATGTCATGGGTCTTCGAGGACGCACACCCCGTGTTTCGTTGTGGTTACAACAGTTTGGCGAAGCAGGACCGACCGGATGGAATGTTTTTTGACGGGCCTGCAAACGGTTGCCGAATCGGTTTTTTTGGTGCAGGAAGCAGGCGGTTTTCTCTTTACCCCTGCCCGGTTGAGCCTTTGACCGGATGGAGTCGTGCCCGTGCTTCTTCGTAACCCCGCTGATAGACGTACGATGGCCTTTGTGGCTGTCACCACTGGCCTCTTCGTGGTGAACTGGATGCGCCCCCTGGAGTTCAGCCTGCTGACGGTGGTTCTCTGGGTGTGGGCGATGTTCATGGCGGTGAGCTGCTCGGTGATGGCGCACAACCACAATCACGTGCGCACGTTCCACAGCCCGGCGCTCAATGTGCTCATGGACTGGTGGCTGACCGTGTTTTACGGATTCCCGGTGTTTGCGTGGGTACCCACCCACAACATGAACCACCACCGGTACACCAACCGTGAAGGCGACTACACGATCACCTATCGCATGAGCGAAGGGAACAACGCGGTGACGCTGCTGACCTACCCGAGCATCAGCGGCTCGTACCAGACCATCGCCATTCGCAAGTACCTGGCGTCGCTGTGGCAGAACAACCGAAAGGGGTTCTGGCTGGCCATGGCTCAGATTCTGGTCTTCCTGCTCTCGATGGCCGTGCCGCTGTATTTCGACTGGCAGAAGGCGCTGGTGTTTGTGATCCTCCCACAGCAGTTTGCGGTCTATACCGTCATGATCTTCAACTACGTGCAGCACGTGCACGCAGACGAAGAGTCGAAGTTCAACCACAGCCGTAACATCGTCGGCCCCTGGATGAACGCGCTGCTGTTCAACAACGGCTTCCACACCGTGCACCACAACAATCCCGGCATGCACTGGAGCGAGGCTCCGGCCGCTCACGCGCTCATCGCCGACAAGATTGACCCGGCGCTGAACGAGAAGAGCTTCTTTGGCTATATGTTCCGAAGCTACATCGGCAGCCTGTTCTCGAACAAGCTCGGAACCCGCTCCATGCGCCTTGCCCGCAAATCGCGCCACACCGGCAGCACGCCGGCCGCGGCTGACAACGATCTGGCCGGTTCGCAGGCGTAAGCTGCTCGCATTTACCGCGCTGAGCCTCTTTTGTGATCGAGTCGCGCGGTCATGTTCGTTACTCCGGGTTGGGTGCCGCTGTTGCCGTGCCGGGCGATTCTCCGTAGGATGAGCACTCGTCTGTTGTCGTACTCCCCGGCACCTGTTCATGAACCAGCCATCGACCGGCTCTCCACCGCCCGACGTGCCCGCGAGCCTGGGTGCGCTCACCCGGCAGCTGACGCACGTGCACAGCGAGGCGCGCCGAAATGGGCATGGCGCGCTGGTGGTATTGCACGCGCCGTACGGCACCGGGTTTGAGTCGCTGCTCAAGGAGTGGCGTCGCAGCCTGCTGGGCAGTCGTGAACCGGTGTTTGAAGGCACGTGTCGCGGTGGGCGCCTGACGTACCGTCCGTTGCGCGAGGTGCTCTCGCGCTACGTTCGCAACCTGGACGACCTGGGTTTGTTGGAGCCCGATGTGCAGGCGCTCGTCAACGAGGTGGGCGGGTCGTTGGGCATGCCGGGACTTCGCGGCATGGTGGTCGAGCCGGCTCCGGTGGAGTCGAGCGCGGTAGCGCAGCTGCGGTTCTTTGAGGCCGTGGGGCACCTGTTCGCGGCGGCATCGGAGCGGCTTCCCGCGGTCGTCGTGATCCACGAGATGCAGGATTGCGACTCGGCCACGAACGCCGCCCTGAACTATTTGCTCGAATATGTCTTCAGCGACCCGGTCGCCGCGTTCGCGCCGTCGGGCAGCGGCTCGCGGGCGTTTCAGGGGACGGTGGTGGTCACGGTATGCGAGCAGGGCGATGCGCTGAACGAGCTGCGGCGTCGGCTTGGGGAACGGCCTCACGTTCATTTCCTGGACCTGCGCCCGTTCGAGGAAGAGCGTGTGCGACAGCACCTGACGCGTGATGATGTGGTCGCGCGCCTCATGAACAGCGCCGGCGGGTCGGTCGAGCAACTCGATCGGCTGATTGATGGGCTGGCTGGGCAGGCCCGCACGCTGTTTGAGCAGCGCCTGGAGTCGCTGGCCGATGACGAACGGTGCCTTCTGGACGTGCTGGCTGTGCTGGGTCGCCCTGCTTCGCCTGAGCTCGCGCTGCAACTTGCAGGCGTTCCCGGGCGGCATGACCTGCTGAGCCGCGCCGTGACGCAGGGCCTTCTGGAGCAGCGCATTCAGCGCACCGAGGTGCGACTTGACTTTGTGCATACGGCACAACGCGACCTGCTTTACGAGCAGCTGAGTCCAGCACGGCGCAGTGAGCTGCATGGCGCGGTGGCTCGCGTGCTGGAAGACCGTTCGCGTCTGGGCGAGGCGGTGGACCCGGAATCGATTGCGGCGCACGATCTGAAGGGCCCCAGCCTGGAGCGGGCCACACAGAGTGCGTTGACGGCGATTGACCACCTGCAACGCACGTTTGCGTACCAGCGAGCCGCCGACCTTTTGCGTTCGTTGCGTCAGCGCTCCAGATCGGACGCATGGCGTGCCATCGACACCCGCCTGGCGGTGCTGCAATCCGCGCTCGGTGACCAGACCGGCGCGCTCGCCACCCTGGGTGCGTTGTGGACCGGCGCTGCGTCGGCCGAGCAGGTGGAAATTCTGTTTCGCTCCGCGGAAATTCGTCTGGAACTGGGGCAATTTGCTGATGCATTGCTCGATGCCGAACGAATCTCGGAGATGAATCTGCCACTGTCGGCCGAAGAGCAATGGCGACTTCACGCGGTAACCGCCGAGGTTCGCTATGGGCGCGGCGAACATGATGCTGTGCTGGCGATGTCACCGCCGCCGCCGGGGACACAGTCGGCCGAACCTGCGTTGATTCGGCAGTGGATTCGCGTCGACAATACTATTGGCAAGGTATTGTTATTTTTGGGTCGGTATGACGAAGCCGATGAAGCGTTTGCCCGCAATGGTGATCGCGCCGCGCGTGCCGGATTTGCACAGGAAGAGGTCCGCTCGCTGTTCAATCGTGCCACACTGAAATTGCAGCAACGCCGATATGTGGAAGCCGAGCAGATGCTGCAGCGATGCGTGCAGGTCGGAGGAGAAATGACGAGCCTGGTAACACGCTCGTTCCTGCAGCTGAATCTGGGTGTTATTTATCACAAGACGCTGCGTTATGCCGAGGCGCTGCAGGCGTATCTGAGCGGCCTTGCGCTGTTCCGGCGAAGCGGAAGTGAGCACCAGTATGCGGTGACGGCCATGAATCTGGGTTCTCTGTACGAGAATCTGGGAGATGCCGCCCGCGCTCGTGCGCTGATTGCCACCGCGCTGGATATTACAGGTCGTCGCGATATTCTGTATTTCCGTGCGCGCGCATTATTTGTGCTTGGAAATCTGGAATTGAATGATCAGCGTTATGATCGCGCTGTCGCGGCACTCGAAGAGGCGCGCGACCTGATTCAGCGCACCGGCGGCGGTGCATTTGCGGGTCGTGTGCTGGTGAGCCTGGCGCGGGCAGCCGACGGAGCATCGAATCGAGAATTGCGCCAGGATTTACTGGAGCAGGTTTATCGCCTGGCAGCAGAGCAGGGCGGCGAATGGGCAGAGGTTCGCGCTGAGGCCGACCTGGCGGCGGGTTGTTTCGCGCTGCGTGACGGAAATGCAGCGGGCGCGATGGAACCGCTGCGGCAGGCGTTGCTGGTATTCGAGCAGAATACGCTGCACGAGCGCACGTGGCAGGCTCGGCTTTATCTGGGTCTTGGCACCGCGGCAGAGGGTGATCACGACCATGCGCAGGCGCTGTTGAAGAGCGCCGCGACGCTGTTGCATCACATGGCGCAGAACGTGCCGGATTCCATGCGGGAAACGTTCTTTGCAGAGCGCACGCGTCGAAAGGTGTTCGAGAGTATCGAAGCGCTCGAATCGGGCCGCACTCCGTGGCTCGAGGCCCCGGTTCTGGTGGCAGAACCCGACGAGGACCTGCTGTCGCCGCAGTACCTGCGATGGCGTTCCCGCTATGCGAGTATCGTAGGTGAGGACCCGCGCCTGCGACAGATTTTCCGCATGGTTGACCGCATCAGCGAGTCGGATTCCACGGTGCTGATTCAGGGGGAGTCGGGAACAGGCAAGGAGCTGATTGCGGCGTCGATTCACCAGAACAGCAAGCGCTCGCAGGGCGCGTTTGTGAAAGTGAATTGTGCGGCGTTTGTCGAGACGCTGCTGCTGAGCGAATTGTTTGGTCATGAGCGCGGTGCCTTTACGGGCGCCATGGCGCGAAAGAAAGGCCGCTTTGAACTGGCCGACGGAGGCACGCTCTTTCTGGACGAGATTGGTGATATTTCGCCCAATACCCAGGTTGCCCTGTTGCGGGTGCTTCAGGAGCGAACGTTCGAGCGCGTCGGTGGCAGCGAAACGGTGGAAACCGATGTGCGCCTGATTTGTGCAACAAATCGTAACCTGGAAGAAATGGTCCGCAACGGCAGTTTCCGTCTGGACCTTTATTATCGCCTGAAGGGTTTCGTTATTGAATTGCCACGTCTGAGTGACCGGCGCGCTGATATTCCATTGCTGGTGGAATACTTCTGCTCGGCATTGTCACCGGCGGGCCGGATACCCAAGCAATTTAGCCGCGAGGCCATGGCTTTACTGGTACGTTACTCATGGCCGGGCAATATTCGCGAGCTTGAGAATTTCGTTCGTTCCATTCTGTTGTTCGTGGATGGTGAACGCATTGAGTTGAGCCATATTCGGCAATTCGATGATTTCTTTGCTGACGGTGAATTTCTGGCCGCAACGCCACCCTTCTTCGATGACTGGGCTCGGCGACGTTCCACGACCACTCTGACGGGTGTGCGCGTACCGGCAGGTCAGCTGTCGGCGTCGGGCGCGCGGCAGAGCGCGACTACCGCCACGACCGGCGAGTTTCGCGCGGTGTCGTTACCGCCAGGCGAGTCCGGCGCGTTCTCGTCCGAGAAGACAACTGTTGCCGCGACACCGACTGCAACCGGTCCGGCGACGGGTCAGTCGCCCGAGGCCTGGATGGCGCGCTGGGCAATCGACACCCGGGTGGGTCTGCACGAGTTAAAGCATCGCCTCGAGGTTGAAGCCATTCGCCAGGCGCTGATTGAAGCGAAAGGCAACATTACGCAGGCTGCCGTGCTGCTGGATATGAAGCGCCCTCGGCTCTCGCAGATTGTGAACGCCGAGCCGGAGTTACGCGCGCTGCGTGCTGGTGGAGACGACGAGAGCTGACCTCAGCGGCTGCAGCGTGAGGCGCGACTCTTCGAGAGGCAGGCCATGCGAGAATTCGCAATTGACGCACCCCGGCATTTGCCACACAAACGCTGCGTATGTTTCATGTGCCTGTGAGTCTGAATGCGTCCCAAATTCAGTGTGCGTGTATCGAAGTGCATCTCTCGAACGGCCTTGCTGTTCGCCGGCACGCTGGCAGCCTGTAGCACCGAGGAGTCGGCCGGGCAGCCGCAGACGGACACCACGGTGGAGGCCGACGCCGCAACGGACGGCTCCTCGCCGGACGTCACGGTGGACGATGCGTCCGATGTGACGCCCGAACCCATGGCCTGTCCTGACGGACTACCGTTTCGTGTCTGGGAAGAGGGCGTCACTGGGCCACATCGACGCGATCTGGCCGGCGACTTCACCATTACGACGGTACAGGGTCGCGAGTTCAATCTGCGCGAGGCGTGGACCGGTTGCGACGTTTTCGTGTTCATCCCCGACCAGATTCCCAACTCGTCGGCGGATTCGTCCAGCATCTGGGAGCGCGACATCGACACGTTGCTCGCTGCGTCGCCGCCAAACGTCCATTACTTCTTTGTTTCGACCCTGACCCGAACACAGTCGGCGGCCAGTCGTGCCGAAGACATGGCGAGGCGGGTTGAAGATGCCGTCGATACCTTCCCGCGTGAAGAGTCCGATGCGTGGTTCGAGCGGACACACGTCGTGAATGTCAGCGCCGCTGAGTTGAACTCGTGGTTAAAGGACACCTTTGCAGGTGCCGGTCGTCAGGGTTTCGCGATCGACCGCTCGCAGCGCATTCGCGGGCTGGGGTCGTTCGCAGACGTCACACGTTACAACGCCGACCTGGCCGCTGCCGATGCCTGGCCGTGGGAATCAAACCTCGCCAACGCCGCGCAGGACGCCGCGTACCTGAACGCCGAGGCGCGTCGCGACCTGGAGCTTGCTGCACAGGAGCGTACGGTCGTCCCACTCTGGCAGGGCGAGATCCTGGCCGAGTTTGCCGAGACCGAGATCGCGCTGCCATCCCCCGAGGAGCTGGCGACGTACGATATTCTGGAGATCGAGGTCGATCAGCGCTGCCCCGACGCCACGATTCCCGAGTTTGGAAACTGCGGCGCCTGGGATTACCTGGCCTACCTGTTTGTGTATGACGGCGAGACCCGTCTGGAGCTGGGGCGTTTCATTACGACGTATCACCGCGAAGCACGCTTCGTGGTGGACGCCTCGCCGCTGCTGCCTTTGCTGGCGCAGGGTGGAACACGCAAATTCCGCTGGGAGTTTGCGCCGCCCTGGAACACCCAGCCTACCGCCACGCAGGTACGGCTGCGCTTTGGTCGCAGTGAGCGCACCGAACGCCCGTCCGAGCTCATTCCGCTGTGGTCGGGCGGCACCTTCAACCCCGAGTACAACGACAACCAGCCCGAGCTCGAAGTGCCGATTCCGGCCGATGCCACCCGCGTTGAATTATTCGCGATTATTACCGGGCATGGCGCCGAACTGCAGAATTGTGCGGAGTTCTGCAACCACGTGCACGAGGTGCGCATCAACGGCGACGCCTTCGTTCGGGATCACCCCATCGTGGGCAATGAGCAGGGCTGCATCGCCGAACTCGAGAACGGCATGACGCCCAACCAGTGGGGCACGTGGTGGTTTGGTCGTGGTGGCTGGTGTCCGGGTCAGCGCGTCGCACCCTGGGTCGAAGACGTCACCGACTCGATCACCCCCGGCGAGACGGCCGATCTGTCGTATGTGGCCACCCTGAACGGTCGCACGCCCACCGCCGCCGCCGGCAACATTCATATGACGAGCTACCTGGTCATTTACCGCTGAGGCCGGGTCGACCGCCGCCCTGCAAAATCAGTGGGCTGCGTCGCCCCACACTTCGCGCAGGAAGCCCGTGCGGCCGCTGCCAGCGCGGTACATGTTATAGTGGGTGGAGTTCGTCTGGTAATAGTTCTGGTGGTAGTCTTCTGCGACCCAGAACTCACCGGCATCCTGAATGGGCACCACAATGGGTTCGTTAAATCGACCCGACGCCTGCAGTGCCGTCTTGCTCGCTTCGGCCGCCGCGCGTTGCTCGGGCGTATGAGCAAAAATGGCAGGGCGGTATTGGGGGCCGCGGTCGGCGAACTGTCCGGCGCCGTCGGTCGGGTCCATGCTGCGCCAGAAAGTGTCGAGCAGGGTCTCGTAAGTGACGACCGCCGGGTTGTAGTACACGATGACCGCTTCGGTGTGGCCGGTGAGTCCCGAGGAGACCATGCGGTAGGTTGGGCCTTGCTCGGGGCCGCCCGTGTACCCGGACAGTACGGCAGTCACACCGTCGAGCGCCTCGAAGGGGCCTTCCATGCACCAGAAGCAACCGCCGGCAAAGGTGGCGACGGATTGTCCCGCCTCGGGGGCCGGTGCCAGCACCGTTCCGCCGGCGTTGGTCGACGACCGGCTGGGTTGCGAGGTGGGCTCGGTGCTGTGCCCGGTGTTGCAGGCAGCGGTAATGCTGAGCAGGGTGAGCACAAACGAAAGAGGGAGTCGGTTCATGGTGTTCCTTCGAACGGCGCGGAGCATCGGCGATGTGTGTCTGCATAGATGGTGCGAACGGTGTCAGGGATGCGCTTATTTCTAGTGATGCGTCTCTTCGGACAGCGGCGACAATGACGTGCCACGAGCATGAGGTGTGAATCCGCGCCGTGTTGCCGACTGGAGGGAGCAAAATCGCGCAGCGCCGTCAGGGGGGGCAGGTCGCTGCCCGTCGACGAAGCGCCCATGAAGTGGAATCGCCGTGCTAAAAAGGCTGAATCTGTAAAGGAATCCGCGTGTTCCGGGAGGTGGGTGATCGGGCAGATTCGAAGATTGGCACAGGGTTTGAAGTGCAGGGGATCGCCACAGCAAACCAGGAGGCTGGTCATGTACATTACTCCCGAGCTCCTTCGTCACTACAATCAGGCAGGGCCGCGTTACACCTCGTATCCGACCGCGTTGCAGTTTGACGGTGCGTTTGACGCAGAGGCCTACCTGCGGCACCTGAAGCGGGAAAGTGAAAGCCGCAAGCCGCTGTCGGTGTACATGCACCTGCCCTTCTGTGAGTCGCGGTGCCGGTACTGCGCGTGCAACGCGACCGCGAGTCCGAACCACGACAAGGTCAGTGGTCCCTACCTGATGCGTCTGGTGCGCGAGATGGGGCTTGTGGCCGGCGCCATGCAGACCCGTCGCGAGGCGCGGACTGGAGTTGTCGGAAGACGACCGGCTGCGCGCGCGCGTCATCGAGGAGCTCATGTGCAACGGGCAGGTCTCGGGCGAGGTGCTCAGGACGCGCCCCGGCGTGACATTTGGCCAGCACTTCGCCGCCGAGCTGGCTACGGTGAAGGAGCGTTGCCCAGAGCTGGCGCTGGTCCGGGAGGACTCAATCGAGCTGACGGAGCTGGGGCGGACATTCGCACGCAACGTGGCCATGTGCTTTGACGCGTATCTGCCGCGCTCCGGCGACGAAGCGGGCCGCTACTCGCAGACGGTGTAGCGGGTCAGATACCCCCGTCGGTCGCGCAGCATGCCGGGTTATGCGGGTGGCCCAGTCGCCCGCCCCACAATCTCATGAAACCCGGCAGAGGCATTTCGGGTGCGGTGAGACAGGTGGGGGACTCGCCGACGTGCCTGGAGTTTTCGGACACGTCGTTCAATAACCTCGCGGTGGTGCAGCAGCAGATCATAGGTCATGGCCGCTGCTACCGACGCCATGCCAAGGCTGATGGTGTATAAACCGAAGGGCTGCCAGGCCAGGGTGCCGATGGCCGCGCCACCGATGAATCCAGTGACGATCGCTGTGTGCAGTCCGAGTGACTTGAGTGCCTTTCGGCGTTCAACGCCTTCGAGGCCCGAAACGACACGCGCAAGGTTGAGCCCGATATCGGTAAAAATGCCGGTCAGGTGGGTCGTGCGAACCACGGCTCCGCTAGCCATTGTGACGGTGGCGTTCTGCACACCCATGGCGAAGGCCAGCATCGCCACGGCCCAGGGTTTCCAGGCGATATCCTGAATCGCCCAGTCGGCCAGAAACATGGACGTGAAGAGCAGAACCAACTCCAGCGCCATCGGCGGTGCATAGACAAAGGTCCAGCCTCGGCGCTGCAGCGGCCTCATGAGCAAACCCGCGACCATGGCACCACCCAGAAACGCGAGCAACCAGGCCCCGAGCACGGCAGCGCTATTGCCCGGGGTTCCCGCGACGGCCAGCCCAAAGGCTGTGGCGTGGCCGGTGACGTTGGCCACGAGTTTTCCAAAAGCCAGAAACCCGGTCGCGTTGACGATGCCGGCGGCGATGGCGAGCAGCGCGGCGATTCCCAAGGTGTGGCGAAGGCGTTGTGCCTGCGAAAACGCCATGGAATCAGACCTTCGCACGCTCGGCGATCAGCTCGCGCAGAATCCGCGCGGCGTTCTCGTAGCTCTGCTGCACGTCCTCGACGAGCTTCTTCTCCATCTGACCCCCGATCAGGGCGACTTTTACCGTCAGGTCGCCCGAAATGACCCGCTCACAGCCTCGCGGCGTGGCGCGCACGATGGTGGTCCCTTCGCCGGTCATGCGATCCTGCAGTACGCGCGGGGTGATCTTCCATCGCATGCGTTCGGTACCGGGCTCGTGCCAGGTCTCCTGATCCCAGCCGATCTCGTCCGAACCGATCAGCTTTGCCATGGGCGCCGGAAGCGTTCGCCTGGCCGTGATGCTGCGCCGGATGTAACGTTGTTTGCCGTCCATTCGATTCTCGACCGTGACGCGCTTTGCCTGCGTGGCAGCAGCAAGACGACGATCGAATTCGGGGTCATCGAGCAGCTCCCAGAGCAGGTCGGGTGGGCAGGAAAACTCATGGCGCATGTCGAATTTCATGGGACGTACCGTCAGTAGAGTGGGAAGCGTGCGTTGTCATGTCAGCGGCGCGCCGTTCATGCAACCCGCAGATGGGTCAGGGCGGCGATTGACAGACCCGCCGCGCTCCGTTCAGAACGCGAGCGTGGGGTACGATTCCGCCCTGAACCATTGTGCTCTGGAGAATGCATGGCGTCTGATTCGGAAAAAGGGAGCGAGCGCGA